>Ga0206992_1014_pt1 | contig 39963 bp, 32 predicted proteins | sample Alteio_BWMinCont_6_FD_153267 | JGI IMG/M metagenome (GOLD analysis project Ga0206992, IMG submission 153267) | Enriched cells from forest soil in Barre Woods Harvard Forest LTER site, Petersham, Massachusetts, United States -... | ecosystem: Environmental > Terrestrial > Soil > Temperate forest >... | reverse complement strand
TCGAACGCGTCGATTTGCGCAGAAAAACAGCCTGTGCGACCAACCCAATCGGGCGTTCGCACAAGCTGTGCTATTTGAACCACCAAGTTTACCTAATTCTTCATCGGCGGCGGCCATTGTTGCTGCATCATGGAAGTCTGCGACTGGCCGGCCATTCTGCTCAAGCTGATTTCATAGGTCACAAGCTGCTGGTACAGGTTCATGTAATACGGTTCCAGACCGGGCGTCGACAGACCGAACTTGAGCCCCTTGGAATTCATGTTGGTTACCAGTTCCGCCACGTCTTTTCCCTTGGCGGAATAAGTGCCATCGAAGAAACCCTTCGCGCCGGGTTTGGACAGCGTTTCGACGGTGCCCGTTAGCTTCGAGAGGAACTCGAGAGCGGCGACGTAGTCGTTGAACGAAACCTTGCTGCGAATGTCGAAAAGCATGGACTTCATGCCTTCGGCCGTCCGCTTGGCACGGGCCGCCTTGGCGTTGTCGACCTTGCCATCGATCTGGGCCTTGGCCAAGTCGTTCAGGTCCGATTGGATGCTCTTCTTGGCGTCGTCAAAACTGTTGCTCGAGAACGCGTAGGGCCAATCGGGAAAACCCCCCGGTTTGAAGAACTCGTTGCTGCCGCTGCTGTCCCCCGTGGTTGTCACGTTGATGTTCTTCAGCGTTTCCGGATCGAGCGGAATGGAAGTGCCCGTGATGTTCTCTCGAACCTGGATCCGCTCGATGTTGTTGAGCAGCACATTCAGGGCCTCCCCCGAAACAATCTCGTCCCGCGGCGGTGTATTGCGGGCGCGAGACAGCCGTTCCATCCGGTGTTCTTCGCGGACGACTTCCGGCGGGGGAGTGTTCATTTTTTCGTAACGCATCTCGTCGAACGCCGCGCGCTTCAGCTGCAGGCGGCGGAGCTCAAGATCCTGATACCCTTGCTTGGCTGAAAGGGTCGCTTGCTGAGCGGCGATGTCGTTCGCCGCGTAGAATCCCGGCGCCTGAGTGATCCACGCGCCATGCGACGTGCTCCACGGCGTCGCCACCTGCTGCGTGATGCCCCCGCCGTAGCCTCCGTAGCCGCCGCCGTATGCATACGGATTGTAGGCGAAGTTATTCACTGCTCCCCGGACCGCCGCGCCGGCCAACCCACGGGCGAATGCCTGGGAATTCGCGCCGGCCATATTGGCGCCCCCTGGGAAAAACTGGGCGGACGCCGTTCCGGCGTTTGCGAGGCACAAAACCCCCGCCGCCAAAGCCTGAAGTTTCAAATAACGTACCATGATTCACTCTCCCGAGCGGTTAAGTCGACGCTGCGATTTGGAACCATCCAACGATTATACCTTTGCGGCCGCCTTGGCTTACAGGGCCCATCTCTACTTTTTTGGCTGGCCGGGTAGAGTGCCGGGCGGAATCAGATCGCGCCAGGCCTTCGCGCCTATCGCACGGTCTTCCTTCGATCCATGGATATTGTATTCGATCTTCCGTCCGTCCGGAACAAGCCGTACGAGATGCCAATGCGCAAGTCCCCGGATCGCCAGTCGATCGTTGTCCAGATAATCAAGTAACGCCTGATAGAGGGCAGGCTTGCGCAGCTCGGCATCCGAAAAACTGTGCAACAGCTGCATGATTACCTCGGCATCCGCCTCGGGGATCTTCGCTTCGATCATGGCGTTGTAGAGCTTCATGTCCTGACCGGGTCCGCGGCCGATCCAGTTGCGCAAAACGATCACGCCGTTATCCCAGACGTCGTCGTACTTGGTCGCTATCATCGCCTCAGCCAGCTGCTTCAACTCGTCGGTCGCCCCCAGGATAACGACCGCCCCGCGGCGATCCATTTTGTCTTCCGAGACGACCATTTCCGAAAGCGCCTCGGCGATCGACTTCTTACCCGCGAGTTCCTTGAATCTGTTCGTCGTCGCCGCAACCTTTTTCTTTATCTCGGGATCGCTCGCATCGACCCACGCCGGAAGCTTGTCGAGCCATTGGATGTCCGGTTCGGTGTCCTCGATATCGTCCACAAGCATCAAGGCCGGTCCGGGGGGGGCTTTCACTCCAAGCGTACGCGTCGGCCCCTTGACGTAGACTTCACCCTTGATCGCGATGAGGAGCAGCGCCAGCCCCGGCTCATGTTTTCCCTTGGGGCTCTTGATGAAGCGCTGCCCCTTCATCCAGCGTCCGTATATCTCGAGAGCGACGCGATCTCCCGGGTCCGGCAAAGTGAGGATCGCACTCTTGCCCCGAACCGTGACTTTGATCTTCGCGGCGCCAGAGGCCTTCCGATTGATGAGGTCGATTCGGCCGCGGTCCATCATGAAAGCGAAATCGACGTCCTTGGCGGTCTCGATCAGGAACGAGGTTTCCAGAATGGGGAACGGCGACAGCCCGGCGACGTCGCCCACCATGGAAGCGCGGACCGCACCGTTCATCGAATCGACAGTTGCTCCAACACTTCCGATGATCTGGGAGCCGCCGGTCAGGACGTCGAGATCCTTCACGATCCTCCACGGCTTGGCCGGCCCTTCGCGATCCAGGAGAATGGGCCCGTTGCTGGCGGCGACGGCCACGGCGGCCTTCTCTGCGGCGAGAGCCGAAGGTTGCCTTCCCGCCACAAGGCAAACAGTCATCAATGCGGTCGTCGCAATCGACCATCGCCGGTGGCGACGCGGATATTCAGCAATTCGCATGGCTACCTCTGTGTCAATTTGTCGGGATGCGAAAGACGCCCACGCGCGATGCAGGCCTGTCGCATTCCAGTTGAGTTATTTCGCGGGAAAGACGGTGATCGGGAATTTCTTGGTCACGGTTGTGCCCTTCACGTCGTCGGTGGCGAGGACCTCGATCGTGTACTTGCCGGCCTTGTTCAGGGGAACGAAAAACCGGACGGGCAACGAAGTCGCGGAAGCCTCGACATCCTTGTCGACCGTGCCGGTGAACGGCTTGACGAACTTGCCCGATTCATCGACGACCCTCAGTCGCAGCACGACATTAGGCTGCTTGGTTTGAGGGGAGCGCGTGAATCCAACCACCGAGCCGTGGAACCAGAATGGCTGACCGACGCCGTAAGCCGCGATGGGGACGACCCCGTCGCTGTCGCCCGTGAAGGAGAATCGGGTCAGGTCGAATCCTTTGGGGAGGACTTCGAATTTCATCGAAACGGAAGCGGACTTGCCTGAGCTTGTGTCGGTGATGCTCACTTTCATGGTGTATTCGCCCTTCGGCGAATCCAGGCCGAGATCGATCTGGGCAAATGCGGGAAGAACATCGCCGCCGAGCGGGAGATGTTCCTGGAGTTTTCGCGCCGGTTGGCTGAAGGCGACCTTGCCGGTCGAGTCGGAGACTTCGACCGAGGTCGAATACGACGCTTTTCCGCTGTCGTCCGTACTGATTCCCTGAATGTCGAACGACAGAAAGAGATTATCGCCCGGTCGGACTTTGGCCTCGGCCCTTGTAGGGCCCAAGACGCCGAAAGTGAATCGGACATTGGTGAGGGATAAGTCACCCGCTCCAATTGATGGTGCTTGGAGCAACGAAATCAACGCCAGTGAAGCCAGCATTGTGCAGGGCCTTTCACAGAAGAGAAACAATGGTGTCGGTCGGCCGCTATGTAGAATTTGATATTAATTCAGAGTGCAGCTGAAAACAAGAGTTTGCCTAAGGGATTCGAGGACTTATCGGAAAATCGATGGTGACCTTGTTGAGCAAATCGATTGGAGTGCGGACGTAAACGGTAGCGGGCGTATCAACGCCATCAAGCGCGAGCTCTTTCAGCTTCTTCCAGCTGGACGAAGATTTTCGACGTTATCTTACCCAAATTATCTAATTTATCGGAAGAGAAATCGGACTTCACATGAGGGGTGATTCCTCACTACTATCTCTTTCCTGGCGGGACGACGGACTGTCCCGATCAAGTCGGAAATATTTCGATCGGAGAACCGGAACTCTCCGTTCGATTCGAAATACCAAGGAAGGGGCAAGTCATGCGACGATGGATCGTCGGCGTGTCGATCGTGCTGTTCTTCTCGACCGATTCGACAGCTCAATCAAACAATGCTGTTCAACTTGATCTGGTGACCTACAAGCAGCTGGGCGCTGAAATCAAGAATCTCCACGGGAAAGTCATTCTGGTGGACTTCTGGGCCGATTACTGCTTGCCGTGCAAAAAGAAGTTTCCGTTGGTGATGGCCTTGCACGCGAAGCATGCGAGAAACGGCCTGAGTGTGGTTTCGGTCAGCGTTGACGACGTCACCGATTCCGAGGCGCGCGAGCGGGTCAAATCGTTCCTGGTCGGACAGCGGTCGACGTGCAGGAACCTGCTGCTGGCGGAAAAGCCCGAGGTCTGGGCGCCGAAATTGAAAATGAACAGCATCCCAAGCATGTTCTTGTTCGACCAACAGGGACGCTTGATCAACCGCTGGACCGGCGACGAGATCGACCTGGCCGCTATCGAGAAACGAATCGCGGAGTTGCTGAACTCCGAAACCAAGTGATGCCATCTGTTCTCATCCGCGCATCGCTGTTACACTGTCAGCAGATCGATCCCTCATCGCAAAATGCGCGGGCCGCTGGCCCCGAGAACTCTCTGATGCGCTATTTCTCCTGCTTCGTCATTCTGTTGCTTTCGTTTGGCGCGATTTTAGGCAACGACAATTGGCCCCAGTTTCGGGGCCCAAGCGGCGACGGCATCTCCGACTCGAAGAATCTGCCGATCCGCTGGAGCGAAGGCCAGAACATCCGCTGGAAAACGGCGATTCACGACAAGGGCTGGTCATCGCCCGTGATCTGGGGAGATCAGATTTGGCTGACGACCGCCCACAGTGTCTGCGAGGAGAAAACGTTCATTCAGGTCGATTTCTATGCCGTGTGCGTCGACCGCCGCAACGGCTCGATTCTCCACGATCTGAAACTGCTAACCCAGGAGAATCCCGCGTTTTGTCATCCTTATAACAGTTATGCAACGCCCACTCCAGCCGTCGAGAAGGGGAGAGTTTACGTCCATTTCGGCAGTCACGGCACCTATTGCCTCGATACTTCGTCGGGGCGGGTGCAATGGGAACGCCGCGATCTGATTTGCAATCACTTCCGGGGCCCCGCCTCATCCCCCATTCTGTTCGGCGATCTGGTCATTCTGACGTTCGACGGCTTTGACGTTCAGTATCTCGTGGCCCTCGACAAGAAAAACGGCAAGACCGTCTGGAAGAAAGATCGCAACATCGATTATCCCAAAGACCTGAACGGCGACCTGAAAAAGGCCTATTCCACGCCGTCGATCCTCGATCTCGCGGGCGACAAGCAATTGATCTCTCCCTCCGCGGAGTCGACCATCGCCTACAACCCCCTGAATGGAAAAGAGCTGTGGCGGATCAGCCACGGCGGGATGAACGAAGCCGCCAAGCCCGTCTTCGGACACAAATTGATTTTCTTGACGAGCGGACACACCGGAAACTTGCTGGCGGTCCAGCAAGGCTGCAAGGGCCGTTTGACCAAGGAGAATGTTCAGTGGAAGAGAAGCGGCGGCGTGCCGACCCGTCCATCGTTGTTGCTGGTCGACGACTTCATTTTCATGGTTAGCGACAACGCCATCGCTTCGTGCCTGGAGGCCAAGACCGGCAAACAGGTTTGGCAGGAGCGCCTCGGCGGCGCCTTCTCCGCATCGCCGATCTATGCGGCCGGCAACATCTACTTGCTGGACGAATCGGAAAAAGAAGGGAAAACTCACGTCATCGCGGCCGGGCCAGCCTACAAAGTCATTGCCGTCAACAAGCTCGACAGCGGTTGCATGGCCTCTCCCACGGTCGCCGGCGACGAGTTGTTCCTTCGAACCAGAACGCACTTGTATTGCATCAGCGAACAACGTTAGAATGCCCACAAGTCCAATTGGCGATGGAAAATTTTCCGGAAAGATTGTGCCGAGACCGACTCATGCGATAGAATCAGGGTAAGTTGAAGGAGATGGAGCGACCCTGCCGAAAGCCCGAATTCCCAAAACCTCATTGCATTCTGCTTTCGAATGAGAGAGACTATCTCGGGATGAGAAGGCGCAGGTTGGATGGACCCGGAAAACGCTCGTCCGTGAAACGCAGTGACTCGTGCTTTCCCCTCATGCGAAGTCTTGCGTGGACAACGAAGCCCCTGTTCCAAGAATGGAACCGGACAAATTGAATGAACGTCTCTGTCCGGCTCGCGCCGTGGATCGATTGTAGCTGAAAATGTCCTCTCCCACCATTTCCCTCAACTCGGGAGGTGGCCCTATGGCTTGGTGTTTGACCGTTGTGGATGGCGCCGACTTGAAGCGCGTCTTTCCTCTACCGGCTTCCGGAAAAGTGGCCATCGGCAAGGATCCCTTGCATAGCCACATCAACTTCAACGACTTCTACCTCGAAAAGACGCACTGCGCTTTGGAGGTCGACGAGGACGGCATCGTCGTTCACGATACGTCGCAAGAACGCGGCGTGTTTATCAATGGAAAAAAAGTTGTTCGAAACGGCGGCATGAATACGGGCGACGTGCTGCGCGTCGGCAACACGTACCTGCGGATGGATCCCTACGACGGCCCGGCGCCGGAACTGGCCGACCACGACGACGAGCCGCCGCCGATTCCCCTTTTCACCTTGAAACGGCTCGTTGAGCTCCAATCGCACACCCTCGGGCATTACGAGCTCGGCCTGCTGCTGGGCAAGGGACGCCACGGCGCGGTTTTTCGCGCTCGCGACATCGACACGGGCCGGTCCGTCGCGCTGAAGGTGCTCTCTCCGGACTTCCCTCAGAACTCGGACGAGATCAAGCGATTCGCGCGGGTAATCAAGTCGCTGGCCCAGATCAACGACCATCCGAACTTGGTGCGCTGGATCGGAACCGGCAAGATCGGTCCTTACGTGTGGATCGCGCAGGAACTGATCGATGGCGAGAACCTGAATTCGATCTTCACTCAGCCGGAATCGACTCGCTGGTCCTGGCGCGGCGCCTGGCGGCTGGCCTGGGACGTCGCGCACGTGCTGGAACATTTGCATCAACGAAACACCAATCACGGCAACATCACGGCCGCGAATCTGCTTGTAACCAATGACGGCAAAGCGTTCTTGAACGATTTGCGGTTCCAAGAAGCCATTGAGGGCTCCGTATTGCAGCTGGAACAGATGGAACAGAAATTCCTGGCCGAATTGCCTTATCGATCGCCCGAGCGCCTGGAAGAGGATGCCTTCGTCGATCCCCACGTCGCGGACATTTACAGTCTAGGTGTCGCGACCTATTTCCGCCTGAGCTGCGGTGCCCTGCCTTTGCAGGGCTCCACGCCGGAAGAAACAATCGATTTGATTCGGGCGGGCGTATCGGACAAGCACCGTCGCCGCGCTCCGGCCGCGCCCGAGAACTTCCTTGATGTCTTGTACAAGATGCTCGCCCGCAATCAGGAAGACCGTTATCAGACTCCGGCGGAGCTCTTGGTGGATTTGGAGCCGTTCAACGAGAAGAAGTAACTCCGAAACGGCGTATATCCGCAATCCGAATATCGAGAACCGTGCCATCCAGGCGCTCCGGTTCATGGGTGCGCTCCGTGACGACGGTACTCCACATAGTCGTGGTGGCTGCCGCGTGAATCAGCAACCCACAATCCGGTGCACCTCCGTCTGCGGCTCCCCGCCCGTCACATGCACCTTGCCGTCCTTGTCCACGTACACATTGACCTCGCTGCGCACTCCGAACTCCGGCAAGTAGATGCCCGGTTCGATCGAGAAGCATGTCCTTCGCATCACCCGGCGCTCCTCGCGGGTTTCGAGGTTGTCCATGTTGGCGCCGTTGCCGTGCGTCTCCTGGCCGATCGAATGGCCGGTGCGATGGCAGAAATATTGCCCATAGCCGGCCTTTTCGATCACGTCGCGGGTGGCCTGATCGACTTCCCATCCTTGCAACGGCCGGTTGACGGCGTAGGCCTGCTTCACGCAATTGATGCCGGCATCGCGCCCGGCGGCCACGATGTTGAAGATCTTCGCGTACTTCTCGGGGACCTCGCTGCCGACGAAGGCGACTCGCGTCAGGTCGCTGTAGACGGCGCGAGGCTTGTTCAGCTTCGCCCAGAGATCGACGAGCACGAAATCTCCCTTCTGAATCTTCGCGTCGGAACCGGGACCGGGGGCGTAGTGCGGGTCGCCGGAATGCGGGCCTTGGCCGACGATCGGCGGATGATCGGTGACCAGACCGTTCTTCTCGAAATGCTTCATGATCCGCTGTTGCACTTCGGTCTCCATCACAAATCCGCGGGACCGGATCTGCTCGGCGATGAAGGCAAACGCGACGTCGTAGGCCGTGCGGGTGTGGGTCGCGGCTTCGAGGTGCATGGTCCACTGGGAATCGTCCCAGGTCGCCTCGAACTCCTGAATCAGGTCGCCGGAGGAAACAATCTCGACGCCGAACGACTTGACCAGTTCGATGGTGCCGCCATCGACGCGCGAGACGTAAGGATTGGCGTTGCGCGGGATGTATTCCATCGCGATTTTCTTGCAACCGGCGACGAGCGACTGCACGCCCGCTTCTAGCTCCTGCCACTTCAAATAGGGAGACGCCTTGCCGGGAAGATGATCGAGGACGCCTTGCTCGATTCGGTGCACGAGTTTCTTCGGCTCGCCCTTGGCCGGAACGAAGTAGAACCAGCGGCGGGTGGTGTGCGCCTGCTCGGGAATGCCGACGATGCGGCGGGCCAGGATGTTCAGGCCGCGAAAGTCGTAAAGGAGCCAGCCGTCGACGCCGTTTTCCTTGATGGCATCTTGCACCGACGAAAGATCGAACATAGGAAACCCCGGGGAATGAATTCGGATTGATGGGGAATGTTCTACCGCGCCGGCGGGCGCTTAGCGACTCTTGCTGTGGGATTCATTCCTTCGGCATCGACTTCGCGAGAGGGATGAATGCATGTGGAATGCGCACATCGAAGAACTCAACGATGGCGACGTGATCCGATTCGCCATCGAATTCCAATCGAAGCCCGTCTCCTACGTGGAGGTTCTGCGATGGGATCCTCATTTGTAGAGCGGCGGGCGTCCCTCTTGCATCTTAGACTCAACGTCGGTAGGCACGCCACACGTTCCCATCCGTGGCTTGTTCCCAGATGACTTTCTTGTCGGCCGTCACTTCCAGCACCTTGTTGTCCGCGTGGGTGGTCATCAACGTGTTGCCGTTCGGCAATCGCGTGGCTTGGAAGGCGTTTTGTAGATCGTAGGACCAGGCGATCTTGCCGTTTTCGTCGATTTCCAGGACCTTGCCGGAGTTGTAGCTCACCAACAGACGGCGGCCGCCGGGCAGCTCCTCCACGCTGTAGAAACCTTGGTACGGAAGTGTGGTCGTTTTCACGACTTTGCCGGTGGAGGCTTCGATTTCCACGAGGTCCGCTCCCGTCGTGGCCAGGATGCGGCCGAAACGCGCTTTGCAGCCGCCGTCGAAGCGTCCGACGCCGCGTTTCAGATCGGCGACCGTGTGGCAATACACCTCCTTGCCGTCGCGGTTTACCTCGCTCATCGAGGAATTGGTGGCGATGAAGGTATTGCCGCCCGGCAGCCGTTGGGCCGACAGCGGGGCGTCCCGGGTCTTCACTTCCCAGAAGATCTTTCCGTCAATGCCGCGGTCGCTGACGCGCCGGCCGTTGGTCTCCGTGATGAGCAACCGGCCGCCGGGCAGCGGCCGCACTTCGATCGGACCCTCTAGGCCTGTCAGCGTCCAGCGGACCTTGCCGTCGCGGCTGCATTCCCAGACCTTGTTGGCGGCCACCTGGGCTATCAGGGTATAGCCGAGCGGCAGCGGCTCGTGCGCGATTTTCGCCAGATCCAGCTTCGCGCCGTCCCCCTGCCACCAGGCGTTCCAGGCCTCTTGTCGTTTTTTGAGATTTTCGGGACCGCCGTCCGCCGGCAGTCTCGGCGGTCGTTCGCCGGCGACCTGGAACAGGATCTGTTCGGCCTGCCAAACGACCTCGCCGCCATCGGCGGTGAGGAGTTGAATCAGCGCCGGCAGCGCGAGCTTGTTCCGGCCGGCCAGCAATCCCTGGGCGGCGCGAAGGCGAACCTTGGCATCCGAGTCGTCGAGCAACTTCGCCACGGCTGCTTGAACATCCTTGTTGTCGTTACGGCCAAGGACGTAGGCGGCCGCGCCGCGCCGCAAGCTTGACGGATCGCGCAGCGACTTTTCCAGAATAGGAATTGCCTTGTCGTCTGCTAACTTCTTGCCGATCAGGGCCGCCAGGATTTCTTCCTCGAGGCTTTCATCGTCCGCGAACGGCAGGAAGTCGAACAGTGCTGCGACCGAGCCGTCGGGTGCGCGCTGGGCCAGCAGGCGGGCGGCGGCCAGCGGCAGCCCGGAATCATCGGCTCGCCGGATCTCGATCAGGCACTGTTCGGCCCGGCTGGACACTTCCGGATCCTTGTCCTTCAGCGCCGGCTTCAGAATCGAGAACGCCAAGCGTCCCGAGGCGATCAATTCGCGCGAAGCCTGCTGGCGCTGGGCAAAAGAATCGTCGCCCAGTTGCCGCACCAACTTCGCCAGCTTGAGTCGATTGGTCTCGGTGGGGGTCCGGTCCTTGAAGAATTTCAGCAGCGCGGTGCCGTCCACGCCGGCCCCCGCGGCTTTGAGCTGTCTCTCGTCGGCCTCCGTATTCTCTTCCGCGCGCACCGTTGCACAGGATTGAAACACCAGCACAACGACCCCAAGCCGGATCCAAATACGCCGCATGGCATTTACCTCTTTTCATCCTTCATCGTTCATCCTTCATCCTTTGGGGCAACCATCTCCTCCGCATGATAGCTCGATCGCACAAAGGGCCCAGCAACGACTTGCTTGAATCCGAGCAGCCGAGCTTCGGCCGCGATGTCGTCGAATTCCTCCGGCGGCAGAAACCGGGCGACGGGAATGTGCTTGAGCGTCGGCGCGAGATACTGGCCCAGCGTCAACACATCGCAGCCGACGTCGCGCAAATCGGCGATCGTGTCGAACAATTCGCCGATGGTTTCGCCGATGCCGAGCATCAGGCCGCTCTTGGTGACCATGTCCGGCGCCATTCGCTTGACGCGCTGGAGCAAATCAAGGCTTCGCTGATAGTCGGCGCGGCCGCGGACCTTGCGATACAGCCGCGGCACCGTCTCCATGTTGTGGTTGTAGACTTCGGGTTGCGATGCGATCACGCGATCGATGGCGGCGCTGTCGCCGAGAAAATCGGGCGTCAAAACCTCGACAGCTGAACTGGTCCACCGTCGCACGGCGATCACACAGCGATAGAAATGTTCCGCTCCGCCATCGGGCAGGTCGTCGCGCGTGACGGAGGTGATGACGACGTGCTTGAGACCCAGACGAAAGGCCGCTTCCGCAACGCGCTCGGGTTCATCGTCTTCGAGCGGCAGGGTTTCGCCGCGCGGCACGGAGCAAAAGCCGCAAGGCCGGGTGCAAACGTTGCCCAGGACCATGAACGTCGCGGTACGGCGCGAATAGCATTCGGGCCGATTGGGGCAGCGTGCGTTTTCGCAAACGGTCTCGAGCTTCAATTCCCGGAGCAGATCGTGAGTGAAGAAATTCTCGTTGCCGCTGGGAAACGGCCGTTTCAACCAGGGTGGCAGCCGGCGCGGCGGCGGTTCGGGAGGCGGCGCTTCAGTGAGGACGGGTAGCGATTGCATGCCGGGTGGCCTTCCTGGTCGGATTGAAATTCAACGCCAATGAAGATGTTTTATTGTTCGTCCAAATGACGGCGAGAATCCTGGAAAAAAAGCGCCAGTTGCGTAGCCGAATTCGCCAGAATTCGGGTCTCGCCAGGGTACTAGTCATCCACACTGGCGAGACCCGAACTCCGGCGAGTTCGGCTACGGCAATCAGCACTTATTGTGTAGCCGAATTCGCCAGAATTCGGGTCTTGGAACCCATCGAGAACCCGAATTCTGGCGAATTCGGCTACGGGCGGGAAAGCGCTTCCGAAGAAAAGGTTGCTCTCGTGTTCCCTCTTGATATAGTCACCCCATATTCCTTTTTTGAAAACTCCAACCACTCCAAGGAGAAACGCATCATGTCCATGTTCATCGGCGAGGCACTGGTAATCGAAGGGAGCGACCTCGACAACGTGTCGCACATCGACCTGATGATCGGCTCGAAAGACGGCCCGGTCGGGATCGCGTTCGCCAACGCGCTGTCGCGGCAATCGGCCGGCCACACCAATCTGCTGGCCGTCGTCACTCCAAACCTGATCTGCAAGCCAGCCACGGTGATGATCACCAAGGTCACGCTGAAAGGCAGCAAGCAGGTCATGCAGATGTTCGGGCCGGCCCAAGCCGCCGTTGCCCGTGCTGTTGTCGATTCCGTGGCGGAAGGCGTCATCAAGAAGTCCGACGCCGACAATCTGGTGATCGTGTGCGGCGTGTTCATCGCCCCGAGCGCCAACAGCAACGCGAAGATTTACAAGAACAACTACGAGGCTGTCAAACAGGCAATCAAGAGCGCCATGAACGGCGAGCCGAAGATCGATGACATCATCGCGAAGAAGGAAACCAAGCATCCCTTCGAATAAGTGGCTAGCGACTAGTGGTTAGCGGCTAGTTCACTGACCACTTTCAACTTTCAACTTCTAACTTTCAACTTATGGATAAAGCCAAAATCCTCATCCAGCTCGACACGGATCCGCAGCCATCGGTATTCGACCGTGTGGTTGCGGTCGATTCCGGCGTCGATCATCTCTTCAGCTACGGCAACGTCAAGCCGGAGCAGGTCGAAGGGATGATTCACGGCGCGATCTTCACCCGCGCGCCGAACGAACTGCACCGCACTGCCGTTTTCATCGGCGGCAGCGACGTGACAGCCGGCGAGCTGATTCTGGCGGCGGTCAAGGATGCCTTCAAGAGAGCTGGCTTGCGGATCTCGGTGATGCTCGATTCCAACGGCTCGAACACGACGGCCGCGGCGGCGGTTCGCTCGGCGGTTCGGCACATGGATGTCGGCTCGTCGCAGGCGTTGGTACTGGGCGGCACGGGGCCGGTCGGCCAGCGGGCGGCCTTGCTGCTGGCGCGAAATGGCGCGCACGTGCGGATTGGCTCGCGGCAGGTTCAGCGGGCCGAGACGGTTTGCCAGGTCATTCGGTTGAAGGTTCCAGGCGCCAAGGTGGAAGCGGTTCCCACGGCCAGTTCAGGAGATGGGCCCAAGGCATTGGAAGGCCGCGATCTCGTCATTGCCGCGGGAGCGGCCGGGGCGGTGTTGTTGCCGCAAAAGATTCGGGCAGGCTGTACGACGTTGCGAGTTGCCATCGACTTGAACGCAGTGCCCCCGGCGGGGATCGAGGGAATCGAGGTCTTCGACAAGGCGGTCAACCGCGAAGAAACAGTCTGCTACGGCGCCATCGGCGTGGGCGGCACGAAGATGAAGATTCACCGGGCGGCGATCAATCATCTCTTCGAGCGGAACGACCAGGTTCTTGATGCGGAAGAGATTTATGATCTGGCTTTGCGTTTGTGACGCAAGATTCCGCAGTTCAAGCAAGAAGCCCACGGCAAATGGTCGGATGTACCGCCGATCGAAATTTTGGCTCCTTCAGGCGGACCTCACCGCGACACTAACACCGCCGGAATCCCGTACATCGGCAGCAGCGTGATCTGTGGGTTCACGTCGATCACCGCGTCGTTCGCAAGCGTGAACCGATAGCGCTGGCCGACCGCAGCCAGAATGAGCGTCGCCTCCATCAGCGCAAACGTGTTCCCGATGCATACTCTCGGCCCGCCTCCGAAAGGGTAGTAGGCGTACTTCGGCAGCCGTTTCGCCAAGCCGTCTTCCCAGCGTTCGGGGCGGAACTCCTCGGGGTCGGGAAAGTAGCGCGGGTCGCGGTGACTCACCCACTGGCTCATGAACACCGTGTGTCCCCTTTTGATCCGATATCCGCCCAGTTCCAGGTCGGACGTCGCTTCACGGCCAATCAGGTACACGGGCGGGTAGACGCGCATCGCCTCCGTGATAACGGCATCGGTGTAGGGCAGGTTCGGAAAATCGTCCGGCGTCGGCGCCCGTCCGCCGAGCACCCGCTGCCACTCGGCGACGAGTTTCTCTTCGACTCGTGGGTGTTGCGCCAGGAGCAGCCAGCTCCACGAGAGGGTGAGCGCCGTGGTTTCGTGCCCGGCAAGATAGAGCGTCATCGCCTCGTCGCGGAGCTGGCGATCGGTCATCCGGGCTCCGTCTTCGTCCTGTGCCGAGACCAGGCGCGAAAGCAGGTCGTTGCCGGGCTCCTTCCGGGAACGGCCTGTGGCGATGAAGCCGTCGACGACGCGGTTAAGGAGGGCGACGGACCGCTTCAGGCGGCGGTTCGCGGGGGTCGGCAGCCAGAGCGGCAGACGGATCAAGGAACGGAACCGGGCGCTCATCTCGTCGAAGGCCAGGCGAAGGGTCGTGACGAACGTCTCGCGATCATCCTGATCGTCGAGGTCGAATAAGGTCTTCAACGCGATTGCGCTCGTCAAGCCGCTGAACTCATAGTGGATGTCCACCCGCTCGCCCGGCTTCCAGTAATAGAGCATTTTGTTGGTGAGGGCGCTCATCATCGGGGCGTACGAGAGGACGCGGTTCTTGAGGAATGCCGGCTGCGACAGTTTCCGCTGGCGGAGCCAGAAGTCACCCTCGCTGGTGACCAGCCCGTTGCCGAGCACCGGCTTGTACATGCGGGCGCCGAAGTGCTTGACGTAGTGCTTCGCGTCGGTGACCAGGACCTGCTCAATGAGATCGGGGTGGTTGGCGAGGAATAGCCGTCTCGGCCCGAAGCGAAAGGTCGACAGGTCGCCGTAACGGCGAGCAACGCCGAGGAAGAAGTCGAGACGTTGGGTCATGAACTGCCGGAGGCTCCCACCGATTAGGGTGCCTTTCGGTCCGGGCGGCAGCGCTTTGGTCGGTAGCATGGGAAGGCATCCTGAAGGCGGTTTGTGAAGCCTTCAGTTTAGCATTACGCCGCCGGTTCGTCGCGATTACGGTGGCGGAAGGTCGCCATGTTTCTCTAAGAGAGCACGCAGTCGTTCAACCTCGTGTTCGGCCGCGATCCGCGCTTCACGCTCGCCAGCAAGCGCTTCACGCTCGCCAGCAAGCAATCGCTTGGTTTCATCGAGTTCAAGGAGCAGGTCGGCCGGCAGCGGCAATAACTCGCCGCGAAACCAGAAGCGAACCCATTCCTCATGAAGGGCGACTTCAAGTTCTAGTTTGGGAATGGGCATCCTTCCGCGTTTGTTGGCAACGACCGCGTGGTAACCCGTCTCTTTGTCGTACTTGAGCAGCTTCAGGTCCTGCTTTTCGGGATAGAAGAGAAGGCAATACGGGACCTTGAGATCCTGCTCGTATTTCCCCTTGTTATCCACGTAGTCTTTGCGCTTCGAGTTCTGGGACACGTATTCGAGTACCAAGAACGGCCCTTCAGGTTGTAGCGGCAGGTCGAAACTTCCCTCGACGATCAGCGGTGCCTCCGAGATGACCACCATGTTGTCGGGAACGACTTGCCCGATCTTTCTCCCTTGTAGGGGATACTGCACCAGCAATTCATTGAACACGTAAACGTCGGGGCGTTGATCGCGAAGGAGCTGCAGGCTCGCGATCGTGATCATCCGTTGCGTTCCCTGGGGAAAAGCTTCCATGAAATGCTCCGGCGGGAGGCTGCGCAAGTAGCGCTGGGCCGCATCGTAGTACTCGATCTCGACCAGTGAAAGAGGAAGTGTGCTTGCCATCCGCATTGCTCCGTGGCGGGACTGCTTCTTTATCAGTATAGCCCGCGCCGGCTGAAATTTGAAGTCGGCGAAGGATTCAAGATAGACATTCGAAAACTTGGGCGGGCGAATAATTCTAAACTATTCGTAGTGGTCCGGTACAATCGTGCCAGGTTAAATGTCAAGGATCCGAAATGGAAAACTACACCTTGCACAACTCGTGGGACCAAGCCCGCCGACGGCTTGCCCTTCTGGAGCAGCACCTCGATCCAATGAGTCAGCGGCGGTTGACGGCGCTGGGCTTGCACGCGGGGCAGCACTGCCTCGAAGTGGGCGGCGGCGGCGGTTCGATGGCGCGATGGCTGTGCCGGCAAGTCTCACCGACCGGTAATGTGACCGCCACCGACATCGACGTCCGCTTCCTGAAGGAGATCGACGAGCCCAACATCTCGGTGCGGCAGCACGACATCACCTCCGAGAACTTGCCTGCCGGGCAGTTTGACCTGGTCCATGCCCGCTGGCTGCTCCACCACCTGCAGCGCCCTGACCAGGCGATCGCCCGGATGATCGCCGCGCTTCGGCCGGGCGGCCGGTTGCTCCTGGAGGAAGTCGACTTCTTCCCCGTACATACGTCGACGTCGCGGGTGTACATCCATTTCATGGAGGCGCTCACCGGCACGGTGGTGGCCGCGTCGGGACGCGACTGCTTTTGGGCTCGCGCCCTGCCGGCGCTTGTGGCTGATCGGGGGCTTGCGGAGGTGGGCGGCGAGGGCGACATCCCCGTCCTTCAGGGCGGCTCGCCGTTGGCTGTTTTTTTTCAGCTGAGCGGTGAACAGATGAGGGACAAGGTCATTGCTTCCGGGGCGATTGGTGTTGAGGACTGGGACGCAGCCATGGTCCTACTGGATGACCCCAATTTCTGGGCCTTGGCGGGCGCGGGCATCGCCGTGTGGGGCCGCCGCCCGTAAATTCGTGGCGGTATGGCCACCGGCTTCGGCACTTTGGGAATAGAGCGCGAATCACTGAACACTGAACACCGAACACTGAACACTAGCCATAATGAACGAGGTGAACGATCTCGAGATTCTCCTCACTCGCGCTCGCGGCGGCGATGATGGCGCATTGGGTCAACTGCTGGAGCAATATCGGCCGTATTTGATGCTGCTGGCTCGCTTGCAAATTGGCCGGCACATCCAGGGCAAGGCCGACGGAGCCGACGTCGTCCAGGAGACCTTCCTCGAAGCCGCCCGCCATTTCAGTCAGTTTCGCGGCGGCACGGAAGCGGAACTGACGGCCTGGCTTCGCCAGATTCTGTCGACGCGACTGTCCCACCTTGTCCGGCACTATTTCGGCACGCAAGCACGAGACGTTCGTTTGGAACGCACTCTGGAAAACGATCTCGACCAGTCGTCCCGCGCCATCGACCGGAGCCTTGTCGCCGTTCAGAGCTCGCCCAGCCAGCGGGCCAGCAATCGCGAACAAGCGGTACTGCTGTCCAATGCGCTCAACGATCTGCCGGAAGACTATCGCGAGGTCCTCGTCCTGCGCCACCTGGAAGGGCTGACGTTTCCTCAAATCGCGGAGCGAATGGGCCGCACCGTCGATAGTGTCGAAAAACTCTGGCTGCGCGGCTTGACCAGCCTGCGCCGCTCGTTTGGCCAGAACGAATGACGCCTAATTGCGCCCATAGGTCCTATATGTCCCATAGGTCCCATGAAAGATAGGCCCAGCGGAGAAATAACCCATGACCCCAATCAAAGACGACCTGGCCGACGACCCACGCGTCATCGAGGCGGCCCGCGCCTACCTCGCGGAACTGGAGAATGGCCGCGTTCCCAGCCGGTTGTTGTTCTTCAACCGATTTCCGGACCTGACTGACGCCCTGGCCGAGTGCTTCGACGGCATCGAACTGGCGCACGCCGCCGGCTTGGCGCTTCGGCCAACCACGATGCCGCTGCAGACCGATTTGCCCGCCAGCCCGCTGGGCGATTTTCAGATTCTTCGCGAAATCGGCCGCGGCGGCATGGGCATTGTCTACGAGGCCGTGCAATTGTCGCTGGGCCGTCGCGTCGCGTTGAAGGTGTTGCCGTTTGCCTCGGCTCTCGACACCAAGCAATTGCAACGGTTCAAGACGGAAGCGCACGCGGCCGCTCAACTTCACCACACCAACATCGTTCCGGTCTACGCCGTGGGCTGCGAACGCGGCATGCATTTCTACGCCATGCAGTTGATCGATGGCCGGCCGCTCGACCAGGTGATCGGCGAGATGCGCGGCGAAAGCAAAGGCGCCAGCGCGAGCGCCCCGACGATGGAACTTCAGGCCGCCACCACCGCGCCGCCTGAGAAATCGCCGGGTTCCATTCAGCGCACTAGCCACAGCCGCGAGAGTTTCCGCAGCGCCGCCCGGATCGCGGTTCAAGTGGCCGAGGCGCTCGAATATGCCCACGACGCCGGTGTCGTTCACCGCGACATCAAGCCGGGCAATCTACTCATCGATGCGCGGGGCAACGTCTGGGTCGCCGACTTCGGCCTGGCCCAAGTGACCGCTGATGTGGGCATGACCCAGACAGGCGATATCTTCGGCACATTGCGGTACATGAGCCCCGAACAGGCATCGGGCCGTCGCAATCAGGTCGACCACCGCACCGACGTCTATTCCCTGGGCGCCACGCTCTACGAATTGCTGACGCTCGAGCCGCTCTTTCCCGGCGAAGACCGGCAGGCGCTGCTGCACCAGATTCTGAGCGAGGAACCGCGGGCGCTTCGCAAAATCGATCGGACGATCCCAAATGAACTCGAGACCATCGTGCTGAAGTCGCTCTCGAAATTGCCGGAAGAGCGTTACGCGACCGCGGGCGAGATGGCCGCCGATTTGCGGCGCTTCCTCGACGAACGGCCTATCCTGGCCCGGCGGCCGTCGTTCGTCGATCGATCCAGAAAATGGGTGCGCCGGCATCCGTCGGTGCTGGCGGCGAGCATTCTGGTGCTCGTGCTCTCGGTCGTGGGTCTGGCGGTCAGCACCGCGTTGATCGCCCGCGAACAGGACCGGACCCAGCGCGAACAGGAGCAGACTCAGAAGCGGGCGACGGAGGCCGAGCAGCGCTTCCAACTAGCGCGCCGGGCGGCCGACGAGATGATCCGGATGGCCGAGCAGGACCTCAACGATCAGCCCCATCTCCAGGGCCTGCGCAAGCGAATGCTGGAATCGGCGCTGGCCTACTATCAGGAGTTCATCGAACTGCGCCGAAATGAGCCTGATTCCCAGACCGAACTCGAGGCGACGCGCGACCGGGTCAAGGGCATTCTGGAGGACCTGGCCGCGATGCAAGCGGAAAGGCAGATCCTACTATTGAAGGAGGCGGTTGTCCGCGACGACCTCCAGGTGACGGCCGAGCAGCAGAAGCACATTCTCGATTTGATCAAACGGGTCGAGGATCAACGCCCGGACCGAATGGGAGACTTCCATAAGCTTACCGTCGAGCAGCGCAGTCATCGCTCCCTGGAGTTGGCCCGATCCAATGATGCGGAAGTATCCGAGATTCTCAGCCGGGAACAAAAACATCGGCTTGGGCAGATCGCGCTCCAGTGCCGCGGCTTGACGGCGTTCAAAGATCCGTCGGTGATCAAGGAATTGAGTCTCTCCGCCGGCCAGCGCGCGAACATCCGGATCATCGAAAACAACATGTTGTCCGAAGGCGGTTTCCAGGGCGGCTCGCCTCGCTTCGGTCAACCTCGGGGCGGCCCCAGCCGCATCTCGCCCCGGGTGCACGAGCGGATGCTGTCGGGCGCTTTCGAGAAAATCGCGACGGTGCTCGATCCGGAACAGATGAACAAGTGGCACGAAATCATTGGCGAGCCCTTGAAGGGGGGAATCCCGTTCCGGTCCGAATTCACGTTTGGCCCGCCAATGGAGTTCAGGTCGCCCTTCGAATTGGGCGGCCGGCCTGGGCCAGGCGGACCCGGTTCGGGCGGACCGGGCGGCCCCGAATCGAAGGGCCGGCCTGGACCGCCCGATTCCAAAGGCAAGCCGGGTCCGGGAAAAGGGCCGTCGGGCAAAGGTCCGGGCGGGCCGTCGGATCGCAAGGGGCCTGGACCGGGTGGTTCCCAATCGGAGTAGAGAAAGCACACGGCCGCCCTCCTTTTGCGCAAGAGAGATTTTCGCGCGGAGGACTGCCGGCGCTTGACAACGACTCTCGCCAGTGGTCAACTGGTGGCATCGGCACGGGGCGTGGCCCGTGTTAGAGCGCGCTCGGCCGAGTTCGATCGCGCACTGGCGTGCTAGTCAGTTAGGGCGCGCGTGCGCGCCCCAATAATCGTTCGGGGGAAGAGGCGCACCGATGAGCGAAGCCTCAAAAGACATCCCGTCACCGGAGGAGTACGGCCGCCGGATCGCATGGTTCGATGAGTATACCGCCCGGCTCAACGCCCCTCCGCGTGACTTGCCGCTGCGGTGTCCCTGCTGCGGCTGCAAGACGCTCAGCGAGCGAACCGCTTTCGAGATTTGCGAGGTCTGCTTCTGGGAGGACGACGGGCAGGACGATGGCGACGCGGACGAGAACCGCGGTGGGCCCAACGGGTCGCTCAGCCTGTCCGAGGCGAGGGCCAACTACTTGCGGTTTGGGGCGTGCGAAGCGAGTATGGTCGAGAATGTGCGTCCGCCGCGTCCGGACGAGTTACCGGAGCAAAGGCACGCCGAACCTGGCGTTCCACCTGACTGCGGCGGCATGACGTGAAATCAGAGTTCAAAGTCTCACCAGCCGCCGCAGCATGTGAACTAAACGTTAGCCCAATAGGCGGTGTCGAAAAAGCACTCACGTCGCGGGTGGGCGTACTCGCCACCCACGGTGGCCCCGGATGGGCGTGCCGCTTGATTCGGCGATCCCCTTCCCAGGGAGCAGAGGCTCCTCTACGCGCCATGCCGCTATTCGCGTGGCCGGGCAGGTGCAGCGGTCGGTTCGGCCTCCTCGGTTTGATCAATTCGGGAAGAAGCAGACACGCAATCCCCAATAGTGGCTGCCGCCAGAGCCGCCGCCCTCGACCCAGCCACGAAAGGCCGAGCGGCAGTGAAAAGGATCACCGGCCCAACAACCGCCACGAAACACATGCATTACGTTCGTGCGACCGTCTACACTTTTGATGCTCACGGCTTCGCCCTTTTCCGGTCCTTGAGGATCAACCACGTCTTTGTTCGGATAGTCGCCGTACCAGTCCTGACACCACTGATAAACGTTGCCGTGCATGTCGTGCAGACCCCAGGCGTTTGCCGGGAAGCTGCCTACTGGCATGGTTTTGTTCCGATCCACCCCTTTCTTCCCGTTGCCGTAGACGTAGATGCCATTGTAATTGGCCTGATCGGTGGAGATCGTATTGCCGAAATGAAACGGCGTCGTGGTGCCGGCACGACAGGAGTATTCCCACTCAGCCTCGGTTGGAAGTCGATAAGCCTTCTTGTCCTTCTCCCGCAACTTCTTGATGAATTTCTGGCAATCCTCCCAATCAACCATTTCAACCGGGAGGTTCTTTTCACCCTTGAATCTGCTGGGATTCTTGCCCATGACCTGCTGCCACTCCTCCTGGGTCACGGCATACACGCCCATGTAGAAACCCTTGGTCAGCGTGACCTTATGCTGGGTTTCGTCGTTTCGCTTTCCCTGCTCCCCGTTCGGACATCCCATCATGAAGTTCCCTGGCGGAATCCACACGAACTTCATGCCGAGGCTGTTCGTGAAGTCCTTAGGCGGGTCTTTTTGTTGCGCCTGGGCCGCCAGCTTCTGGACCGTCGGCGCTGGGTTGTCCACGTTGTTGCGCTTGTCTTGCTTGCCACCCCACGCCAGCAGCGTAGTCGTGAGCATCGCTATGCCTACCATCAGCAGCGCCGCCGTCATTGCCTTGAGTTTTCCGAGCAGCATGGTTTTCATTACTCCTTCCGCAAGTGCGGCGACCTTGACCGGGATCGCTCCTGTAGCCGCCGCTTGCCCAGCCGCAAACAGAGTGGCGGCTTTAATCGTGGAAGACACCACCGTAGTCGGCACGCCCGCCGACGCCACGTTCTGCGCCAGCACCGCCGCCAACGCCCCGCCCGACAAGGCGACACCCCGTTGAGCGAGCCGCTTCGCCAGCATCGCCCTCGCCCTTGCCAGCCACCCTCCAACTGTCCCTTCCGGACAGCCGAGTTGCCGAGCCGCTTCCGTGCGGGTCATTCCCTCAAGGTCGCAGAGGACGATGACGGAGCGATACTTGTCGGGCATGCGGCTCAACTCCTCGTCGAGCAGGGGTTGCAGGTCAGGCCAGAAGTCTTGTTGGGCTACGGCTGGTTCGGGCATCTCCGTCACTTGCCTTTCCCGCGCCTTCCTTCTGGCGGCTGTCGCCCTGGCCTTCAACGCCGTCTGGTGAGCAACCCCATAGAGCCAGTTGGCAAGCAACTCCCTTGAAGCGACGGACGCCGCCCTGCGGACGAAGACGAGGAAGGTCGCTTGAAAGGCGTCTTCGGCAGCGTGGTAGTCACGCAGGACACGGTGGCAAACACCCCACACCATCGGTCCATGCCGCTGCACAAGGGCTGCAAGAGCCGCCTCGTCACGGCGGCTGATGTAGTCCTCCAGCAGTCGCCCATCGGTCAGTTCCGCACCATCCCGTAGAAGCGCCGTTCTGCGAAGGTGCTGGATGACCTCGCTCAGGTGGCTGGTCGCCATGTGCTTTCCTTTGTCGGGGCTACGGTCGCCCTCTATCTTACTACTACCGGCAGACGGCGGTTTGATACACTATTTTGGTCGCGGCGCTGCGGGAACGGCTAACCAGACGCCGCACCTGACCGGGGCCGCATTCCGATTCTACAATGTCAACGGCTTACCCTGGCCCCGGCAGGTGAGCGTGTCGTTCGGCAAAGGAGGCGCGGAAGCGATGGTTGACATTTCGCTACTCCTCGACAGGCGGTTGGAGCAGGTGGTGAAAGACGATTTCTCCTGGGCGCTTACTTTCTCTGGCGGCCTGAACCTGCGAGTTGAGTGCCTGTGGCGTTTGGTCGTTTCTGGAAGGGTCGTTGTCACAAGTGAGGACCACGGGCAACAGTTTGGACTACCTGCGCCCGTCGATTGCGTCGGCGAACTCCAGCGACGAGTCGAAGGCGTCTCCGTCACAAGTGCGAAGGTCCGCGCCAGGACGGTGGACATCTCGCTGGATTTCGGCGACATTGCCACGCTCGAAGTGATTGCAACATCTGCCGGGTATGAAGCCTGGGTGCTAAGCGGGCAGGATGTCCTCATGGTTGGTCAGCCAGGGTACGAGTAACGCCGCCGAACCAGTCGTTGCACCACGACCGGGGCCGCATTCTTTTCTCGCGCGACACCACGCCCGTTGCAGCGGCCACGGCGGGTGAATTGGTGCGTTCGGCGACCACTTTCCCACTTAACCAAGTCACGAAACACGGCTGAAGCGAAACGGAGAATCACAATGTCGAAGAGTTTCGAAGGCAAGACTGCTCTGGTCACCGGCGGCACGTCCGGCATCGGCAAGGCGACAGCCGTCGCGTTCGCGGCAGCTGGGGCCAAGGTCGTCCTGACCGGACGCCGTGAAAAGGAAGGCAAGCAAGTCGTCGCCGAGATCGAACGGGGCGGAGGCGCCGCGGCCTTTTTCCAGGCCGACTTCTCCAAAGAGGCCGACGTGAAGGCGGCCGTCGATTTTGTCGTGACAACCTTCGGCCGTCTGGATGTCGCCTTCAACAACGCGGGAGTCGAATCCGTCGTCCCGCTGTCGGAGATCACCGAAGAGAAATACCGGGCGGTCTTTGACATCAACGTCTGGGGCGTGCTCAGCGCGATGAAGCACGAGGTCGCCGCCATGCTCAAGACCGGCGGCGGAGCGATCGTCAACACGTCGGGCATCTTCGGCCACGTGGGCGCTGCCCAGGTCACCATCAATGTCGGATCGAAGCACGCGGTCGAAGGAATGACCAAGTGCGTCGCCCTGGAGTTTGCCAAGCAGAACATCCGCGTCAACGCGATCTCACCCGCGGCGATCGATACGGACATGATCGACCGCTTCGCCGGCAAGGAGGGGGCGGCCCGAGACGCCCTGATCGCCCGGCATCCGGTCGGGCGCTTGGGAAAGAGCGAAGAGATTGCCGCCGCTGTGCTCTACCTGTGCTCGGATGCGGCGAAGTTCACCACGGGAACTTCGCTCAAGGTCGATGGCGGCTGGCTGGCCCAGTGACGTCGGTTCGAAGGGAAAAAGGGTCAGGTTAGGTCAGGTTAGGTTTTCTAGAGAATTGGCGGGAAAACCAAGAAAAAAGCCCCGAACCAAACGCTGTTGCCGACCTGCCATCCCAAGTCAACCTGATAACATCCAGTCCAAGGGCGGGCGGCAGAGCTATGGCGTTCGGCGTCAATCGAAAGGAAGGCATGAAAATGACGCGCGTCCGAGTTGAGGGATTTACCATCTCGCTTGACGGATACGGAGCGGGTCCGAATCAGGACATCAGGAATCCGCTCGGCGTGGGCGGGACAGATTTGCACCAGTGGTTAGTCCCGACACGCACGTTCCAACGGACCCTATTTGGCGCCGACGGTGGCACAACGGGGATCGATGACGACTTCGCAGCGCGGGGCTTCAAGAATGTTGGCGCCTGGATTCTCGGAAGAAACATGTTCGGACCGATTCGCGGTTCCTGGCCCGACTTGAACTGGAAAGGCTGGTGGGGGGACAACCCACCCTATCACGTTCCAACTTTCATCTTGACTCATCACGCGCGCCCGCCCATCCAGATGGAAGGCGAAACGACATTCTACTTCGTCACGGGCGGTATTCACGAGGCGCTTGACCGAGCGCGCGACGCAGCCAACGGAATGGATGTGCGCATTGGCGGCGGACCTAACACGATCCAGCAATATCTTCAAACGGGCCTCATCGATGAACTGCACGTCGCTATCTCGCCGGTCCTGCTGGGCGGGGGAGAGCGACTGTTCGAGGGGATTGACCTGCGCACTCTGGGATACGAATGCGTTCAGTTCGTCGCGTCGGAGAAAGCCACCCATGTTGTACTCCGGCGCCAAGGGCACAATGACGCCTGACAACCGGTTGCAAAGAGAAAAGCAAAAGGGGTCAGGTTGGATTTCGAGTGGCGTCCGCTTCTTAGCCCGAATCGGCCGCTTCATCCGCTTCGTCGATCAGGTTCGCCTCAAATCAGCTCCCTCATCGGCGCCGCCCCATCTTCCACCAGAAACTGAGGCCGCCCCGTTGAATCGGTCACCGTCACCTTGCTGAGATCCAGCCCGAGGCATGAGTAAAGCGTCGCGAATACTTCCTGGTGCGTCACGGGCCGTTTGGAGGCGGTTTCGCCGAGTCGATTCGTGGCGCCGATCACCTGGCCCATCTTCATGCCGCCGCCCGCCATCAACGCGCAGCTCACCTGGGGCCAGTGATCCCGACCCGCGTCCTTGTTGATGCGCGGCGTTCGCCCGAACTCACCCCAAACCACGACGGCCACGTCGTCGCTCAGGCCGCGTTCGTGCAAATCGGTCACCAGGGCCGTGATCGCCTGGTCAAGCAACGGCATGTCTTTCCGGCCATGGACGAAGTTCTTGCCGTCCGGGCCGTGCCAGTCCCAACGGCTGAAGTTCAGCGTCACAACGCGAGCGCCGGCCTCGACCAGCCGGCGGGCGATGCAGAAGTTCCGGACCATGCGCGGGGCGCCGTCGCGTTCGAACGCGGGATTGTCCACGCCGTAACGGGCCACGACCTCCGGGCGCTCCTTGGATAGATCGAGTGCATCCTTGAGCCTCGATGACGTCAGGATTCCCAATGCTTGTTGATTAAAGGCGTCGATCCCGTCCATCGCGCCTTGCTGGTCCACCTGGCGATCGAGCGTATCGAATGCCTTGCTCAAGCCGACGCGATCTTGCAGACGGTCGAGGGTGATCCCTTTCAGGACCATCGTTTCGGACTTGAGATTGTTTTCTTTGCCGCCAACGAGTCGGAACGGCGCGTGGGCCATGCCGATGAATCCGCCGTCGCCGGGATAGCCCCAGCGGGCCTCGCCGGTGCGGTACATCAGCGTAAGGTGCGGCGGAATGGCCGGGTTGACCGGACCTTGAACCTTCGACACCCATGCGCCGAGCGCGGGCCAGTAGCCTTGCTTGCGGGGATCTTTTTTCCGGCCGGTCATGCACTGGAACGCGTCGTGGTCGCCGCTGGAACCGGAGATCGACCGGATGACGGCGAACTTGTCCATCATCTTCGCCATGCGCGGGAAGTGCTCGCCGATCTCGATGCCGGCGACATTCGTTTTGATCGGGTTGAACTCGCCGCGAATGTCGACGGGGGCGTCCGGCTTGAGATCCCACATATCCTGATGTGGCGGTCCGCCGGGCAGGTAAATGTTGATAATCGCCTTGTGCGAGGAACGGATGCCCGCTTTGGACTCGGCGGCCAGGATCGTCGGCAGCGCCAGGGAACTGCCCACCAGCGCCCCGCCGATGGTGAGGAAATCTCGCCGGGAAACTCCATCGCAGAAACCGCCATTCTTGTGCGGCTGGCCGAAAATCGTCAACATATCGCTTCTCTTTCTGGAGGTTGGAATCGGTTCCTGGATAGCATTGGACGGATGCCGGTTGGTTGGCGGAGAGAAGCTACCGGCAGGAGGGATTCAACACTCTATATTTAACGGATTGTGTCGAGTATTGGAAGCAGAAAAATGAGACATTCGCATCAAAAGGGACAATCGAGCATGACCGAGTACTTCCGCCGCGACCTACCGCGGCGCCGGCTTCTGGACATCCGCGATCGTTGTTTTCACGTCCGCCCAGAAGGCATCCCAGGCAGTCCGCTCATCCACAGTCAGTTCCTTCCGTGGCGAGTCCGCCCGCAACTCCGAAAAGTCCGATTCCTTGAGCCAAACTCCCATCTTGTCTAGTTGCCGCTGACGTGCCCCGTCGCGATCGCCTCGCCGAAAACGACTTGAATGCGCCGACGCTTGCGCTGCTCGACCGCCTTGGCCGTCGCCGCGGCGCGTTCGACCTCCGCCTGCCGCAGCCGTTCCTCGACGCCCGAGCGGTGTGCGGCTGCCGCGCGAGCGACCTCGCCGGCATCCGCCGGCCGCTCGTGCGCCTCTGGGGCCAGGTACTGCTTCGCCATCCGGACCAGCTCGGCGTCGGCGCCGCACGCCTCCAGGCGACTGAAGGTCCCACCGACCCTACCGGCCTGGGCCTGTGCCAGAACCTCCGCCGCATTCGCCCCAGTGAACGGCGGCTTGCCCGTCAGTACCTCGCACAGGATGCCGCCCAGCGTGAAAACGTCGGCTCGCGCGTCGATCCGGTCGATCTCGCCGCGGGCTTGTTCCGGCGGCATGTAGGACGGTGTCCCGAGGATCGAACCGGCTTGGGTCAAGGAGGATGGAGGAAGGAATAACGATGAAAGAGGAAGGAGGAAGGATGAATCGGAAGAGGCTCCGGGCTTTTCTTCATCCTTTCTCCTTCGTCCTTCATCCTTACTTTTGGCGAGGCCCCAATCCATGACCTGCACTTCGCCGAAGGCGCCCACCATTACATTGGCCGGCTTGAGGTCGCGGTGGATGATGCCCTTGCTGTGCGCGAAGGCGACGGTCTGGCAAACCTGTTCGAACACCCGAAGGAAAAGCGGCAGGTCGTTTGCCGAGCCGTGGCCGCTCGCCTCCCCAGCGCGCCGTTCCTTGAGCAACTCCGCGAACGTGTGGCCCTCAATGAGCTGCATGGCGAGGAAGGGCCGTCCGTCCGGCAGGGCGCCGAGGTCGTGAACCGGCGGCACGCCCGGATGCTGCAAGAGGCCGGTGATGCGCGCCTCCTCAAGGAAGCGCTGCGCCAGATGCGGCCGCTCGGCCGGGTCGGCGAGCAGCACCTTGACGGCGACGTCCCGGCCGAAAACGGTGTCGACGGCGCGCCCCACGGCTGCCATGCCGCCGCGCGCGATCTCGGCGCCGAGTGTGTAGCGCCCGGCGGCCGTTGGTAAAACGTCGGCCGTCGGCGGAGTTGGGGCAACGCTGGCGGTGAGGTTCGGGTCGGCCAAGAACGGCTGTGTGGCGCCTGCCTCGGCGTCGGGCGGAAAATCGGTCGTGAGGATCGAAGGGCCCTGGGGTTCGGGAGCCGAATTGTGCTCGGTCGTTCGTAGCGGGTCGTCGTTCGTTGGCGGCATGGGTCACCGTCCTTCAAACAGCATGGTGGCGATAGCGATGTCCGCAGCCTTCAACCGATCGTAGCGGGGAAAGAATTCGATCGCAAGGAGATTGTGCGCACCCGAATTTCCGCCCATCGGAATTCGATGACCGGCCCTATGGAGTGCGGCGGTTTACCGCCGCTTTCTTTTCTTTGTTTGCTTCAAATGAAAAACAAAAGCGGCGGTAAAGCGCCGCACTCCATAGGGCCGGTATCCGAATTCGGGTCTCCATTTGAGCCTTTCAACTGTAATCTGTTTGCTCTGACCTTCCGCCTCGGTTAGATTGATGCGGTCGCCTTCCAACCTACCGGCTCTCCGACCGCGCATGAACGAACCATCCCTTTCCGCCTCCCCGCAGAAAGCCAGCCGCGTCCGCTATTCCATCCTGGCGATGCTCTGTTTTCTGGCGATGATCACCTACCTCGATCGCGCCATGTACGGCAGCGCCCGAGACGATATCATGGCGTCCGTCGGCCATAGCGGCCGCGATTTTTTCTATTTGTTGACCGCCTTTCAAATCGCCTACGCGCTTTTTGAAGTGCCTACGGGGTGGATGGGGGATCGCTTCGGGCCGCGTTCGACTTTGTTGCGAATCGTGCTATGGTGGTCGTTTTGCATCGTGCTGACGGCGTTTGCGGGGATGAGCATTCCCGGTCTGCAGACCCTGGGCATTGGCTTTACCGCGTTGATCGTGATCCAGTTCTTTTTCGGCATGGGCGAGGCCGGCGCGTTTCCCAATATAACCCGTGCTTTGTACAACTGGTTTCCCGCCACCCAGCGCGGCTCTGCTCAAGGCGCGATCTGGCTTTCCGCGCGATTCATGGGTGGTTGGACCCCTGCTATCTGGGTGTTGTTGACGGTATATCTCTTCCTGAGCTGGCGCGAGGCGTTGTGGCTATTCGCGGGCGTGGCGTTTGCCTGGTGTCTCGTCTTCTATTACTGGTTCCGCAATCATCCGGAGGAGCATTCGGCAGTCAATGAGGCGGAAAAGGAGATGATCAATCTCGGCCGCACACCCCACGGCGGCCACCACAACGTGCCGTGGGGCAAGATTCTGAGGTCCCGGAATCTCTGGTTCATATGCGGAATGTACATGGTGACCAATTTTTGCTGGTATTACGTGATGTACTTTCTGCCCAAGGATTTGCGAGAACAATTCAAGGACCTGGGAGAGACTAACGATGGGAAATTGCTTGTCGCGGTCATTGCGGGATCGCCGATGCTTCTCGGCATGGCGGGGTGCATGCTTGGGGGCATCTTGACCGACCGTCACGTCCGCCGCACCGGCAATCGCAAGTGGGGCAGGCGGATTTACGGCATGTTCGGCTACGGCATGGCCGGGCTTAGTTACCTGCTGGCGACGGCGTTCATGGGTAATTTCTGGGGTTACGCCATTTGTCTGATCCTGATGGGATTTTTCAACGACCTCATCATGGCCTCCGCCTGGGCGACGTGTCAGGACGTGGGACGGCGTCACGCGGCCATTGTCGCCGGGTGCATGAACATGATCGGCAATCTTGCCGGCGCACTGACGAACTTCATCACTGGGAGTGTGCTCAAGTACTACGAAGAACACAACGACAAGCCCACCGGGATCACGATCATGTTCACGATTTACGCCGTTGTCTACGGAATCGGCGTCCTGCTATGGCTCGGGATCGACGCAACCAAGCCAATCGTGCCCGATGAAGAAGCGGCAAGGGATTAGTGACTTGCGGCAAGTGGCGCGTATTCGCTACTATAAATCACAGACCAGTATGGAGAATTCGCAATGCGCTTGGCTATCACCACATCGATCTTGCTGTGTTTTGCCGCAACCTCGCAAGCCGGGGTCGATCCGGATCCCAGAGTACCCTACCAACTTCGCGTGGTGCTGCACGTCGGCGATCATCCCGATTTCAGCGAATTCTTCCGGCGCGAACTCAAGCGCCAGCTCCTCGGCGATTTGCAGGCAGCACTAGGCGCGCTTGGAACCGTCGAGGTTGTCGATCTGCGCTCCATCGATCGGGCCAAGTGGGAGCCGCTCTGGAAACAGGTCGATGAAAAAGGGCTTGAATCGCTCAGCACCTTCAATGAAATCGGCGGCGGCAAGACGCATTTTATGCGAATCGAATACGCCAACGGCCATTACGATTTGCAAGCGCGACAAGTCGACGGCACGGCGGGATTGGCGTCGCCGATCGTCCGCAAGGCGCGCACCCACGCCCGCGCCTTCGTGTCGCGCCTGGCGGGGCTGATGATCGGCCAGGATTTCGGCCTCATCGCCACGCTCGAACCCGGCGCGGGGCAGAACATTTTTATGCGCATCAAAGGCAGCGGGCTTGGCCCCGTGGACAAATGGCTGAAAAAGGGCGATGTATTCGCCGTCTCGCAAATCAATGTCGGGCGGATGCGCGTCCCGCCGGCGGCCGGAGTGAAGGCCCCGCCCAAGATCGTCACGGTTTACGCGGGCAAACGCATTGATGGAGTCCTGGTCCGGGCGATTGCCGACCCCAAGGATGGCGGCGTGATGTGCCAGCTCTTCAACCGCTATGAAGATCCGCTGCCGACGAAGTCGGTGATCGGCTACCGGTGCATGCGGCTCGGAACGACGGAAGGGCCGCTAAAGTTGCAGCTCACCGATACCAATGGACTTCCACAAACGGCTTCATTGTTGGTCTACGCTCGCGCGGAAGATTTTCCGGACGGTAACAAGGAAGCGGAGCAAACCACGAACCAGAAGAACGGCCTTTTTGTTTCCACCGAGCGTTTCTCGAACGTCGCCTTTGTGCGCGTCAAGATGTCGGGAGGCCGCGGCCTTTCCCGAATACCGGTCGAGATTCTCGACGATCAGGTGCAAACTCGAACCATCCGGCTCGATGTGGACGCCGAGCTGCGCGACCGCATCGACGCCGACCGCCGCGGCGTCATCAGCCGTATTACGGACGGCCGATTGATTCAGGTGCGCTGTTTCCAGGAGATCACAGCGCTCGAACAATCCGGAATGAAGCAGCAGGCCTTTGACCGCGGCCAAACGGTCCTGAATTTGTTGGATTCGTCAGCGAGCGATTTGCAGGAAGAGATCGATCGGCTCCGCGCCCGCGCCGCCAAGGACGCGCCGACCGCCGTCAAGTCGATCGGCGAATGCGATCAGCAGGTCACGGCCTTGCGAAACAAGCAGGACGAACTGCGCAAGCATCTCGAATCGGTCAAAGCGGCCATCGCCCAAGATAATGACCCGACGGTGCAGGCGAAGCAAAAGAAAATCAACGACATCCTCAATCGAGCCCAACTTCTGGTCCAGCAAGCGGAAATTGAAAAAGCGCTCACCGCCTATAAAGAGGCTCTCGACGAGGTTCAGGACGAGCCGATGGCGAAGCTGCGGATCGAAACGGTTTACACGAACCTGAATAACGCGTGGGCTATTCGGGATCCCGAGCATCAGGAAGCCCGCAACTACATTTACCAGAAGTGGCCGAAACTTGGCGGGCTCGACGAAGTGAACGGCGAACTGGCCAATGCCCGGAAGGCGTTCGAAAAATGCCACGCCGTCGGCGATCGGTATTCCATCCTCAAGATGCAACTGGGCGGGGTGGAAGTGGCGACAAAGTTCGGAGACGAGTTGAAGAAAAAGATCGATGCCGCGACGGACGACGAAGAAAAGAAGAAACTGGAAGTCTTTCAAAAGGTGAGCGAGGATTTGCAAAAACTGCTTCGGGATGTTGAACAGGCACTGGTGGCGAAGAAATAGCTCCTGTCAAGGCCAATATTTTACACTTCTGATGAAGTCTGGGTATAAAATGGATTGACGGATCGTGAAGGTCCGTCACAATGCTGGGGTACGGAAATAATCGGATATCGGGTATTGCTCTCCTCCACCCCATGTCCGCAGTCTCCGAGGACGACGAGTTCTGCGCGTCTCTTGAAACCATCTTCTCCGTTGCCGCGCGCGGACGTCGCACCTGGACGTTCCTCCGGACACGAGTGAAAGGAACTGGACGATGACACGGCTATCGAGGTTTGCTCTTTTCGCATTATTGATGTTTGGCTTCGCGGCTCCGGCCATCTCCGCGGACGAGAAAACGCCCCCATCCAAAACCTTTGCCGTCATTGTCGGCGTCGGCCAGTTCAAGGACGCTGATATCAAAGGCCGGCCCACAGCCGATACCGACGCCAAGGCCATCGGCGAGCTGTTCACCGACAAGACCGTCGGCGGCATTCCGGCCGACCAGGTTCAGATGCTCATCGCGGGCCAGGAGGGAAAAGCCCCGACCAAGGAAAACCTGCTCGCGGCATTCAAGTCGCTCGCGGCGAAGGCGGGCAAAGAGGACAAAGCCATCATCGTCTGGATCGGCCAAGGCGCCTCCGTGGGTGAACGCACTTGCCTGTTCGCAAGCGATTCGACCTTCAAGGACCGGGCCAAAAACGGGATCTCGGCGATCGAGCTGGAAGCGGCGCTCAAGGGACTCAATGCCAAAGAGGTTTGCGCTCTGCTCGATCTCGATCTGAAGGCCTTCAATCCCGGCAAGGAATCGGTAGCCGATCCCGCCATGAACGATCTCATTCGCACTTTCCTCGGCGGCAAAGAAAAAGACAAAGACGTCGAACTGCCATCCGGTCGTGTCTTGATTCTAGCGCGCACCGGCACGGAGTCCCCGCTGATCGCTGAGGGCAAGGAAGGCATTTTTGCCAAGGCGCTCATCGCCGGACTTCGCGGCGCCGCCGATTCGGATGGCTACGAGCCGGATGGTATTGTCACCGTCGATGAGTTGACCAAGTATCTCGACAATGAAATACCCGAACTCGGCCGCAAATACGGCAAGACAAAAGTAGAGAGGGAGCAAATACCCTGGCACACCACGACGCGATCCAGCCACTTCGCGCTTTCCAAGAACCCGGCCGTCACCGCCAAGGTCGAGGCACGCTTGAAGAAGCTCGAAACGCTCTACAAGCAGCAGAAGGTTTCCAAGGAAGTGGCGGAGGAAGGCGAACGGCTGCTGTCGCGGATGCCGGCCCTCAAGCCGTTGCGGGAATTGCGCAAGAACTATCAGGCCTTGCTCGACGGCACAATGAAGTCAAAAGAGTTCGACGAGGCCCGCGAGACGATCCTGGCCGGGATGAAACTCGACGACGATGCCGCCCGCTCGTATGCCCAGAAGCTCATTCGCGGACTCGAGAAATTCAAGGGCGCCTACATCAAAGAGCTCAATCTGGGCGAGATGACGGCCAACGCGATCAAAGGGCTGTACACCCGTGCCGACCAGCGGATTCCAACGGACATCAACGATCGGCTCGGCAAGGCCAAGGAACTGGACAAGAGCGATCTGGTCTCGTTGTTGCAGGAGGCCCGGTTGCCGCTGGGCAAACGCGAGGATTTCGACAAGGACCGCGACGTCGAGATTTCGCTCCAGTACGGCATCGCGAAATTCGTCGATCCGTACACCGCCTACATCGACCGCTTGAGCGTCGAGGAGAGCGAAAAAGGAATTCAAGGCTTTTTCACGGGCATTGGCGTGCAAATCCGTCGCGAGGGAGATGGTTTGCTGGTCGTCACGCCGATCAAAGGCAGCCCCGCCTACGTCGCGGGACTCAAGGCCGGCGACCTCATCACCAAGATCCGCCGCGAGGTGGACAACAACGGCAAGAAGATCGACCCGCCGGAGGTGACGAGCACCAAGGGCATGCAGGTGTCGGACGCGGTGAAGCTGATTGTCGGCAAGCCCGGCACCAAAGTGAAAATCATCATTGAACGGCCAGGGGAGAAAAACGAGAAAGAGATCGAGATCGCTCGCGGACTCGTGGAGGTCGAGTCGGTCTTGGGCTACAAGCGCAAGAGCGATGACTCTTGGGATTTCTACATCGATCCAAAGAGCAAGATCGCCTACATGTACCTCACGCAGTTCGCCCGCAAGTCGTTCATCGACATGGAAAAGGTCATGAAGCAACTGGACAAGGACGGCGTCAAAGGGCTGATCCTCGACGTCCGCTTCAATCCGGGCGGCTATCTCGACGTGGCCAAAGACATCTGCGACCTGTTCATCGACGACGGCCTGATCGTCACGATCAAACCTCGCGTGGGCGAAGAGCTGGCCATGACCGGCAAGATGGAACAGAGCTACCAGAGTTTCCCGATGGTTTGCCTGGTCAACGGCGGCAGCGCCAGCGGCAGCGAGATCCTGGCGGCCTGCCTTCAGGATCATCACCGGGCGATTGTCATGGGCGAGCGCAGCTACGGCAAAGGCAGCGTTCAGAACATTCAGAAGTTCGAAGCCACCGGGGGCGAGATCAAGCTGACCACCGCCACCTTCTGGCGGCCCAATGGCAAGAACCTGAACAAGGCCAGCACCAAGGGCACGGACGAGGAGGATTGGGGAGTCAGGCCAGCCAAGAAATACACGATCAAGCTCAATCCGGTTGAGACCGCGGCGCTGTCCGATCAATTGCGCGATTGGGCCAACATTCCGAATCGAGAGCTCAAGAGCCTGGATCAGCCCGAAAAGAAATTCGATGACCGCCAGCTCGACGCCGCTGTGAAGTACATCAAGGAACAGATCAAGCTGGAGGGGAATAAGGAGAAGGCAAAAAAGGCTGTGGAGCTGGACTAGGCAGCGCTCGGCTTGGTGCCGGAGTTTCGCCGGCTGGGAGGCCAAGATTAGACCTATACGGCCTATGGGACGCATAGGTCTAATCTTGGTTTCGCGAGAGACTTGAGTCAATTCCAAGAGAACTTGAAATCGGGGCGGCCGCGCGACCGGAATCGGCGGTTTGACCCGTTTCTTGTTCACGACCCGTCGCGTCGGCGCGACGGCGACAATCGACCTTCCATGCAAAATGCGAACAAGCCAACCGATTTGCGTCGGCTGGCTCGTTTTCTTTATCACTCGGCGTTTGCCCAAGGCGACTTACAGCGCAAAATACTAAAGACCGCTTCAAGAAGAACAAACCGGAACGGATGTCCGTTGATTCACACCCTGCGACCTCGCGAACAAAGGATCGGGACCCATGTTCCGGACGAAATTGGCCCGCTTAACTTGTGTGGCAGCATCTCTTTTCCTCGCCGGCTGCACTTCGAATTCGTGCTGCGATCGGCCGGGCTTGTTTAGCCGTGACCGGCCGCCGCTGTTCGGCAGCCGCACGTCCGTGGCCGTTTCGACGGGCGGATGCTGCGAGGGAACCCCCACCTCCGGTCCGTACCTCCCACCGGTCAGCCAGCCGGGAACGATCGTCAACCCGCAGCAGCCCATCCCGCGCATCGACGAGAACGGCAAACAGATTCCCTGGGATCCCTCGAAGCCGACGGCGCAGAACGGAATCAAGACTGCGACCAATGGTCGTTGATGAAGGGCAATTTCCGATGGATAGGACCTATACGGCCAATAGGGCGTATGGGTCCAGCTTCACTTTTTCGCCGCCTTACGAATCGCGATGATCCGGCTGGCGTCGACCTTCCATGTAGATCCCACTTTGACGACCGCAATCGAAAACGGAGCAGCGGTTGACTGAAGAAATACGCGTTCGAGGCTTTCTTCTACTCTGCTCACGCTCATTGTTCTGTACTGCCGTGCCAAAAGTTCTGCAACCTGCGGTGGATAGGGGCCTTTCCAGAGTAGGGCAGCGTCTGCATTATCGACAATGAGCGGCCGAATCTCCTTCTCATTGCCACTCAAATTGGCAATAAAGAATCTGATCAACACTTCCTCTGGCGATAGTTCGTCCTTCATAAACCCTCCGAAGTCTTGCCATTCCATTTTCTCACGGCACTGCTTCCCATCATCTCGCGCGTAACTGGTGTCGGTCAATGAAATACGGGCATTTGGTCGTCCAAACGTCGAAAGGCTATTGCAACGAATTATCAGCAACGACTGAATCATTACGGTTGACACTCCCACCCTTCCTCCCAATAATTTACCGACAGACGGATTCGCGATTTCCAGACTCGAATGGAACGACGATGCGCTTCACGAAGATGCAAGGGGCGGGCAACGACTACGTCTACATCGATTGTTTTCGCGAGAAACGGCCCGCCGATCCAGCGAAGCTGAGCGTGGCCGTTTCGGACCGCCATTTCGGGATCGGCGCCGACGGGCTCATCTTGATTTGCCCTTCCGAGCGGGCCGACGCGCGGATGCAAATGTTCAACGCCGACGGCTCCGAATCCGAGATGTGCGGCAACGGCCTGCGCTGCGTCGCCAAGTACGTTTTCGATCACGGCCTCGCCGCCAAGGAGAAGCTGGCCATCGAAACCGGTCGCGGCATCCTGCACGTTGAGCTTGAGGTGAAGGTCGGCAAAGCGCAGCGCGTTCGCGTCAACATGGGAGCACCGATTCTCATGGCGGAAAAGATCCCGACTACTTTGGCGGGCAATCCGCCGGTCGATGTGCCTCTTCCGGTTGGCGACATGACATTGAATGTCACGTGCGTCTCGATGGGCAATCCACACTGCGTGACTTTCGTCGAGGCGATTACCGATCAGCACGTTCACCAAATGGGACCCAAGATCGAGAACCATGCAGCGTTTCCCCGGCGGACCAATGTGGAATTCGTCAAAGTGAATTCCCGGAACGACGTGACCATGCGTGTTTGGGAACGGGGCAGCGGTGAAACTCTCGCCTGCGGCACGGGCGCCTGCGGCGTCTGCGTGGCGGGAGTGTTGACTGGGCGCACCGATCGGCGGATCGTCGTGCATTTGCTGGGCGGCGATCTTGACCTATTTTGGTCGGAAACCGACAATCACGTGTACATGACGGGACCGGCAATTGAAGTTTTCAGCGGCGATTGGCCGAATGATGATAAGGCGACAAAGTGACGCGATCGCTCGTTCCGCACCTTGTCGCCTTGAGACATTATCGTCATTCAAAAGGGAACCGAATCATGAAGATTCGTAATCCTAAAGTGCTGCGTGCGATCAGTTGGCTTGGTGCTCGCGCCATGAAAGCCTGGATCGGCACGGTGCATTACCAGCAACGTTCGGTCGGACCGTGTTTCCTGCCGTTTGTGCGCGGAGTCACGGGGCGTTACATTTACGCCTTCTGGCACGAGCACATGTTGCTGCCCGCGTATCATTATTCGCGGCCCGATGTTCACGTACTCATCAGCACGCACTCGGACGGCCAGCTGATCACAGACGTGGCGCACCAACTTGGATTGCGCACCGTGCGCGGCTCGACAACTCGGGGCGGCACGGAGGCAATGCGACAACTTCTTCGGCTAAGCCGTCAGTCGCATATCGTCATCACGCCCGACGGCCCGCGCGGCCCGAGACGAGTGCTGCAGCCCGGCATTGTTTACCTAGCGGCCAAAACGGGCCTGCCGATCGTCACGCTGGGATTCGGCTACAGCCGCGCCTGGCGGGTCAGAAGCTGGGATCGCATGGCGGTGCCGAGGCCGTTCAGCAAAGGCTATTGCGTCACGATGCCCCCGATCGCGGTGCCGAGGAACGTGACGCCGGACAATCTGGAACCCTATCGCACGGAGGTGGAGCGGTCGTTGCGTCAGGCGGACGCGATTGTGGAACATTGGGCAAGCTCGCGGCATTTTGAACCGCACCGATTTCTGGAATTTCCCATGCGCAAGTCGGCGTAGTCGCGACAAGCTGACAAGGTGAGAATAGACTCTTCTTGTCACTTTGTCACCGTGCCACCCTGAGACAGCGTCCTGGAATGACCGAAGAAACCATCTTCGCGGCCGCCCTGGAAAAAGCCGCAACGGAACGCCACACATTCCTGGAAAGCGCCTGCGCCGGCGATGCCGCCTTGCGCGTCCGAATCGAATCGTTGCTCCGGTCGCTCGAAGAAGCAGGTACGTTCCTGGACGTCCCGATTCCCGATCAGATCTCGCCGCCAGGCGATCGGCCCTCGAGGGACGATGACCCGCTTCATTTCCTCGGTTCGTCGCGCCGGCTCGGATCGCTCGGTCGGCTGGACCATTTCAAGATCCTGGAACTCATCGGCCAGGGCGGCATGGGCGTGGTGCTCAAAGCGTTCGATGAAAAACTGGAGCGAATCGTGGCGATCAAGGTGCTCGCGCCGCAGCTCGCCACCAGCGGATCCGCCCGAAGGCGTTTTGTTCGCGAGGCCCGAGCCGCTGCCCGCATCAGCCACCCTCACGTCGTGTCGATCCATAGCGTTGAAGAAGACGAGAAGTTCCCTTACATCGTCATGCAATTCATCGATGGGATGTCGTTGCAGGAGTGCATTGACCGCGACGGCCCGCTCTCGCTTAAGGAAATTGTGCGCACCGGCACGCAGATGGCGTGGGGTTTGGCCGCCGCGCACAAGGAAGGGTTGATTCACCGCGACATCAAGCCGTCCAACATCCTTCTGGAACACGGCATCCGGCGGGTCAAAATTACGGATTTCGGTTTGGCCCGCGCGGCCGATGATGCGAGCCGTACTCAAAGCGTCGTGATTGCCGGCACGCCGATGTTCATGTCTCCGGAACAGGCCGCTGGCGACCAGCTGGAATATCGCTCCGACCTGTTCAGCCTCGGAAGCGTCCTCTACACGATGTGCGCCGGCCAACCGCCGTTCCGGGCGGCCACCGCCATGGGCGTGCTGAGGCGGGTATGCGAAGAGACGCCGCGCTCGATTCGCGAGATCAACCCGGAAATTCCCGAATGGCTGGAAGCCATCGTCGCGAAGTTGCTTGCGAAAGAGCCTTCGGAGCGTTTCCAGTCCGCGGCGGAACTTGCCGAACTGCTCGGCCAGCATCACGCGGGCCTTCAGCAATCGTCGTGGTTCCAGCCAGTAAAGCCTGGATCATCGGGGCGACGTCGACAGCGCTGGAAGTCGGCCGCCATTCTCGGTACGGTACTTGCCGCGATCATCGGCATTGTCGTCTGGCAGGCGATGCGTTGATTATGCAGCGGGAACGCCGGAATTCCGGCCTCGCCAAGGTGTAAGACCCGAATTCTCATGAATTCGGCTACGAAAAAGGCGCGGCCGTAGCCGAATTCGTGAGAATTCGGATCTCGCCAGGGTGCAAGACCCGAATTCTCATGAATTCGGCTATGAAAAAGGCGCGGCCGTAGCCGATTTCGTGAGAATTCGGATCCGAATTCATTTCTCGACTCGATCGGGCAACACCCTCAGCACGGTCTTGCCCGCGGCCGTTACTTCCTCTTCCGTGAAGGCAATGGCCACACCTTTTCCTTGTCGCCACAGCTCAACCATGTCGCCATAGTGCGGCGACAGCGGATTGCCCGACTGCCCGCCAGGCAGCACGAAGCGGCTATTGTGCCAGGCGCCTACGTCGAACACGGCCCGCAGCGACGGAATGTCGCTCGGCGGCGACAGCGGATCCAGGGGCAGCGCCCCGGCCTGGTTGATCACATTCGAGTCGCCGCCGCACGGGAACGGGCCGAGGTCGAACAGGGCGCCGAGGAATTTGCCCTTCAGTCCAGGCGCTAGCGACAACGGATGCCGCAAGACCAATGGCCGGTTCGCGCCCCACGCCCAGCGGCGGACCTTCGAGCCGAACCTCTTCCTCAACGTGCGAATCGCTTCCCTCAAGGCCGCCGCGATCTCGTCGGCCCAGGAGTGGTTAAACCAGCCTGCAGGTTTCTCGCGCAAGAGCCGTACCAGGTGACCGGTGCGGCGACTACAACCAAGATTGTAATTCTCCAACGGACTGAGTGCCGCCCCGACGGGCCAGCGCCAGCTCTGCGGCGCCTTGGCCCGCGCCACCCGTTGCACCATCTCGGAAACGAACATTTCATAGACCGCGGCCGCCGGTGAATCCACCGAGACCATCCCGTCCCAATCGCGCAATAGATCGAGTGCTTGCCGCGCATCCGGATCGGACGCCGGCGCCGACAAGACGAACTCTCGCATCTCCAGCCAGGCAGCCGCCCGCTGGTCCATTTGCAAATTCATCGTGCCGGCCACGTCCCAGTCACTGCGGGCCTGCAGCGCTTTGTCGATCGCCGACAGCCGGTAGCCGTCGACGAAATCGACACCGAGGAACGGTCCCTTCTCCTCGCCCTCGGGAAGCGGCTTGGTATTGGCCGTGGCGATGAATCCGCTCGCGGGATTGACGAGGCGCGGCATCTGCTCGAACGGAACCGGATCGGGTTGCCACCCCGCCTCATTGTCCCAACCGGGCAAGGGCACGCTGCCGTATCCCTTCTTGCGTACCGGCGTCC
>Ga0206992_1013_pt1 | contig 39988 bp, 39 predicted proteins | sample Alteio_BWMinCont_6_FD_153267 | JGI IMG/M metagenome (GOLD analysis project Ga0206992, IMG submission 153267) | Enriched cells from forest soil in Barre Woods Harvard Forest LTER site, Petersham, Massachusetts, United States -... | ecosystem: Environmental > Terrestrial > Soil > Temperate forest >... | reverse complement strand
GAATTGTGGGCGGACAAGGTCGCGGCTGCATGGGCCGATGGTGATGACGCGTTCCACCTGCGGTAATGTAAGCGCGCGATTGACCCATGAGCCGCAATGCATACCGCCTTTGAAATGCACCCAATCGGGATGATTGTCGAAATGGATGACGGTGAGTGGTTCGTGGTTCGCTTCAGCGAGCATGCCGATGAGCAGGGCGCTTACATGATGGAAATCGCCCGATCCCATGAAGGTAACTACGGTGCTGGCGCCACCATTGCGAAATAGCGAAGATGCGATTTTTTTCTGCAACTCTTCAATGCGGTCTTCCTTGCCCCACAGGCGAATCGGCGTGGCTTCGCTTTGCGCAAGCTTTCTACACATGGGTACATAACCGCCATCACAGCGGAAATTCCGATCGTCCCGGCGAAAAGGGCAACACCATCGACTGGCTTTCGATTTACCGCCATGGCGAAAACGGCGAAGCGGAAAATGTCTGGAGCTACACCTTCAAAAGTTTTTTCCGCGACGACATTAAAGCCCTCTATAAAGGCCTCTACAAACAAAGCCCCGCCAATGCCCGTTTCGGCATCATCGAACTGGTCTGTTTAGCGCTGATGGTACTCATCATGGCGATCATCAATATCAAATCGTTGCTGGTTATGATTGTGTTCAATTATCTCGGCAATTGCCTCTCCTCCCTCAACGGCTATTTCGAACATTTCGGCGGCAATCCGGACAAACCCATCGCCTGGGGTGTCAGCTCCTATAGCCGCCTATACAACTTACTCTGGTTCAATAACGGCTACCACGCCGAACATCATTTCCGCCCGCGCATGCATTGGATGAAAATGAAGCAATTTCATGAGGCGATCAAAAAAGAACAACAAGCGGAAGGCGTGCATGTGATCAAGCATTGCCACGCACTGGGATTTTTAGGATGAGCGATCTTACGTTTCATATGGAAGGCTGGAACGGCAAAGGCGTGCTGTTGATTCATGGGCTGACCGGCGTTCCCGCCGAAATGAAATGGGTGGGCAAAGCCTTAAATAAAAAAGGCTACACCGTCTATGCGCCCCTCCTCGCCGGCCATGGCGTTGACGAAGCGACATTGCTCAAAACGAACTGGCACGACTGGCTGGAAAGCGTGCTCGATGCCGCCGTTGATTTCCGCACGAAAGTAGATTCTATGTTTTCCGCTGGAATTTGCGTCGGCGGCAAACTCGGTATGATGGCGGCGAAAGAACATCCCGAATTATTTTCCGCTAATGCGCTCTATTCCGCGTGTTTCCGCTACGATGGCTGGAACGTTCCGTTTCATTATAAACTCATGTCTTACCTGCCACTCTGGACAGCACAACTTCCCTTCTTCAAAGACATCCAATTCGCCGAAACGCCAAGCATCGGCATCAAGGATGAGCGTTTGCGCAAGGCGATGCAGCGCCTGTCCAGCGAAGGCGTACTCGATGATTTTCCTGTCCCCGCTTTAAAGGAAATGCTTTCGCTGGCGAAATCGTTCAAGAAAAGCCTGCCTAAGATGACCACCCCTGCCCTCATCCTTCACGCGAAAGAGGATGATTTAAGCCATCCGCGCCATTCCCGCTATATCGATAAACATATCGGCGCACCGCATGAATTACGCTGGCTGGAAGATAGTTACCATATGATCCATGTCGACCGCGAGCATGAAAAAGTCGCTGATCTGACGGCGGATTATTTTGAGAAATCTCTCAATGGCTGAGGCAAAGCGCTTCGACAGCATCGCCACCATTAAACGCGAAGAATGGAACCGCTGTTTTCCGGGAGAATTAGAGAATTACGATTACCTGCTCGCCGTCGAGCGCTCGCATATTCCCGGTTTTACGCTTTGCGTCTATGCGCTCATGGAAGGCGGCACATTACTCGCCGGTTTGCCCGTTTTTTTTACCGACTATGACCTCGCAACTACGGCGGAAGGAAGAGTGCGAGACATTTTGATGCGTATAAAACGACTTTTCCCCCGTTTATTGACCTTAAAGCTTGCCTGTATCGGCTCCTTCGCCACTGAAACCTGCCCGATTGCCCTGCATCCGGATGGAACGGTTGAACAAAAGCGCCAATGGTTCCGGAAGCTGACTGATTTTTTTATCAGCGATGCTGCCACACACAAAACCAGCCTCCTCGCCTTCAAGGATATGAATGCAGCCAACCGGAAATTGTTCAATGAATGTTTGCATGAGTTTCATTCCGTATCCGGAATGCCAACCGCCGTTTCGCCGATTACCTTTAAAACCATCGACGACTATTTCACGCAACTCAGTTCCGCTACGCGCAAGGACATGCGCCGTAAGCTGAAAAAACAAAGCGATATACATATCGAATATACGCGCAATATTGAGCCTCATATCGACGACATATATGCCATGTATTTAGAGACCAGAGGCCGAAGTGATTTACAATTTGAAGAATTGACGCGCGATTATTTCCGCGAAGTAGCAAGCCATCCCAGCGGACTGTGTTCGCTCTATTTCCACGGCTCAAGGCTCATCGGCTGCAATCTTATGCTGGCGGGATACGGGCGTCTGCTCGACAAATTTTTCTGCATGCGAACGGAAGAAGGGCAAGCGCATAATCTCTATTTCATCAGCTGGTTTGCCAATCTACAATATTGTCTGGATCACGGATTAAAAACCTACCAGAGCGGCCAGGCCGGATATGAAACCAAACTCAGGCTTGGAAGCCTTATGGAAGAAAACTGGATGTATTTCCACCACCGGAATCGTCTTGCAAACTGGCTGCTGAAACTGGCGTCACCCTTGCTGGCGTTTGATGTTCCAACACAAGATACGAAGTGAAATTAATGCCCGTGTCCGACAGAGCAATTATTGATATCATCCCCGCAAGTATCGCCGCCGGACTGAGGCTGGGCATTGCGTGAGTAATCGATGTTCTCCCATTCATTCTGTGTAGTGCTGGCGCACGCTGATAGCATCAATAGCATCATCAGCGAGGCAATGAATAAACAGATGTGGCTACGTATCATACAAAACACTATGCCACCGTTCTAAATTGTAATTCGGCTAATCTAGCATAAAGCGGGCTGCTTGCCAGCAATTCCTTGTGCGTGCCAATGGCTTCGATTTTGCCTTCGTTGACCAGTACGATCACATCGGCGCGGGTGATGGTGGCAAGCCGGTGGGCGATGACGAAGGTGGTGCGGCCCTGCATCAGCCGCAAGAGCGCCTGCTGGATCAGATGCTCGTTTTCCGAATCGAGGGCGCTGGTCGCTTCATCGAGCAGCAATAATCGCGGATTGCGGATCAGGGCGCGGGCGATAGCGATGCGCTGGCGTTGCCCACCGGAAAGCTGCACGCCTTTTTCTCCGACAAACGTATCGAGTCCTTGCGGCAATTTTTCCAGGAAATCGAGGGCGGAAGCGTTCTTTGCCGCACTTACCACTTCTTCGTCGCTGGCACCGATATAGCCAAGGCGGATATTCTCGCACGCTGTCCCTGAAAAAATCACTGGGTCCTGCGGCACAATACCGATCATGCCGCGCAAACTGGTGAATGAAAGCTGTCTGATATCCATGCCGTTCAGGCGAATTGTTCCCTGAGTCGGATCATAAAAACGCATGAGCAGCTGGAACAGAGTGGTTTTTCCTGCGCCAGAAGGCCCAACCAGCGCGACCGTCTGCCCGGCTTTTACATCGAGAGTGAAATCATGCAGCGCGTATTTGTCAGGTCGGGTGGGGTAGTGGAAGGAAACATGCTCGAAGGAAATTTGCGCCAGAACGTTTGTGGCAATATCCTCGGCGTTAGGTGGCGAAGTAATTTCCGGTACCACCGCCAACAATTCGCCCAACCGCTCAGCTGCGCCCGCTGCACGTTGCAGGTCAGCCCAGACATCGCTGATCGCCCCGACTGCGCCTGCGACAATCACCGAATAAAACACGAAGGCCGAGAGGTCGCCACCTGTGATGCGCCCGGCCAGCACGTCTTTGCCGCCGATCCACAACACCGTGACAATGGCGCCAAATACCAAGGTAATCACCATCGCGGTCAGGAAGGCGCGCATGCGGATGCGTTGCAACGAGGCGTTCATGGCATTGGCCACATCCTCGCCGAAGCATTGCTTTTCGTACTCTTCCAGCGTCAGGGATTGCACAGTGCGGATAGCGTTTAAACTTTCTTCCGCCTGCGAGCTGATATCGGCGACACGGCTTTGCGACTCACGCGTCGATGCACGCACGCGTTTTCCCAGAAAAATGATCGGCACCACCACCACCGGCACGATCATCAGCAGATAGGAGGTCAGGCGGGGATTGCTGTAAAATAACAGGCCTAGGCCACCCAGTAATAGCAGCGTATTGCGCGCCGCCACCGACAAGGTGCTGGAAACAACCGTTTGCAGCAACGTCGTATCAGTGGTCAGGCGCGATATGAGTTCGCCGGTGCGCGTCGTTTCAAAAAAACCGATATGCATTTCGATCAAGCGGCGATAGACGTCGTTGCGTATGTCGGCCACCACGCGTTCGCCGATGGTGGATACCAGATAATAGCGCGCGAACGTAGAGGCCGCCAGCAACACGATCACACCCATCAGCATTTCGAATGCACGATTGAGCAAATAGCCATTGGCCTGGCCGAGTCCTTTATCCACTAAAAAACGCAAGGAAGCACCCATGGCCAGCACCGAGGAAGAAGAGACCGCCAGCGCGACGCATGCACCGGCAATATGCAAACGGTAAGACCGCAGGTAATGCAGGAGTGATCTGAGATTGCGGATCTCGCCTTTAGGACGGAGTTCGGTGGTGGAGTTTTTACGGCTCATAGCACTATCCCCGCTATCTGTCCCAGTTCCGCCAGCACTATTGACATAAGGCTGCGCTGGTCCGGCAGACGCCAATCCTGGGTTTTGTCGTCATGGCTGAAATGCAAGCCGCCGCTGATGGGTGACGATAGCCACAATTGACGCGTCGGCACATGCTTGCTGATGATGAACTGTTTGCCGTCGTCCAGCGCTATGGTCACCATGCCGCCTTCCACTTCCAGTTCGAGCAAGCCTTGCGCGTCGGCTTTTTCCAGCGCTTGCGAAAGTCGCTCCAGCGTATCATCGGCCAGTTGGTGGTACTGTGTTTCATTCATGGATGCAGAATTATCAGAGGTTGTGCCGGGGCGCAACTGCCATGAATAGCAGAAAAAACAAGCGAATCCGCTGTATTTTATCGAAAATTAACATTTAATTTATTTAACATGGGTTAGAATGCGAGTATAGTGCAATCTCTATAGCCCCAGATGAGGAATATTCAATGATGCATATGCGTGAAAATATGTCGCTTTATAATCTGCATGAAATGCATTATGCGGCGATTGGCCCACTCAACCTGCTGGCCAACGCCAGCAAAGCGTTTCACCGTCATCCTTTAAGCCCGCTCAGCTACACCGACTATGGCCGCCATATGGCCGCGGCCTCGGAAGTGCTGGAGCGTGTCACCCATCGCTACGGCAAACCGGATTTCGGCATCACCCATACGCTAGTAGATGGCAAGCGCGTCGAGGTCATTGAAGAAGTGGTCGATAGCAAACCGTTCTGCCGGTTGCTGCATTTCCGCAAAGAGACTAAAAAAGCGATGCCGAAATTGTTGCTGGTCGCGCCGATGTCCGGCCATCATGCCTCGCTGTTGCGCGGCACGGTGGAAGCCATGCTGCCTTTTACCGATGTGTATATCACCGATTGGCTGGATGCGCGTAATGTCGGCATGATCCACGGCAATTTCCACCTGGAAGATTATATCGATTACACGATCGAATTTTCGCGCCTGCTTGGCCCGGATGTGCATTTGATGGCCGTATGCCAGCCTTCCGTTCCGGTCATGATCGCCATCAGCGTCATGAACGAAATGGGCGACAAGGCGACACCGCGCTCGATGACGCTGATCGGCGGGCCGATCGATACACGCGTCAACCCTACCAAAGTGAATAAACTCGCCGCTGAAAAACCGCTGAGCTGGTTCGAACACAATGTCATCACCCGCGTTCCGTTCAACTATCCCGGTTTCATGCGCCGCGTCTATCCCGGCTTTTTGCAACTTTCCGGCTTCATGCAGCTTAATCTCGACCGCCATATCGACGCGCACAAGGATTTATACAAGCATCTCGTGCAGGGCGACGGCGAAAGCGCGCAGGCGCATCGCAAATTCTATGACGAATATTTATCGGTGTGCGATCTGCCGGCGGAATTTTATCTGGAAAGCATCGACCAGGTATTCCAGCGCCATTTATTGCCGCGCGGCGAATTCCTCTACCAGGGCAAAAAAGTAAAGCCCTCCGCTATCACCAAAACCGCCCTACTCACGCTTGAAGGCGAACTGGATGATATCTCCGGCGTCGGACAGACTGAAGCGGCGCAGAAAATCTGCTCCAGCCTCCCCGCCTCCATGCGTAAGCACCACATGCAAAAAGGCGTCGGCCATTACGGCATCTTCAACGGCCGTAAATTCCGCGAGCATGTCGTGCCGATTATCGTGGATTTTGTGGAAAAACAGGGAAAATAAGGATTTATGATATGCCCGACCCATATTTAGATGCCCCCCATCCGCAAGAAGTAAAGGCGCTGATTCCCCTCTCGCCCTCGCTTGCACATCACCTTGAGAGAACGAGCGCCATTTTTGTACCCTATGTCATCAGTGAAGCTCGAAAAGTGCAGGAGGCTGGGGATTTGGAGAGACTGGCCGTGTCTCTTGAAGAAGTTGACCTGCCTGCTAAAGATATCCCTACGCGTAACCTTGAAGACCTGCTCGCTCAGGCTCATGTCGTTAAAGCATTTCGCAAGTTACAACATTACACCACGCAAGCTTGCAGTGCAACCGCCACCTGGCCGGACAGATCAGCCAGGGAGGTAGTAGAGGCTATATTGACTCTTACTAAAAGCGCAAGAATTTCTAGTGTTAGCAGCCTTGGCTGGGGCGACGAAATATCATTGACTCATCTTATTGAAAGTCATGGTCAAGAATTACATACTGTTGCTCTCATGGCATTAAGATTAGCAAATGCTAGTGAGGTGGAAAAACTCACTTGGAAGAAAGAGCTTCAGCAGTGTCTTCCGCCGGCAAACAGCCTTCCCGAACTGAATTTTTATAAATGAATGGAAACCATATTTTTAAGAATCAGGACAAACGCCGCCTACAAAAAAGCGTCGGCCATTACGGGATCTTCAACGGCCGCAAATGCCGCCAGCCTGCGTCATGCCGATTATCGTAGACTTTGTGGAGAAGCAAAGCTAATAAAGGTTAATGAGTGACTTTTTTAGCGAATCCGATCATCCCGATCTTGTAGATATACCGCTCAAGGGTAAATACCTGGCAGAAGCGGTTGTCTTGCTGCGTGAGAAAAGAGATTCCTTTATCAAAGAATTTGATTGGATGGCAAAGCGGGGTTTGGTCCAGCTGGGAGGGATCTATGCCATCTATTCGAACCTGGCCGATTATTTTGATACCCCACAAGCGCGGGAATTTGGCTTTACCCTATCGGAAGTCGAGATTTTGTTAAAACAATTCATAGCCAATCCCTCAGCAGATTTTGAAGAAACCATGGATCACCTGAAATTAGCAGAGGATAAATCAGAGCTCGAGAAAAGAGACCAATTAACCGATGCATTGGAGAGTAACGTAGCTGTGGATTTTCGGAGTACTTTCAGCACCTGCCTTGCTGTTCAGGAAGGGCGTGAAGCGGATTATCAAAAAGTTCTCGATGATTATTATGCCGATGAGCAAAACCGAATCGAAAGCGACATGATACCGAAACTAATAGAAAATGCATCGCGCACTGAGAAATTAACAACGCTTGCAGAATGGTATTTGTCCTTTGAGGCTTTATCTGACCTGACTGCCACTCAACAAGCCAGAGGAAGCCTGGTGACGCCGCTCAAGCGTTATGAAGTCGGGGTAGCCCAAAAACTGTATGAAAATCTTGTCGCCGCCGCCTTTGAAATTGATACGGATACAGCGGCGGGAAAAGAAGATTTAAGGAAAACACTTGGGGAAATTCATAACGTGGCATATCCCCAGCCGCAACGGAAAATGGGCTAAGCTTCCAGGCGATACAAACGACCTGTATTGCGGTCTGCGCTCTGCTATGTTACTTTCGCCGCATGCAAACACGCAATGATACCATCCCTGCCCTCTTCCTCGCAGGCCTCATATTCATAGTTTACCTGCTGCTTTTTCCAAGCGCGCCGGAATCCATGTTTAAAGATCCCGACACGTACTGGCACATTGCCACCGGCGATCTGATACGCAGCCTCGGCGCATTGCCGGAGCATGATAGCTGGTCATTCACCGCCGGAAATGAACGCTGGTACAATATCGCCTGGGCCTGGGATGTGGCGGTGAGTTATATATACCAGCATGACGGCTGGCAGGGATTGATCGCCGCCAACAGCATACTTATTTCCCTCATGCTGGCGCTGGTATTCGCCAATTGTCTGATCCACACGCGCGATGGCATCAGCGCTTTTTTCGCCACGCTGTTTTTTTCGGCTGTTTTATGTAATTGCGCCGTCCGCCCGCACCAGGTTAGCGCCCCGTGCATCGCCGGGCTTTTGCTGTTGCTGACGCAAGTGCATCAGGAGCGAATTTCCAAACGATGGCTCTTGCCAGTGCCTTTACTCATGGTGGCATGGGTCAATCTGCATGGCGGCTTCATCGTAGCTTTTACCTTGCTCGGATTCCTGTCGCTGGATGCTGCACTCGACAAAAGATGGCCCATGGTGATGGCGCTGGCTGCCACGGGGCTTGCCGCAATAGTTGCCTGCCTATGTAATCCTTATGGGATACACATCATAGATGGTGCGCTACGCACCCTTACCAGCAAAGCCGGAACGACTATTCAGGAATGGCAGCCTTTTGCTTTTTCTTTGCGTAACGTTACAACCTACTACCTGCTTTTCCTCCTGATTCTGGTCAGAAAGCCATTACCGCTGGCCCGCGGCGAAAAATGGATCGCCTATGCCTGGCTGGCGCTGGGCCTGTCTTCCGTCCGCAATCTCTCTATGTTTGGCATCGTTTCAACCCCGCTGCTGGCGGTTGCCTTGCAGCATAGTGTGTTCACCAAGCCGAAAACGCTGCCGGCAAGACGTGTGCTGGTCGAACGTCTTGCCCAAACGGGCACCCGTATAATCCACAGCCGCCTTGCCGCCGCCGCCATCATGGTACTGGGCGTGGCCTTGTCCATAGCCATGTTTACTCCTGCCGCCGGGCGCTTATACGGCAATGAGCATTTTAATCCGATCCCAGAACTCAATGGGGAAATAAGTTATATTGAAAAGCAATACCCGCATGCCAGATTGCTGAATTCCTATGATATCGGCGGGCCATTGATTTTCCTGACGCGCGGAGCCATTCCCGTTTGGATCGACGGGCGGGAGCGAACCGCCTATCCCGAGCAATTAATCAACGACTATATTGCCTTTCATAAGGCCAGCGAAAGCTGGGCGGATTTATTCGATTATTACCACCTGGACGGGGCCATCATTATCAATATTGATCGCATAACCATCGACCGCTTCGCCAGTCGCAAAGGATGGCATCTGGCGTTCAAAGGCAAAACCGCCACCCTCTTTATGCGCGACAAGCCGTAAATCGTGATTGACAGCCCTGGGTTACGCTCTTAGTGTGCGGGCAATTTGCCCCGATTACACGGAAAAAATGCCCAGTAATGTGATTACGATACAGCCCAATGCCACCGCCTGCCTCGTTTTAGCAGATGGCAGGCTTTTTTTTGGGCAGGCGATTGGGGCGGAGACTATGGGTATTGGCGAAATTTGCTTCAATACAGCCATGACCGGCTATCAGGAAACCCTGACCGACCCCTCCTTCGCCGGTCAGATTATTACCTTTACCTTTCCGCATATCGGCAATGTCGGCTGCAATGACGAGGATATCGAAACGGCCAAGCCAGTAGCCAGCGGCCTGGTCCTGCGTGAGCCTATTACCCAGGATTCCAATTTCCGCAGCCAGGGCACTTTAAACGACTGGCTCGTCAAGCACGGCATAGCAGGTATTACCGGGGTGGATACGCGGGCGATAACGCAGCATATCCGTAAAGCCGGGGCGCAGAATGCGGCTATTGTGAGCAGCCAGTCGCTAGTCACCAGTCGCCAGTTGGAAGAAGCACTTCAGCAAGTAAAAGATTATCCTGATATGAACGGCATGGAGCTAGCGGCAAAAGTGTCTACTAAAGTGCCCTATGAGTGGACTCAAGGCCTATGGAAACTGGCGACCAAAGACCGGCGACTGGCGACCAAATACCACGTCGTCGCCGTCGATTACGGCGCCAAGCTCAATATCCTGCGCTCGCTGGCCGAACGCGGTTGCAAGGTCACGGTAGTTCCCGCCAAAACCAAAGCCGAAGATATTCTCAAATACAAACCCGATGGGATTTTTCTGTCCAATGGCCCCGGCGATCCGGCCGCCACAGGGCATTATTCCACCCACATCCTCAAAAAATTGATGGATTCGGGCATACCGATTTTTGGCATTTGCTTAGGCCATCAATTGCTTGGCCTAGCGCTTGGCGGTAAAACGGAAAAATTGGTGCAAGGCCATCGCGGCGCCAACCAGCCCGTCAAAAATCTTGCGACAGGCGCGGTAGAAATCACCAGCCAGAATCACGGCTTTGCTGTTATTGAGGCCAGCCTGCCGAAAAATGTCAAAGTCACGCATGTATCATTATTCGATGGTTCGGTGGAAGGCTTGCGCGCTACCAACAAGCCCGTCTTCGCCGTGCAATACCACCCCGAATCCTCGCCCGGCCCGCATGACAGCCAGTATCTGTTCGATGATTTTGTGAAGATGATGGAGAAACATAAAAAATGAAAATGCGCCCAGTGTTTTTAACCCTGATATTCCTTGCGTTCCCCGCTCACGCTGAAGATGCGCGCAAAGCACCGGCGCAGCAAGACCTGATGAAACAGGAAACCGTTGCGCTCGGCAATAACCGCTTCCTCATTTTCAGCGGCACGGCGGGCGATAAAGGACAATATGGCTATACGGTGGATCTGGTCAAAATCGAGGGCGGCATCCCGCATTTCGACCCATTATTCATCGAGGAATATAATCCCGAAACCAATAAGGCCAACCTGGAATACGGCGTCGCTTTCATGTGCCTTGGTTATCGTTACGACAAAGCCGATAATTCAATGACCTATACGGTCGAAGATGAAAGCAAAACCCGCCTGCAACTGAAATACAAGCTCGATGTGGATATTTTCAAATTGCAGGAAGTTGATTCGCAAAGAACCGGCCCTTGCCCGAAAGAACCTTGCACTCCCGCGCCACCCAAAATCGTTTTTACAGCAGCAGCTAATGCCCAAACGCACTGATATAAAATCCATTCTCATCATCGGCGCTGGCCCGATCGTTATCGGGCAGGCGTGCGAGTTCGATTATTCCGGCACGCAGGCATGCAAAACGTTGCGCGCGGAGGGCTACCGCATCATCCTCGTCAATTCTAATCCCGCCACCATCATGACCGACCCGGAATTGGCCGATGCCACTTATATCGAGCCGATCACGCCGGAGATGGTCGCCAAAATCATCGCCAAGGAACGTCCCGACGCATTGCTGCCCACCATGGGCGGGCAGACGGCGCTTAATTGCGCGAAGGCACTCGCCGAAACCGGCGTGCTCGAAAAATACAAAGTGGAATTAATCGGCGCGCGGCTGGAGTCGATCAACAAAGCGGAAAATCGCGAACTCTTCAACATCGCGATGAAAAAAATTGGGCTGGACGTTCCCAAAAACGGTATCGCCCACACGCTCGAAGAAGCCCGCAAAGTATTAGAGTATGTCGGCCTTCCCGCCGTCATCCGCCCTTCATTCACCATGGGCGGTTCCGGGGGCGGAATAGCCTATAACCACGAAGAATTTGAAGCCATCATCAAATCCGGCCTCGACGCATCGCCCACCACCGAAGTGCTGATCGACGAATCGGTTCTGGGGTGGAAAGAATACGAAATGGAAGTCGTGCGCGATAAGGCCGACAATTGCATCATCGTCTGCTCCATTGAAAATGTCGATCCGATGGGCGTGCATACCGGCGATTCCATTACCGTCGCCCCTGCCCTCACCCTCACCGATAAAGAATACCAGATCATGCGCGATGCCTCCTTCGCGGTGTTGCGTGAGATTGGTGTCGATACGGGCGGCTCGAACGTGCAGTTCGCGGTGAATCCGAAAGATGGCCGCATGATCGTCATCGAAATGAACCCGCGTGTGTCGCGCTCCTCGGCGCTCGCTTCCAAAGCCACGGGATTCCCCATCGCCAAAGTCGCGGCGAAACTCGCGGTCGGTTACACGCTTGATGAAATCAACAACGACGTCACGAAAGTCACGCCCGCCTCGTTCGAGCCGACCATCGATTACATCGTCACCAAAATCCCACGTTTTACCTTCGAAAAATTCCCCGGCACTGAACCGCTGCTTTCCACCGCCATGAAATCGGTGGGTGAGGCGATGGCGATGGGCCGCAATTTCGCGGAATCGTTACAAAAGGCGTTGCGTTCGCTGGAAACGGGGCTTACTGGCCTCAACGAAATCCCGCTCAAAGATGTTGATGCCGCCCGCACAGCGCTCGCCCGTCAAACACCCGACCGCCTGCTGGTCGCTGCGCAAAGCTTACGCATGGGCATGAGCGTCGAAGAAATCTGCGCCATTGCCAAATTTGACCCCTGGTTCGTCCGCCAGCTCGAAACCATCGTCCAGACCGAAACAAAACTGCAAAACAGCGAATTCCGCAAACACATGAAGCTCGACCCGGAAGCGCTGCACGCAGAACTCTGTGCCCTCAAGCGCATGGGATTTTCCGACGCCCGCGTCGCCGAGCTCACCAAAACCACCACGCCGGAAATCACCGCGCTACGCCATGAACTCAACATCCGCCCGGTGTTCAAACGCGTCGACACCTGCGCAGCGGAGTTTGATTCGCAAACACCGTATATGTATTCTACTTATGAAGTGTCCAGTCACCAGTCTTCAGTCTCCAGCAAGGAAAATATTGACGACTGGCGACTGGCGACTGGCGACTGCGAGGCAGAGCCAAGCAACCGCGTGAAAATTATCATCCTCGGCGGCGGCCCCAACCGCATCGGCCAAGGTATCGAATTCGATTATTGCTGCGTCCATGCGGCGTACGCGCTCAAAGACGCCAAATTCGAAACCATCATGGTCAACTGCAACCCCGAAACCGTCTCCACCGATTACGACACGTCCGACCGCCTCTATTTCGAACCGCTCACTGCCGAGGACGTCCTCGAAATCATCCACAAAGAACAGGAACGCGGCACCGTCAAAGGCGTCATCGTCCAGTTCGGCGGCCAGACGCCGCTGAAACTCGCCCGCGCATTGGAAAAAGCTGGCGTCCCCATCATCGGCACGTCGCCCGATTCCATCGATCTCGCCGAAGACCGCGACCGTTTCCGCAAGCTCGTCGACAAGCTCAAACTCAAGCAACCCAAGAGCGCCATCGCTTCCAACACCGATGAAGTCATGAAGTCCGCCGACGATATAGGCTTCCCGCTTCTCGTGCGCCCATCCTACGTGCTGGGCGGACGCGGCATGGCGATCATGTACGATAAATCGAGCCTCGAAAACTATGTCGGTGAACTGACCAAACTCTTCGGCGACGGCCCGATCCTTATCGATTCCTATCTGCAGGATGCCATCGAACTCGATGTCGACGCGCTTTCCGACGGCACCGATGTTTATGTCGCCGGCATCATGCAGCATATCGAGGAAGCGGGTATCCATTCCGGTGATTCCGCCTGCTCATTGCCGCCTTATTCGCTTGATGAATCGATCCTCGCCAAAATCCGCACGCAGACGATTGCGCTGGCCAAAGGCCTCAAAGTCATCGGCCTGATGAACGTACAATTCGCGATTAAAGACGGCGAAATTTACCTGATCGAAGTCAATCCGCGTGCCAGCCGCACCGTGCCGTTTGTCGCCAAATCGATTGGCGTTCCGATTGCCAAAATTGCCGCGCGTTTGATGGCGGGTGAAAAACTCAAATCCTTCCATCTTGAAAGCACCCAGCAATTCCAGCATGTCTGCGTCAAGGAAGCGGTATTCCCTTTCGCGCGTTTCCCCGGCGTCGACGTCATACTGGGCCCCGAAATGAAATCCACCGGCGAGGCCATGGGCATCGACCGCGATTTCGCCCGCGCCTTCGCCAAATCGCAACTCTCGGCGGGCAGCACCATCCCGCACAGCGGCTGCGTATTCGTATCGGTGAAAGAATCCGACAAGGCGCACATCGCACCGGTTGCGAAACAATTACTGGATTTAGGCTTCACCCTCGTCGCCACGCGCGGCACGGCTGCTTTCCTCAAGAAGGAAGGCATCAAAGTCGCTGAAGTCAATAAAGTGCGCGAAGGCCGCCCGCATATCGTCGACCAGCTGAAAGACAACAAGATCGCGCTGGTCATCAACACCACCGACGGCTCGCAATCCCTGGCCGATTCCTTCTCCATCCGCCGCACGGCCTTGCTCGGCAAAATCCCCTATTATACGACGGTTGCCGGGGCAAAAGCCGTCGCTCAGGCCATCGCCGCCATCAAAAATGGCGGGGGGTTGGATGTGAAGTCGATCCAGGAATATTTCGCATCTTGACGGCCCAAAGGTATTACCTTAGTATTACTTTATGGATACTTCTTACGTTACCGAAAAAGGTCAGGCCACCATCCCGGCCGCCATCCGCAAGAAACTCGGCCTCAAAAAGGGGGATAAGGTGGCGTTTACCGTAGAAAAAAATGGGAAGATTGTCTTGAAAAAGGCCGAGCGGATGGATCGCATGTATCTTACCGCCATCGAAAAAACACTGGCCGAAGAATGGCTTTCTCCCGAAGATTGCGCCGCTTATGACCATTTATAAGGCGGGTGATATTATCGTTTCCCCCTTCCCTTTCATCGATACCGATAAGGCTAAACCCCGGCCCGTACTCATTATTTCCAAGCAATCCTTTAATAAATCGCATGAAAAAGTCATCGCCTTAATGATTACCACGGCGGTGATGACGAAATGGCCGTCCGATACCGTTATTTCCCATCTGGAGTGCTGCGGATTGGATTATCCCTCGTCGGTGCGCATGAAATGCTTTACCTTAGACACAAGGTTGATTAAAAAGCGTATCGGTGTTATGGCCAAATCCGACTGGTCTAATGTTCAGAAAAAAATTCGTTCTACTATAGCTCTATAAATTTATGGAAAAATTCCCCATCACCGCTGACGGCTATGCTCGTATGGAAGCGGAGCTGAAACAACTCAAAAGCGTCGATCGACCGGCGGTTATCGCTGCGATTTCGGAAGCGCGCGCGCATGGCGATTTGTCGGAAAACGCCGAGTATCATGCGGCCAAGGAAAAACAAAGCTTCATTGAAGGCCGCATCGGCGAGCTGGAAGCGCGTATTTCGCGTGCCGATATTATCGACGTCAAATCGCTGAAAAACGACACCATCAAATTCGGCGCGTCCGTAGCGCTGGTGGATGTTGAAACCGAGGACAAAATCACCTACCAGATCGTCGGCGAATACGAAGCCGACATCAAGCTCAACCGCATTTCCATCACCGCCCCTATCGCCAAGGCGCTGATCAATAAAAAAGTCGGCGACGTCGTCGAAGTCCGAACCCCCAAGGGTGGCAAGGAATACGAGGTGCTGAAGATTCAGTACGCTTAGGCACTGATTTAATAGCCAGCTTTGTAACTGGCGAAACGTCCCAGCCAGGTCCCAGGAGCGCTTGGGTTCGTCACTTTTGCCTGTAGTCCCACGCCAACGGCACTTTCTTCGAGCGCGAATTGGGTGGCCTGGGCAATGCGCGTATAGGCGGATGTATCCGACGGCATAATATCGAACGTAACTTCAATGCCATCTTTGCCTCTATTCGTGTAGGTAACACTGCCTTCTTTGGCTTGAAAGCCCTGCTTGTCGGGATTTTGTAATTCGCCAAGATGCGCAATCGTCTGGACGGGCCGTCCATCGAGTTCAGGATGCGTTCCCGCCGGGATTGTGTCGGCCCGATAAAGAGTTTCTGTGGCGTCGATAAGCTTGGCTTTGACCAGAGGCTCGCACATGTCGCCGATAGAGGTCAGAATATGTGTCGTCGGCATTTCGCCGCGATCCATTGTAAAGACGAGCTTTTCAGGTTGGTTGTCTTTACCCATCCGCACTTTAAACCCGGCATGAGAAATGTCGTGGATATCGCCGGAATAGGTAGGGACAACTTCAAGCCGGTGCAGGCGCGCCAGAAGTCTGAGCTGTGCTTCGGCGTTTTCTAATGCCGTGTGTTGGTCAAATCCTGGACGCATATTCGTACTCCATTAATAATAAACCGGAGGCCTTATTAACATATCGGCTGACCACTGCAAGTAATTTCAATTAATTATTAATAGAACGCCCAGCTATTCCTGCGCTTGCCCTACTAGCAAAGGATGCTTCTATCGCACTGCTTTTGACGGCTTTCTCAATAAATTCAGCTAATGCCAGCGGCGGTTTCAATTTAAAGGAGCGCACGACGCGGCCATCCAGTATTTCCAGCGGCTGATACGTAACCCTGGTGGGCGAAACCGCCTCCAGATTCTGGATAAGCGCCATCACCGGCTTATTGCAGGATGAATCCGCTTCTTTGTCAGGATCAACCAACATTGCGAAGCGGCATACTTTGTCATCTTCGGTAATACCGATAGAAGTGATGCCGGTCTTGGCAGCAGACATCTGCGGATGCCGCCGCCATTTCACCGGAGGCGCATCCTCTTTTGCCGGTGGATATTGCTCGGCGGCACGCAGCGCTTCCTCCAAGGAGAAATTTTCCCGTATGCGCTCAGCATCGGCGGCTTTATCAGGAGGCGCGCCTGTTTGTTCTCCATCCATGACGGTCATGGCATCGCGGAATAGGACTTTGAAAAGATGGTCAAGGAGCTCATTCTCGCCCGCACAGGCTTTGGCGCATTCCAGCGCTTTCATGTTGAACTTACGCATTTGTTCGTAAGAGCGGTCGGACGGCAGCAAAATATCATCCACCAGGCTGGCCGCCTGATCAGCAATTTTAACCAGCTTCGCGCGCGGCGAAAGCCGCTGCCCATGCTCCCACTGCCAGCCACGCTTCCCTTCTGCCATGTGCTCAGCGTTAGTGAGTTCCTCACACAATTCGACAATGAGATAGGCGAACTTGTCGGCATCGGGAAGGTTGGCTTGTTTAAATCCTTTTGCCAATCGCGCCCGCAATGCCTCAGGCTTTTTGAATTCAGGGCAATCTTCCATCACATCGTGCAGAAAGCACGCGGCCAGGGTAATTTCATCGTCAATGCCCACCAGCCGCAATAATTTATAGACTATCGTAGGGTGGGTGATGTAGGCGATATCGCCCGTTTTTTTGGTGCGTGGAACGCCCCGGTGCGCATATTCCGCCACCTCATAGCAGACCTCCAGTAACGGCGTCAGGCCGTAAGATTTGTTGTATATAGGGTGCAGGAATGGTAGCGAGCTCAAACGAATACTCCTTCCGAATAAATTGCCTATTATCAATAACCCGTCAAAATCCGCTCCACCAATTCGCCTACCGTCGGCACGAAGCCGTTGGAGTAAAACGGATCGGAGGCGAAACGGTAGGCATTGTGGCCGGAGAACATAAGCTGCTCGTCGATCGGGCTGCCATGGGCGATATCCTGAAGCGTTTTCTGGATGCAGAAGCTACGCGGATCGGCTTTTTTGCCGGTGGTGAAATCGTCATGGTCTTTCCAGTTGGAGAAGCGGCAATGGCTTAAGCAACCCATGCATTCAATCTGATCGATCAGAATCTGGTTAGCTTTTTCCGGTGCGACGAAAATGAGCGTCGCATCCGGCGTTTTCATGGCTTCGTCGTAGCCTTCGGCTTTCCAGCCATCGGCACGGGCTTTATCATCGGTCTGGACATACACCGGACGGCCGCGTGCGCCCACTGGCAGCGGTTCGCTGAATAAGCCTTCCGGCTCGGTGCGGTATTCGATCTGCCGGTCGCTGCGGCCACGCAGTTCACGAATGAAATCGTTATTAACGGCGGAGGAATAAAATCCGGTCGGGCTGAAGCGGTTCAAAAACACATCGCCTTCCTTCAGATTCGGCAAGCGCTGTTTCCACTCATCCGACACCGGACTTTCTTTGGTAAGAATAGGCCGCGTGCCGAACTGGAAAGCAATCAGGCCGATTTCCGGATTATTCAGCCAGTGTTCCCATTCTTTCAAATGCCATGCGCCACCCGCCATGATAATCGGGGTTTCCTGCAAGCCAAAGCTGTTCATCGCTGTGCGCAAAGCGGCCACGCGCGGATAGGGATCTTCCGGCTTTTGCGGGTCCTCGCTATTGGAAAGCCCGTTATGCCCGCCCGCCAGCCACGGATCTTCATATACCACCGAACCTAGCCATTTGGACGTTTTGTTATAGGAGCGTTTCCACAACGCGTTAAACGCCCGCGCCGACGAAATAATCGGGTGGTAATACACTCCATAATGCTCGGCGATATCGCCTAATCTATAAGGCATGCCCGCGCCGCAGGTGATGCCGTTTACTAATCCGGGCGCGCCTTCTATAATGCCGGTCAGCACGCGCTCCGCTCCGCCCATTTCCCACAATACGTTGACATGGACGCGGCCATTGCCTTTACTGATGTCATGCGCGATTTTCGCCTGTTGCACACCGCCGCGTATGCTTTGCACCACGAGTTCTTCATGCCGCTCGCGCCGTGTCGTGCCTTTATAAACATAGGGAATTGCCTTGCCGTCCTTGTCGAACGTATCGGCATTGACGCCGGAGAACGTACCTACCGCCCCGGCCGCAGCGAACGCGCCCGCCGTATAGCCGTTCGTGACGGCCACGCCTTTGCCGCCTTCGACAACGGGAAACACTTCTTTTCCGGACAGAACGACGTTTTGAAGTTGATTACGAAATGATGGAACCACGGCAGCCTGTAACAAATCTACACTTTCTAAATTGCAAGGAGGAAACTCTGATTATAGGCTTAAAGATTAGGAACACAATGGGGTATTTCGGGGTTGTCGTGGTAATCGTGGTTCGTGGTTATCGCTATGGTTACTCTTTTACCCCACGATTACCACGATTACCACGAATCACGATTACCACGATTTCGGCCAGAATATCCAATGCCTGACATGCAAGGCCTGCCGCAGCGGGCTTTTGACGATTAACATCAGGATACCAATCGATAATAAACACCAGATCGCCGGCCACTCATTATGGTTATTGGTCAGATGCACCGCCAGGAACGGCCCGACCATATAATGAAACAGCACCACCCGCCACGAGCCATAAAGTAGCGGCACGAGAAACGCGGTCAGCACATAACCGGGAAATCCATCGATCAAAGGCGCGAAGCCCAGCCGCACGAAATAATTGCCGATGCCGTTAGTCGGCACCTCCCAGGCGATATGCCAGTTGCCGCGCACTGAGCATAGCCGGTCGGCGCATAAGGGGCGCGATATATCGCACATGCCCGCCCATGACATGGGAACCAGCTGAATCAGCGTAAAAATCGCCCCGGCGAAACACAGCGTATAGACCGGTATGGTGATACGTTTGCGGATGGCGGCAGGAATAAAATAGAGCGCGACGGCGTTGATAAAAAACGGCTGAAACGTAATGTGCAGATAGCCTAGTAGCGTTGCAATCTGGTTGGTCGGATTGTCGCACTCATTGATGACGGAATAGGTAAAGGCCTGCAGCAATTCCATCAGCGAAAAATACCCGAGCGCGACCCATAAAGGCGCCGGTTCTTTTTTATACGCCGCATAGACCGTCGTTCCGATGCCCATGCTCGCAAGCACGAAAGACGCCTGACCGCTCCAACACATAAGTTTTCCCGGGTTGTAGGTTATAGGTTATGGGTTATAGGGAAGTAATAGAATAAGGGAAATGATTTTTTCCCCACAACCTATCCCCCATAACCCATCACCTCACTTAATGCGCTTCACCCCAGTTATCGCCAACCCCCGTCTCCACCGTCAGCGGCACGGAAATCTGCGCGGCTTGCTCCATGGCGTTTTTAATTAGCGGTTCGGCTGTTGCCAGCGCATTTTCCTTCACTTCAAACACGAGTTCGTCATGCACTTGCAGGAGCATCCTAAGGGAGGGATTAGGGATTGGGGATTGGGGATTAAGTAAAGAAGTTCCTTCACCAATCCCTTTATCTATAGCCACCATCGCCCGCTTGATAATATCCGCCGCTGTCCCCTGCAGCGGCGCATTGATCGCCGCGCGTTCGGAGAATTGCCGCCGCGCGCCGTTCTTATCGTTGATACCCGACACATGGCAGCGCCGCCCGAACAATGTCACGACATAGCCATGCGTACGCGCGAATTCCTTGCTCGCTTCCATATAATCACGTATGCCGGGATATTGTGCGAAATAGCGCTCGATATAAGCCCCGGCTTCGCTGCGGCCAATGCCTAAGCGCGAAGCCAGCCCATGCGCGCTGATACCGTAGATAATGCCGAAATTAATCGTCTTGGCGCTGCGGCGCAGATCAGCGTTTACTTCCGAAACTGGCACACCGAACATTTGGCTTGCGGTAATCGCATGGATATCATCGCCATTGCGGAACGCTTCTTTCAACACGGGAATATCGGCCATATCGGCCAGCAGGCGAAGCTCAATCTGCGAATAATCGGCAGAAAGCAATTTGTAACCCTCTTCAGCAATGAAACATTTACGGATTTTCTTGCCTTCGGGCGTGCGTATCGGGATATTCTGCAAATTCGGGTCGCTCGAACTTAGGCGGCCAGTGGTGGTGAGCGCCATCGCATAGTTGGTGTGCACGCGTTTGGTCGCCGGGTCGATCTGCTGCACCAGCGCGTCGCTATAGGTGCTTTTAAGTTTCGCCAATTGCCGCCATTCGATGACTTTCGCAGGCAGGGCGTGGCCTTGTTCTGCCAGTTCTTCCAGCACATCGCTATCGGTCGTGTACGCCCCGGTTTTTGCCGATTTTTTGCCGCCGCCCAATTGCAATTTATCGAACAGCACTTCGCCCAATTGCTTAGGCGAGCCGATATTAAACGGATGGCCGGCGAGCGTATAAATCTCACGCTCATACTCACCCATACGCACAGCAAAATCCGCCGACAGCGCCGATAGCTGCGCCAGATCCACTTTGATGCCGGTGCTTTCCATTTTCGCCAGCACAGAAATCAATGGCCGCTCCATCGTCTCATAAAGCGTGAGCAATTTTTCCGCGAATACTTGCGGCTTGAATGTCTCGTACATGCGCAGCGTAATATCCGCGTCTTCCGCCGCATAGGCGCAGGCTTTATCGAGATCGACCTCATCAAAACGCAGGCGGTTTTTCCCCGTTCCGGTCACTTCGTCATAGGTAATGGTTTTGTAATTCAGGTAGCGCTGCGCCAGCTCATCCATGCTCTGCCCATGTTCGCCCGCATGGAGGATGTAGGATAGCAGCATACTATCTTCACACGCCACAATCCGCACGCCATAGCGCTGCATGATCAGCATATCGTATTTAATATTATGGCCGATTTTGATGACGCTATCGTCTTCGAGTAGCGATTTCAAAAGCGCTACAGCCCGCTCGAACGGAATCTGTCCCGCTGCCAATGCGCGCGCCACCGGTTGCGGATTAAACAAATCCGGCTCGCCTGATCCTTGTGCTGCATCTTTTGCCGCCTTATGCAATAGCGGCACATAACAGGCTTCACCCGCCTCGACACATAATGAAAATCCAACCAGTTCGGCTTGCATAGGATTTAAGCCGGTCGTTTCCGTATCGAACGCAACTTTGCCAATGCTGCGCGCTTTTTTGATCCAGTCGGCGAGGGTGGCTTCGTCACGTACGAGGGTATAAGAGGCGTGCTGAGTGCTGAGTGCTGACTGCTGAGTTTCTTTCTCTGCACTCAGCACTCTAAACTCAGCACTCTTTCCCTGCAACCTTGTCACCAGCGATTTAAATCCTTGCGCCTGTAAGAACGTGATCAACTGTTCTGGCGCCGGTTCGCGTACTACCAGTTCTTCCAATGGCGGCAGGTTCGGCACATCGTGGCGCAGCGTGATTAATTGGCGAGAGAGTTTCGCCTTATCGATATTCTGCAAAATCGTTTCGCGGCGTTTATCCTGCTTGATTTCCCCGGCACGCGCGAGCAGCGTATCCAGATCGCCAAAATGGTTGATCAATTCCGCCGCCGTTTTCGGCCCGATGCCCGGCACGCCCGGTACATTATCCGAGCTATCGCCGATCAGCGAGAGCACATCGAGTACTTTATTGGGAGCGACAAAGAATTTTTCCTGCACTTCCACCGAAGTGATCGTTTTTTGTTTCATGGCATCATACATCTGGATGCCGTCGCCGATGAGCTGCATCAAATCTTTGTCGGAGGAAACGATGGTGACATTCATGCCTTTTTTATGGGCTTCCTGGGCATAGGTAGCGATGATATCATCAGCTTCGTATTCGGCCATTTCGATGCAGGGCAGGTTGAGCGCATGCGTTGCCTCGCGCACGAGGGCGAATTGTGGAATTAGATCATCGGGGGCCGGAGGGCGGTGGGCTTTATATTCGGGATAAATCTCATTACGGAAGGTTTTGCGTGCCGCATCGAAAATCACCGCCATGGAATCGCATTTATGCTCTTCCCTCAGCTTTCTGATCATATTGACGAAGCCGTACACCGCACCCACCGACACGCCTTGCGGGTTGGTCAGCGGCGGCATGGCGTGATAAGCGCGGAAGATAAATCCGGAGCCGTCGATGAGGTAGAGGGATTTTTTAGAGGTCATGGGTATTAGAGGAGGTGATAGGTTATGGGGGATGGGTTATGGGGAATAAGGTATAGGTTGCAGATTTTATCTGACAAGCCTATAAATTACTTAATAGCTCTAACCCATTCCCCATAACCCATAACCCATTCCCTATCTTTTATGACCCATCCCCCGCATATTTCCGGCCCCGTTCGCAAACCCCGCTCTGGCGGCGCGCCTAAACAATTGGTTGTTTTATTGCATGGCTGGGGAGCCGATGGCGCTAACCTGATCGATCTGGCCAATATGTTTATGCCCGCTCTGCCGGATGCGCAATTTGTTGCGCCTAACGCCCCTTTCCCGTGCGAGGCTAATCCGTTCGGCTACCAATGGTTTTCACTGATGGACCGCCAGCCGCAGCATATGCTCGACGGTGTCAATAGTGCTGCCGATATCGTCAGCCATTTTATCGACCATGAGCTGCATCATCTCGGCCTCACCAACGATAAAGTGATTCTCATCGGCTTCTCGCAAGGCACGATGACGGCGCTGCATGTCGCGCTCCACCGTACGCCGCAGATTGCTGCGGTTGTCGGTTTTTCCGGCTCGCTGATTGCCGCCGATATGATCGCCAGCTCCATCCAAGCCAGGCCGCCCATCTGCCTGATCCATGGCGAAGCGGACGATGTCGTTCCGTTTGCCGCGCTCAAGCAGGCGACCGATGCGCTAAAAAAATCCGGCATCGCCGCCGAATCGCATGCCCGCCCTGCGCTCGGCCATAGTATCGATATGGAAGGGATCACGCTGGCGGCGGAATTTTTGAAGCGAGTAGTTAAATAAGGAGATAGTTCATGGCATTAGTTCATATTCGCCTGAATGGCCGGGATTACGATGTCGCCTGCGACGATGGGCAGGAAGATCATTTGCGCGGCCTGGCCGGCCAGGTCGATGACCGCCTTAAAACCTTGATCCGCGCCATGGGCACCAATCCGGGCGAATCGATGGCCCTGGCATTAATCGCCTTGACCATGGCCGATGAACTGCTTGAAAACAAAAAAGAAACAGCTAAAATTTCCTCAGAAGTACAGCGCCTGGCAGCTCTTGTTAATGACAGTAAAAATCTCGAGCAGGAAAGCCATATGCTCGAAATCGAGCACGCCATGGCTACTACGCTCGAGGAAATCGCGCTGCGTATTGAAAGGATTGCGGAAACCATCGAAGTAAGCTAAGCTTATTGGGAACGGTTCTGCTGGGTGCGTTAGGTACATTGTCCCTTGGACCAATATCTTCCTTTTCGGGAGCTGTCCCTGGTAGGAGCCTAGCTCCTGCACATATGGCGCCCACCTGTGCAAACGGGTCGAATGCGGCTTGTTTCAACCGACGGCTTTGGTGGTTCCGTTCACTTCTTTCAACAGATCATGCAAACCCAGTCCTCACCTGATAAAAACACCATCCGCATTCAATGCCTCGCCAAGCGCGAGCGCATGGATGAATTTGACGCATCGGTGGCGGGTAATGCTTTGGTGCTCAGGCTTATGGAGGTTATTTCCGCTGATGCCGCGACTATCGCCGGCTATAAATCCATCCGCCGGGAAGTGGATATTACGGGAGCGATAAAACAATGCGCCGCGCGCGGCCAAAAACTCTGCCTTCCCATTATCGAAGCGCAGGACAAGCCGCTTTTTTTCCGCCGCTGGCGCATGGAAGATCCTCTGGAAAAAGGCCGCTACGGCATCGAAGTCCCTCGCGCCGACGCACTGACCGCCAGACCCGACGTCATCATTGTTCCCATGGTCGCCTTCGACCGCAGCCTGCACCGCTTAGGCTATGGCGCCGGATATTACGACCGCACGATTGCCGCCTTGCGCGCTCAGGAAAAGAAGGTGCAAATCATCGGCGTGGCGTATAGTTTGCAGGAAACGGATTCGATTCCGTTCAATGCGCTGGATGAGAAGCTCGATATGATTGTGACGGAAAAGGAAGTGATCCTATGAAAATCCTTTTCTGCGGCGATGTGGTCGGTCGCGCGGGGCGTGACGCGATCACCAAATATGTTCCGAAACTGCGCGCCGCGCATGGGCTGGATTGCGTCGTCGTCAATGGCGATAATGCGGCTGCCGGGTTTGGCATCACGGCGCTGATCTGCAAGGAATTCTTTGACGCCGGAGCCGATATCATCACGGGCGGCGACCATATCTGGGACCAGAAGGACATCGTGCCGTTTCTATCACGCGAAAAACGGTTGTTACGCCCCCAGAATTTTCCTGACAAAACGCCTGGTTCCGGCCATATACTCCACACACTCCCTTCCGGAAAAAAAATACTGGTGTTGCACTTGCTCGGCCAGGTGTTTCACAAAGAACATGCCAACTGCCCGTTCCTTACCGCCGATCAGGTGCTGGAATCCGCTCGCATGGGGAAAAATGTAGCGGCCATCCTCGTTGATTTCCACGCCGAAGCGACCTCGGAAAAGACGGCCATGGGGCAGTATCTCAATGGACGGGTGAGCGTTGTCGTCGGTAGCCATACGCATGTCCCGACGCAGGATGCGCGCATACTTTCCGGCGGCACGGCTTACCAGACCGACGCGGGCATGTGCGGCGATTATAATTCCGTCATCGGTTTTAAACTAGAAGGGCCGATGGAAAAATTCCTCTCCAAGATTCCCAAGTTCGGCAAACTGGAACCAGCCAGCGGCGATGGTATATTATGCGGGCTTCTGGTCGAGACTGACGATGCGACGGGACTGGCGAAAAGCTGCACATCCATCCAATATCCTGAGCCGCTCGGACAGTAACATGCTGCTCCTGCTCTCCCCCTCGAAAAAACTCGATTTCGATCACGCCCCTCTGCTCAAACTCCATAGCCAGCCGGAGATGCTGAAAGAATCGTTGGTGCTTATAAAGGAGCTGCAAAAATACACGCCAAAAAAAATCGCCAAACTCATGGATCTCAGCGATAAGCTGGCGGAGCTGAACACTCATCGCTATCAACAATTTCAAACGCCTTTTACGCTGGAAAACGCCAGGCAGGCGCTCACCGCTTTCAAGGGTGATGTCTATGCGCCGATGAAGGTGGAATCCTACAGCAAAGCCGATTTCGAATTTGCCCAGGAGCATGTGCGGGTTTTGTCCGGGTTGTATGGGCTGCTGAAGCCGCTGGATCTGATACAGCCCTACCGACTGGAAATGGGGACGGCACTGCCCACCAAGCGCGGAAAGAATCTGTATGATTTCTGGGGCACGGCAATCACAGACGCAATCAACAAGGCACTAAAAGCGCATAAAAATAGGCAAATTATCAATTTGGCCTCAGTGGAATATTTCCAAGCAGTCAAGCCGGAGTTATTGTCAGCGCCGCTGTTAAACATTGTTTTTAAAGAGAAACATAAAGGAGCTTTGAAAATTATCGGCTTATTCGCCAAGAAGGCCCGCGGCATGATGGCCGATTTTATTATTAAAAACCGGGTTGATAGTACAAAAGAAATCCAAAATTTTGCTGCGGGCGGCTACCGGTTTGAAAAATCCTTGTCTAATAGCCAGGACTGGGTATTTATTCGTTAATAATAATTGTATCGCAATCACCTATTTTCTAGTATTTTTAAACATTAATTAAAAAATAACCCGTAGGAATAGATTTAATGTTCTCCAATCATAAACTTATGTCCAATCAGCAGCTCGATGTGGCTTATGCTTTAACGGACATCCAGTTTGCTAAAATAACGGACGCCACGGTTGCTGCAAAATTAAAAGCACTCCGCAATCAGGTATGGAAACTGCCCGATGAAAACAAGTCGGCGCAGGAAATAAAAGACGAAAAGAACGAAGTGTTCCGGCTAGCCATTGACGGGCTTAATTCCGGGCAAATCGCGCTCTTATGCGAATCCTACGCAAGAATGGGCAGCCTTTATGAACTGGCCGGCCTCACCGCTCGCGATAATTTTTTTGCTGAAGTGAAAAAATCCGGCACGCCGATAGCTGGCGGCATGGAAGAATTTCTTGCCATGGATAAAAACAGAAATGACGATTGCAAAACCATCCTGACTAAGCTGGGAATGCCGGTATTCGAACCCGTCCTCACCATGCACCCTACCAATGTCAAAGCTTTGCCGACCATGCAGGCATTGCGCCAGGTCGCACAGGCGTTGAAAGTGCATAACCCGGTTCGAATAAACCAGGCAATCGCCCATTATCAGGCGACACCGATTCTGCATGAGGTGAATGGTGAGAAAAAAAATCTCACCGTGCGCGACGAAACGATGACGGTGCTTAATTTCCTCGGCAATATTTACGAAGATCTGCCGTTTATATTTAAGCAGTATGACGATCCGCTGAGTGCGAAATTCAAGAGCGATTATCAGCCGCTGGATTTGCTATTGGATACGCGCTTCGGTTCCTGGGGATCAGCGGGCGACAAAGATGGAAACAACAATGTCACTGCCGAAAAAACGCTCGAAGCCATAGCGCGGCATACGCATGATATCGTCGAGCGCTATTTGCATGATTTGGAGAGTATGGATAATACTTCCTTGGATGATTGGAAAGGACGGCTGGGCATTGCACTGAGAAAGCTCCAGAAACTACTGGGGAAATCCGAGCAGCTGACCGATGCCACCGACGCGATGCGCGCCGGTAAAAGTGGAGACAGCAAAGCGTTAAGCCGTGAGTTCGATGCGCTATCCAATGCCTTGGCCGATATCCGCAAGGAACTTGATGCCAAGGAATTCGAAAGCAACCTGACCGGGATTTATCGCAAGATAGAATCTTCCGATGCTAAAGAAGCCGGAAAAATACTCGAGCTGATTCGCAAGGTGCGCTGGTTCGGATTTAATTTCTCCAAAATCGAATACCGCGAACAGGCGGGAGAATATGCTAAAGTCGTAGGCGAGCTTATTCCCGGCTATCTGGATCTGACCCCGGCAGAGCGCGCGGCTGAACTAACAAAGCTATTGAACCAGCAGGAATTGCCGCAGGATATTTTTGACAAGGTGGCTGCTATCGCTAAGGCCGGTACTCGCAAAGCTTTAACTGATACAAGCGATAATCAGGCGATTGCGTACCACACACTTAAGCGCTTGCAGCTTGCCAGCGATCATCGCGGCATCATCAAGGATAATGTGCTGGCGGAATGCGGCATCATTGACGCCGACAACCCCACTTCTGAGGAAGTAGTCGCGCAGGGATTATCCAATCTCCTCGAAGCGCAGTTCTTACAGCGCGCGGTGGAAGATAAAAGCAAAGGGCGCAAACCGGCATTGCTTGGCATCGTGCCACTATTCGAAGACCCGAGCACCATGCAGAATATCGACCATATCATGCGGGCAGCGTATGAAAACAGCGCTTACGCCAAACATATGGAGAAGCTCGCGGATGACCGTTATGACGGAATAAAAACCCAGCAATTGCAGATCGCCCATAGTGATAATCGCCGCCGCGCCGGTTCGCTGGCTGGGACAGCTTTTATTCATGAAGCCCATAAAAAATTCCGCGCGCTGAACGAAGAATACGACATCGCGACGCAGTTTTTCCAGGGCGGAAGCTTATCCGACGCTTTCCGCAACGGCGTGCGTTCGATTACGGCGCAGGTCAACGCGTTTGGCATGCATGACTTTGCTAAATTCACCTTCCAGGGCGGCGATCTGCTGAATTATTTCAACCATCCCGGCTCGAACGAGCGCGTATTCACGCGGTTCTTTACCCATGCGGCAACGCGTGTGCAGAAAAATACGGCGGGTGAATGGTTTGTAGGAAGAGACGGCAATAACGATCAGGCGTTTCAAAACGGTACGCTACGCGACCGCCGTCCCAACGAAGTGATCGAAGAAGTTGCAAGTGAAGCACTGAAGATGACGCGAGAGGATTACTCAAAAAACGATTTCACCAAAGATGCGCTTGGAACGCTCTATGCGGCGCTTGGCCTTGGCTTCAAGCGGGAGGCTGAAGCAGCTAATCGCGGCTCGCGCGCTAATTCGCGAACCGCATTTGCAAAAATTGCCGATACGGCTGCGGGTGTCATTGTCGCCATGGACCCGAATAATGTGCGCACCATTCCGTTCAGCGCCTTCCCGCAGTTCAATAATATTGTTCCTTCCCCGGTTGGCGGTCTCAGGCTCGATGAATATGTCAAAACTTCTATACTTCAACGTTTAGACAGCCTTAAGGACAAGCAGGACTTATCCGCGGAAGAACAATTCTTTGTCGACAATTTCGGCGATATTCCCAAACACATGGTCGTGCAGCCGAAGCATATGGCGCTGCTTTATGATAAGTCGCCGACATTCCGCGACGCTATGGACAAGACCGCGTTTGCCGTCGCCAGAAGTGATCTGGAAATGGTGGAAGCCGATATTAAACCTAAATTCATGGCACAAACCGACGATAATATTATGAAGCGCGGCCTCAGCTATATTCTGCGGCTTAAGGAAACCTTCAAGAAAATGGGCAATATCGTTTATGAATCGATTCTGGGTACTCCCCAGAATGATGGCGCCGACTATCTCCAGCCACTGGGCCATATCAATCGATTGCAATTTGGCCGCAACCAGCCCAGCCACTTTTTACGGCATGACGGGGGCGAAAATCCAACGATTCAGGCGGCGGCAATGGAAGCGCTCAATGGCCTTGGTGCCGATATCTGGCTCAAAAATAATTATCAGGATTTCATTACCTACGCCAAACACGAATTAAACAGCCAGGGAAAAATGGACGATAACGATCTGCTGGCCACCATGATCGCCGGGGCACTCAATGTCACCCACGGCCGCTGGCCCAAAGGCGATGACCCGGCTTATGCAAGGCAGTTAAGAGAGATGGAGCAGAGGCAGCAGTCGACGGCAAGGGCGGTGTAGCGATTTACTCATCCCGCTGAATCATCGTCCCCGCACCATATTTAGTAAAGGTTTCCAGCAGCAATACGTGCGGCAATCTACCGTCCAGAATATGCGCCGCTTCGACGTCATTGGCGATGGCGCTCATGCAGGTTTCGATCTTGGGAATCATGCCGCCGGTAATCACCCCGTCCTTCATCAGCTTCTGCGCCTCACGGATGGTGAGTGAGCTGATGAGTTCTTTGTCTTTATTGAGCACGCCCGGTACGTCGGTCAGGATCATCAATTTAGCAGCGGCTATGGCGGATGCAATGGCCCCGGCTGCCGTATCGGCGTTGATATTGTAGGTTTCACCGCCGGCACCGATGCCAATTGGCGCGATGACCGGAATGATATCGGATTCAGCGAATTCCTGCAAAAGCGTCGCATCAATCTTCACCGGCTCGCCGACGAAACCGAGATCGAGAATTTTTTCGATATTTGAATCGGGATCGCGCACGGTACGGCGGAGTTTACGGGCTTCGATCATATGCCCGTCCTTGCCGGACAGGCCGACGGCAATGCCGCCCGCGGCGTTAATTTCGGACACAATCTGTTTATTGATCGAGCCGGACAATACCATTTCGACGATTTCCACCGTCGTGGAATCGGTAACACGTAATCCATCAACGAAGGAGCTTTGGATTTTCAGGCGTTCGAGCATTTTGCCGATCTGCGGCCCGCCGCCATGCACAACGATCGGGTTAATGCCGACTTGCTTGAGCATGACGATATCGGCGGCGAATTTACGCGCCAGTTCGGCATCGCCCATGGCATGGCCACCGTATTTCACAACAAAGGTTTCCCCGGCGAACTGACGCATGTAAGGCAGCGCCTCGGATAAGGTGACAGCGGTTTTCAGCCAGGCATCGGGAGTTTTTAAGGGTTTGGTTTTCATTGGTTCCTGCTCATCTTCCGGCAGCGGGGTCTGGGATCGCGAATGCCGTGAGTTGTTCTTGTAATTCATAAAGTCCCTCTTTACGCACGGAGCTGGTGGCGATCACGTCCGGATGGGCGGCCACATGCGCTCCAATCGACTTGGTTACGGTTTTCAGTAATACGCTTAAATTTTCTCCTGTCAACGCATCGATTTTAGTCAGGATAATCTGGAAGTTGACGGCTGAATTATCGAGCAGGGTCATGAATTCCTCGTCATGCGGCATAATGCCCCGGCGCGCGTCGATCAGCAGGCAGGCGCGTTTGAGCGAGGTGCGGCCGAGCAGATAGCTGCGGATAAGATCATCCCATTCGCTTTTGCGTTCCTTGGAGATTTTGGCATAGCCATAGCCCGGCATATCGACGAGGATTAAGCGGCCGCCAAGCGCGAAGAAATTCAACTGCTTAGTCGCGCCCGGATTCTGCGAGGTGCGCGCCAAAGCCTTCTGCCCGACTAATGCATTGACCAGGCTGGACTTGCCGACATTAGAGCGGCCGATGAATGCGATTTCAGGCGCGCTTATTTCCGGCAGCGACGCAATCGCACCGGCCCCGGCGATGAAGTTGCAGGGGAGGGTGAAAAGAGGTGGGGTTTCAGAGTGCATTGGCATAAAGCGCCTGTGGTTTTTTTATGGCTTTAGTCCTGATTTTTCGGCGCCAATATTCTATCGGCATTTCTACAGCATATACTATAATCGCACTTATCAACATGGTAAAAAGAACCGTGTATATAAATGTCTGGAAACTATGCCCTAAACGATGCAACCAGTATTGGGAAACAATCGCTCCTGCGGGAGCATGTAACAGGAAAAACGGATAGGAAATGCGACCACACCAACGCTCCAGGTCATTTACTGGGTAATGGTAGATAAATTCCCCCTCTTTTTTTGAAGGCAAGACCACTTGCTCAAGTCTATACATAGCCGGAATAATGTAAGCAAAACCAATGATGGAAAAAAAATGGCACTCTCCCCAATGGATTCTTAATGCGGTCATGGTACCTGGGAGTATCACCATTACATAGGTAAGTGCTAATAATGTAACCCGTCCGCCTAAACGCCATTTTGGGACAAGGTATTGGTAATGGTACATAAGGCTGCCGGTAGAAAATTCTAAAGAGCACATCGCATAGCTATAAAACAGCTGCTCGAAATTATGTACATTGTTCACCTCCCCGTGGACATTATTCAATGCATATACAAACCAACCTAATGAACCAATAAACCATAGCAAGCACATGCCTCTGCTTTTTCCACATAAGAGACCTATAACCAGATAATATACTAGTTCGACATTCAAACTCCATGCCGTGGCCAAAGGCATTTGAAAATAGGGATGGCTATCAAAGTGCAACAAACCGAAGATCGCAAATTGCCGCCACCATTCTGATTGAGGAATGATCATATGGTCTATAATTTTTATTCCAGCGATAGGAGCATAGGTAAGGAATAAGACACCTAATCCCAGACATACCCAGTAGACAGGATAGATCCGCAGAAAGCGGTTCAGTAGAAACAAACACTTGCCGCGCATACCATCATTGTAAGTTTTATTGATAATCATGGTAACCAGAAAACCGGAAAGCACGAAAAAACCAAAAATAGCAATACTACCTGTAAATGGGAAATTGCCTAGATGTTGCTGGGCGACCAGGATTGCAAGCAATAATCTTAAGAATCCCATGACGCTTATCCAAATGCTATGGCCGATTAATGGGCCTTAAGATCCAGTACTCGGAGCCAACGGCGTCTGCTTGCCCCCATGCCTTCTCGTAATGAACCGCTGTTGCGCGATCGACAGCATATTGCTCCATGTCCAGTAAAGCACGAAGCCCGATGCCATTTTATCAAAAAACAAGAGCATCATGTAGGGCATATAGGTCATCATTTTGGCCTGTACCGGGTCGGCGGGTTTGGGTTGCTGGCTGGTTTGCACGATCATAGTCAGGCAATAAAGCATCGGCAACAATCCCAGATGCAGCCAGCTTGGCGCGTCCCACGGAATGAGGCCGAAGCCGGTGAAAAGGTTTGATGGGTCGGCTACTGATAAATCTTTGATCCAGCCGTAAAACGGCGCGTGGCGCATTTCGATGGTAACATTCAATCCGCGAAAGAGGGAAAGGAAAACAACCACCTGAATAATCATGGGCAAACAACCGGCGGCGGGGTTTACCTTTTCGCGCTTATAAAGCTCGCGCGTGGCTTTATGCAGGCCGATCTGATCATCGACATAACGTTCCTTGATTTTCTGGGTTTCGGGTTGCAATGCACGTATCTGCGCCATGCTTTTGAAGGATTTGTTGGCCAGCGGGAACATCGCCAGTTTGACAAAGACGATAAAAATAAGCAAGGCGACACCGAAATTCCCCGTAGCGCGAAACAACCCATCCACCACCAGGCACATCGGCTTGGCGAGGAAATAAAAATAGCCGAAATCGAGCGAGCGATCGAACAAAGGCACGGGCGGAATATTTTTAGAGGCATTGCCCACAGTATAATTATCAAGCAGTTGCAGTTCTTTCGCCCCGGCAAAGAAGCGCAAGGACGATTCGTCGTTACCGCCATCGACAACATTATGTGCTTCGCTCAAATAATCGACCTGATAGCGGTCCTGCTTGCCTTTGGCATAATGGCTGAAGGTAACCTTATAATCGCTGCCATCGGGAATCAGCGCCGTCAGCCAGTATTTATCGGTGAGGCCGAACCAGCCGGAAGTATTCTCGAATGTTTTATTGCCTTTTTCCTTGAGCTCCTTATAGGTCGCTTCGTTGAGCGTTCCGTCCATCACACCGAGTGGCCCCTCATGCAGAAAGCCTGGTTTTTGCGGTATTTCATAGGTGCGGTTGATGTAGGCATAGGGCACGATATCGATCGCATGACCGCTATGGTTTTCCACCTTCTGCTTGATGCGGAACATGTAGTTTTCGTCCAGGCTGACGGCAAGATGGTAAGTAACGCCCTCATCGCTTTTCCATTGCAGATTGACGGTATCTCCGTCTTTCAGTTCCTTTTTATCGGCCTGCCATAGGCTATGCTGATCGGGAACCTGGGTTTTGTTATCGCCCGCGACCCAGCCCGCCTGGACAAAATAACCCTCCATATCGCCGTTTGGCGAAAGCAGGGAAACGCCGGGACTATCAGGCGTGAGATCCACGCGGTATTTCGTCAATGTCAGATCGTCAAAGCGTGCGCCTTTCAGGGCGATGGAGCCGCTGAGTGTAGGAGATGCGATGGTGACACGCGGGGAGGCAGCGAGACGTTGCTCTTTGGAAAGAGCGGGATTTTCATCCGTATCGATAGCTTCTTTGCCGTTTACGGTTTCGACATGGGCGATTTTTTCCTGCTGGCGCTTATCCTGAATATGCGCCGCCAGATGCGCCATGGCCTGCCGCCTCGGCCATTCGACTTTCATCTGCCAGGTGATGAGTACAAACACAGCCAGCACCATTGCCACAAAAACGCGCTGGTAATCAGTGTCATCATGCGGTTTTTTTATCATGATTTTGCCGGGGGCACGGGGTCATAACCGCTATGGCCGAACGGATGGCAACGCAACAGGCGGCGCAGCGAAAAGAGCATCCCTTTGCCGACGCCATGCACGGTAATTGCTTCCACGGCATAATGCGAGCAGCTTGGGCTGAACCGGCAGCAAACGCCGAGCCAAGGTGAGATGCACCATTGGTAGAAGCGCACAAGTAGAATCGCTAATTTGGAAAAAACGTTCATGAATTCTGTTCTTTTGGCGCTGGTCGGTTATTCTTGTCGTCTTTCATAGAGACTATTCTGGAAAATGCAAATTCCATATCGCGCAAAAGGACGTCAAAAGCGCAATCTTTTGCCTTGTGGCGCGGGATCATCACGTAATCATTTCCCATGAGCGCGTGTCGTTGTCCGGCTAATCGCACGGCCTCGCGCAAACGGCGTTTGATACGGTTGCGTATAACGGCATTGCCCATTTTCTTAGTGACGGTGAAACCAAAGCGGGCAGCAGGTTCCGCTGGATGACCTTCCGAGCGCGCCAGCATCTGGAGAATGAACGTCCCGGCGATAAAGCGCTTACCTTTGGCGGTAGCCAAAAGGAAATCCGAGCGTTTCTTGATCGTATTGAGTGCCACTACAGAAAAAATTATGCGGAAAGGCGTTTACGGCCTTTAGCGCGACGGGCATTAATAACGCGACGCCCACCGACTGTGGCCATACGGGCACGAAAGCCGTGACGGCGCTTGCGAACGATTTTACTGGGCTGATAAGTGCGTTTCATCGGAAATATCCTGATATTCTAATAAATTACATGCCTATTCGTTAACTTAAAACCTGTCGCGAATGTGGCAAGGAAGGGGTTTATAGCGGCTAAGGCTTGGGTTGTCAACGAGATTATCGTCATTGGTATAAAAGATGTTTTGGTAAAGAATATGCAGAATTTACAAATAGATGCTCTAAACCCTTTCTTAAGGAGGCTCGGCTAGAATAGGAGCGTTGTTAATGGCCGGGCCGGAAAAACGCATGTTCAAGTATTTACGACTTTTTTCAATCATTAGCGTGCTTTTAATCGGCGGGCTTGCCGTCGCGGGCGGCCTGTTTTTATACAACCGCGTTCTGGACAATATAATCCAACTGACGGAAAAAAATAATGCCAGCCTATCGCATGGCTACGTAAATGCCGTATGGCAACGCTATCGCGGCTCCATCGTGCCGCTGCTGGCGAAGCCGGAATTGCTTAAAGGTAACCCAATAGTCGCCCAGTTTGCCCAGGAAACGGTGGCGTATTTTCAGCATATGCCGCAGACCATGGTCAATATCTACAGCCCTTATGGCCAGTTACTGCTGTCCGATAACGCCAATTTTACTAAGAAACTGGACCATAATCTTTCGTCGCCGGACGCTACTTTTGTCCTCCATCACTATCAGGGTTTCAGCCATTCCCATCAGGTACTCACCGATGTGGTGCTGCAGGATCAGTCGCATGCGAAGCTGGTACAGACGGTCACTCCTTTTACCGATAGTGTGGACGGAATAGGCAATGCGCCGCCGGACGGAGCGATCGAAATATTGTCCGATGTCAGCGAGCAGTTGGATAAGCTTAAAAAATTCGAGCAAATAGCCAGCGGCGCGCTTCTGGGCATTTGCTTGCTGCCGCTCCTCATTATGATAATCGGCTCCAAGCGGGCGGAAGGCATTATCGCCAGGCAGCATGAGGCGAACCTGCAGCTCATGGAAGCGGCCGCCACCGCCGAGGCACAGAACCGCGATAAATCGCAATTCCTGGCTAATATCAGCCATGAGCTGCGAACGCCGCTGAATGCGATTATCGGCTTCTCCGACATTATGATCAAAGAGCTGATGCCGCAGGTACAGGACAAGAAATACCATGATTATATCAACGATATTCATACCTCCGGCACGCATCTGCTCAGCCTGATCAACGATATTCTCGATTACTCGAAAGCGGAAGCCGGAAAGCTGGAACTGGAAGTGTCGGAAGCCAATGTCACCAAGTTGATACAAAACAGCATCCGCCTGGTCATCCCGCGTGCCGAAGCGGCAAATGTCAATCTTCTGGAGCAATTGCCCAAGGAAGCGATCGTCATGATGACCGACAGCAAGAAACTGAAACAGGTATTGCTCAACCTGTTGTCCAACGCCGTAAAATTCACGCCGGCGGGCGGGAGGGTGATGGTGACAGCCTGGAAAAACGCCGCTGATGATAGCTATACGTTTGAAGTAGAGGATACCGGCATCGGCATCGCACCTAAGGATATTTCCCGCGCCATGGCACCGTTCGGCCAGGTGGACAATACGCTCAAACGCAAATACGAAGGTACCGGCCTCGGTTTGCCGCTGACGCGGAAATTTGTGGAATTAATGGGCGGAAAGTTTAAGATCGAGAGCGAATTGACCAAAGGCACCAAAATCAGTTTCACCATGCCGCGCGAACTTAAAGAACGCGATGGCATTATTGTAAAGCAGGCATCGTAATCAATTGAAATATAATGCTCCTGCCTGTATTTTTATTTAGAAACGCACAATATTGGTTAATTTCTATTGACAATTCTGTTGCCGCCATAGATATTTGGTTACACATTCGTATTATTTTATTAATCAAAGCAGGTGGTTTTATGGATACTAAAATAATTTCCGGATTTCCCGGCGTAGGCAAAAGTGAATGCACTAAGGCAAATTCAGAATTTCTTGATTCTGATTCAAGTGCATATTCATGGAAGCGCAATGCGGTTAATAACGAAATAGAAAAGGGTCCCGATGGGAAAAACATCAGGCATCCGGATTTTCCTAATAATTATATTGACCATATTAAAAGCCAAATAGGAAAAGTCCCCATTATTTTTGTTTCAAGCCATAAAGACGTACGGGATGGGCTTATAGCAAATGGGATTCCTTTCACTTTAGTTTATCCCGAACATGGGTTGAAAGACGAATACCTTAAAAGATATGAATTGCGTGGTAGCCCTCAAGGTTTTGTCAGTATGCTGAGCAATAAATGGGATGATTTTTTGGCGGAATTAGAAGCCCAACAAGGTTGCGACAAAATTGTGCTGACCAAAGGGCAGTTTCTTGCAGATGTCATTGAACAGGTAAAACCAATATCGAGGCAGACGGATTGGTCCGGCAAAAACCCTAAACGTGATCCTATTCAGCCTGATGGTACGGCTTTGGGAATAAAATAAAAATTATCGCTATTCATAGGATATGGCAGTCTCATCATGTCCCACGAATTTAAAGAACGCGACGGCATTATTGTAAAGCAGGTATCGTAGTTTATTTTCCCTCTCCCCTTGCGGGAGAGGGAGGTTTTCTTTAGGCTTGCCTCTTGGCAAGTCTAGGAAAACCAGGAGAGGGGTTGCTTTGCCGCCAATGAGTCCCCCTCCCGGATTTGCTAAGCTCGCTACGCTCACTAACCAAATCCGCCCTCTCCCACAAGGGGAGAGGGGAAAGTAAAAATGTATGGCTAAACGTCTCACTACCCTCGATATTGCCACCCGCAAAGGCGGCGTTCCGCTGGTCACCCTGACCTGCTACACAGCGCCTATGGCCACCATACTCGACAGCCATGTCGATATATTGCTGGTCGGCGATTCGCTCGGCATGGTGATTTACGGTTTCGACAGCACGCTGCCGGTAACGCTCGATATGATGATCGCCCATGGCGCGGCGGTAATGCGTGGCTCGAAGCGGGCGCTGGTGGTGGTCGATATGCCGTTTGGCTCTTATCAGGCGGGCAAGGAGCAAGCCTTCATGGCCTGCGCCCGCATCCTGGCGGAAACCGGGGCGCAGGCGGTGAAGCTCGAAGGTGGCGCGGAGATGGCGGAGACGATTCGCTTTTTAGTAGAGCGCGGCATTCCGGTGATGGGCCATGTCGGGCTAATGCCGCAGCGGGTGAATGCGCTTGGCGGCTACCGCTATCAGGGCCGCAGCGACAGCGAAGCCGCATCCATTACGCATGACGCGCAGGCTATCGAGCAGGCCGGCGTGTTTTCCATGGTGATCGAGGGCGTGAAGGAAGAGGTGGCGCGCCACGTCACCGCGCAACTGCGCGTTCCTACTATCGGCATCGGCGCATCGCCCGCCTGCGACGGGCAGGTGCTGGTAGCGGAAGATATGCTGGGACTCAGCCAGGGCTATATACCGGGCTTCGTCAAGCATTACGCCCATCTGGCGCAAGTGGTGGAACAGGCGGCAAAAACCTACGCCGAAGAAGTGCGCAACCGGACGTTTCCCAGCCCGGAATATTGCTATCCGCTGAAGAAAAATAATTAGCCACTCGCAGCAATACTGCTTTTCATGGCGTTTGCGCGGCGCCGGATTTTTGCATGGTTTCCATTTTCTTGAGCCGCTCCTTGGCAAAATAGGTCATGTATTTAAGGTCGGCTTCGGGAATGTCTTTTACGTTGTCCTTGATCGTCTCCATGATGCGCATTGCGTCGTCCATCTCGCCGCGCTTTTCGTAGACGACGGCGGTCATTTCCCGCGCCCATACCGGGACTTTATCGTTTTGCAGGGGCTTGGCGACTTTGATCGCGAGGTCGAGATCGTTCAGCTTGTGCATGGAAAGATAAATCGCCTGGATCAGCCACCACCATTTATGCGGCACATCACGGATGGAATGGGTATAGAGATAATCGACGACATAGCGCACATCGGCGGTGTTCTGCGTCTGTGAAAAATAATAGGTGGCCATGGACGGTATCATGTTGGATCTGGCGTCCAGCTCGTCGAGCAGGTTGAACCAGTGATAAAGCTTGTTGAAATCGTAATAACGCAGGGCCGTGAAACGCCCATAGGTGTCGCCGGCATTTTGTATATTGAAAGCAAATACGCGAAAGAAAAATTCGTCATCGCCGAAGGTGAGGGCATGTAGCGCCGCGCGGCCAGGAACATCGGGGACGATGCCCATATCGGGCTCGATATCCTTGGTTTCGTACCAGTAGCCAAGCTGCATGGATAATGCGGCGAATAATAACAGATAGTGGCGCGAGCTTTTTTGAAGTTTTGCGGCGGTCATAGTACTAAAACTGCTTGCGGCGAAAATCGGCGATCGAAGCCAGCAATAGCAACGGAATAAAGATTGCTGCCTGGATGACGCAGACGATCCAATCCTGGCTGCTGTCAAATCCGTAAATAAGCCACTGGCTCTTGCCAAAGAAATCAAGCCGCGGCACTACCGATGAAATGAGTTTGAGTCCGTAGCGCATGAATACATATTTCATTTCGCCGCCAACCATGCCCGATTGCGAAGTCATGACAAAAAACGCCATCATGCGCGAAAGCACGTAAAATCCCATGCAGGCGATAACGGAAGTCACGGCGCTACGCAACGTGAAAGCGCTGAATAAAGCCAGCGCCACGACGATGAAGGTTTCGAGCAATAGGCTCACCGACCAGCCGATGAATCCCGGCCAGTTATTCACCCCCATCAGGCCGATAATGGCAATCACCGGAAGGGTGAGCAGCAAAGCAACAAAAGCAAAACCGAGCCAGTAGGCAATCACCAGATTGGAGCGTGAAATAGGGCGTGAAAGAATAACGTCGATTTCCTTGGTATCGAAAGCATTGCGGATATGGAAGCAGACAAAGACGATAAGCCCAACCATAAGGATGATCCGCGAGGAACCGGCGGCGAAGGTGATGGTCATTTCGCGCTCTTCCAGGAAGGCGGTGCTGCCGAGCGTCGCCGATATGGCGGTGGCGAACAGGATGCTGGCGAGCAGGCCGATGAATAACCAGTCCCTGAGTGCCGTAATAAGAATATACCGTATATTAGTCAGCATATTCCTTCCTAATGCCTAAAAGAGTGGCCGCGGGTCGCGCATGAATTTTTTGTATACGGACTTATCGGCGTTGGTCGCATCGCCATTACTGTCGACAATGGTCGCACGAATGAAAATCACCAGCTCCGACATATTATGTTTTTTGTCGATCCCTTTG
>Ga0206992_1012_pt1 | contig 40811 bp, 32 predicted proteins | sample Alteio_BWMinCont_6_FD_153267 | JGI IMG/M metagenome (GOLD analysis project Ga0206992, IMG submission 153267) | Enriched cells from forest soil in Barre Woods Harvard Forest LTER site, Petersham, Massachusetts, United States -... | ecosystem: Environmental > Terrestrial > Soil > Temperate forest >... | reverse complement strand
GGATCACTTCCTTTTAATTTCAAGAAGATAGAGTCTGAATCTAATTGTGACGAGTCTTCTCGCATTTCAATCAGCGCAATCTGAACATTAGCGTGCCGAACCCTCTTTGCCGGACACAGAGTGAGACCCGGGGCTATGATGGACTGGAAAATGGGAAAACTCGTCTTAGTCGTTGCCCTTCTTCTTTCTCAGGCGCCCGCAATCTCGGGAAGGATCGTCACGGCCGATGGGGCGCCGTTACGCGACGTCACCATCCAGCTCTATCGCAGCGAATACATTGACGGCGTTCTGCGCTGGATTGGTGCGCTACGAAGAACTTTGCGGACCGACGCCAATGGCGAATTCCAGGGAGAACTGCCTGCTCCGGGTACCTACTATCTCAGCGCCCTGGCTCCGGGCCAACAATCGATCGCGAGGTACTATCCCGGGACGGTCGATCCATCTCAGGCCGTAACGATTGAGGTAAAAAGCGGCGAGGCCGTTCGAATCCGTGACGTTGTCTTTGGGCCCGCTTCTACGTTTGCAATTCGTGGCCGTTTCATTAAACCGGCAGGAGTCCAGCCTCGCACGGCCGTCTTGAGTGTCCTGCGGGTGGATAACCCACCAATCAGTCAAATGCCTGCGATCCGGCTCGGACTCAATGGCGACCCGGAACTCTTTGAAGCTCGCGTGCCATCCTCGGGCAAATACGCACTCAGCTTCACTCTGAAAGGCGAAGATGCCTGGTTCTTTGGCACGTCTTTCGTCGACGTCAACAACGCCGACGTCGAGAATGTCACGGTGGTCGCGGCTCGCGGTGGAAGCGTCGCGGTCCGCGTGCTGCTCCATAACGAACCGGTAAGCGTCACTCAGATCCATGCCGATCCGGATAATCATGCTTTCCTGCCTGCACTTTCGCAAAGTAGCAGTGCAGGTGCGCTGGCGTTGGAGCGGATTTATGCGACGACGTACAAGATCGCAGTGGAAGGACTGCCCGCCGACCTTTATATATCCGGCGTCCGCTTCAACGGAGTCGATTCAGTCGTACCTGCTTTTACCCCCTTGGAGAACGCGCTCGAAGGAAGCTTGGACATTTACGTGACGAAGGGCAGTCCAATCGACGGTTCGGTCACAGATGAAAATGGAACTGCTGTGAAGGGTGCGACGGTCGCCCTAGTGCCACTGGAACGTAACCGCCACGACCTTTATCAAGATGCCGCATCCGATGCGAATGGCATCTTTCAACTCGAAGGAGTCGCGCCGGGAACCTATAAACTCTTTGCCTGGGACAGCGTCCCGGCAGGTGCGTTCCTGAATGCCGATTTCCTCAAGCCCTTCGAATCGCTGGGCCGTGAGATAACGGTCGGACACGGCGCTCTTCCGAAGGAATCGCTGAGAATCATTCACAACCACCCGTAGGTTTGCTCGTCTACCCCAACCTCGCGTGCCAGGAAAACCACGGCGTTTTGCCGATCTCCTGGACGAACTGGTGGAGGGCACGCTCGAAGGTGCTGTTTCGCAGGCTGTACATTTTGTGCTGGGGATAATCCGACCAGGCGAATGGAATCAGCACGTGGGGCTGGAAGTTATGCAGAACGCGGAGTTCGTTCATGTAGTAATTCAGGTCGCTGCTGGGCGCCAGGCTATTGCTATACGGCACACACGGGTTGTACTCCATGATTCCCCAGTTGTCGCTCGAACTGAACAAGGACGAAAACAACGACGGCGTCGCCGTCTTCAGGAAATTCCTGCCATCGTAGCCGTTGAAGGCCGTGACTCCTGTCGATCCAACCGGATCGATGATTGCGGTGCTGATCGGACTGGCTGAAGTTCTCAAGCGAAGGTTGTCGCTCTGACCGAAGATGAAGTCCGCCGGAATCTGGTGGGTGTAATACCGCGCCGCAGGGATCGTAAATCCAGTCATCGGATCCGGAGAAGTTGTCATCCAGGTCGCAAAATCGCGCGACCAGTTACGAACGGCGTCCTGACGAAACAGAATCCAGGCTTTGAAAAACGGGCTATTGAGATCTTCCACGCGGGGGGCATCAAAGCCGCCCGGAATCGCATAGGGTCCGGACGTCGGCAGCTTCTGCGGCATGGCGACGTAATCCGAAAAGGAGATCGGACCGCTGTTGTCGAAATAGCGCAGTTGCCAGGTTGTAAAGGACTGGCCGTAGTCGCCATTGAACGTGTGTCCATCGCCGTTATCGTCGGTTCCCGGCGACAGGTCGCCAGCGTATTTGCCGGCCCGAATCGAATCGCGGAATTCCTCGACCATGAACGGGCTGTAATCGGTATAGATAATGTTGTTGAGCTTCGAGATCTGGGTGCCGTCCGAGGTAAAGTTCCGTTCGAGCGTCAACTCCGTCTCGCCGTCGCCGCTCATCGTCAGAAACGTATTGGGGAATTGAGCCATCAAGCCGGCAAGATGCTGCGCGACGATCCGAGTTCCTTCCTCAATCCGGACGCGCACCGGATTGGCATAACGGGACGGCGTCAGCCAAACGGTTGGGGGCACGGTATCGGGATCCTGCAGATCGTTGGGGTCCGCGATCCAGCCATCCGAGAACCATTGCGCATTGCGCATATCCTGACGGATCGCGCTGTACCGCAGATTGTTCCCGGGATGAAAGAAACCCGAAATGATCGAAATATGAGTGACCAATCCGTTGTCGTGTGCCCGTTTGACGATCAAATCCGTATCGTCCAGCACGGATTGCATGTCGGACACGGTAATCGGTTGCGTCAGCGGGATATCGGGGAAAGTCAAATTCTCATAACTGGCAAAACCCAGAAGCACATGCGGCGCCGAACCGATCGCCTGCTTGATCTCGGCGGCATCGGCGGCGAATTTCTCCGGCGTGACCAGGTTGTAACTGACGTAAAGCGGGGCCAGTACCAGCGAATCGTTGTAGGTTCCCGCGGCCGATTGGGCCAGCTGAGGCTGACCGGCTGCGATCGTCAACAGAACCGATAAAAGGATCAAAGTGACTCCATGCCACTTACGCATCGCAACATTATGCGTGGGGGTAGCCACATGGGCAAGGCCTGTGCCAAAATCAAATGGTCATGATTACCAATCAGTACGTCGATCAGGCGTGCGCCGAAGTCAGCCTTTATAGCGAAGAAGTGATGGCCAGCGAGTTTGAAAGGTTCTTCAAGACTCAACCGGGCCTCTGCGACTTCGTAACCGAATTGACAACCGAGAGCGACCAACGGATTCAGGAACTGGCCTTGTTTCTCTCCTACATGGTTTACAAAGTTGTCGAGGCAGCCCGGCCCGAAATCGCGGCGGTGTCGCCCGAGAGCATCGAGGCCGCGTTTCACAGAAGCGAGGCGTGGATCGAAAAAATGAACGAGGCGCAGAGCGAAGATCTCTCGTCGTCGATACTGTCGGGTCTTGAGAAGGACACCGAACCGAACCTTCTGCAGTACGTCATCTCGGAAATCAATGAACCGCTGGAAAACGGCACACAACTGACGGACGAGGAAAAAGGCGAAGTATTCTTCGTCTTGAAGACTGTAATTTCATCCTTATCGGAGAATTCCCGTGAAGAAAGAAAAATCATCATCACAGATAACGAGTAAGAAGAAGTCCGGCGGAACCTGGCTGCTGGTTGCGGCTGTTGTCGTATTCGGCGGCGTCGGATGGTTTGCGCTCCGCAGCGGCGACACTTCCTCCAATGCATCGCAGGACCAACCGCCCCAGCAGGCGGCGTTGACCACGCAGAAAGGAGCGCTATCTCCCCTTTTGTTCAGCGGGAAGATCCGGCAAGCCTACCAGGTGGCGATGGACATTCCGGACATCTTAAAGCAGATTGCCTGCTACTGCGGTTGCAAGGAAGAGGAAGGCCATAAGAGCAATTTCGATTGCTTTACCGATCAGCACGGCGTCAATTGCGAGGAGTGCCAGAACATCGCTCTCGACACAAAAACGTTGCACGATGCGGGATATTCCGTCGCACAGATCCAGGAAGCCGTTCGCATCAAATACGCGCCGTAGACTACTCCGTGGTCGCAGCTCGGTCCTTAAGGTAGGTTTCCATGGACTGGAAATCGAATGGCTTGGAGAAGTAGACCAGTCCCTCCTGCTCGAGGAACTGAAGCGTGGTGGGGTTGCTCGTGTCACCCGTCAGGAAGATGGTGCACTTGCTGTAGTCCCCGTTAATCACGCAAAGTTGCTTGTAAAGGTCGATCCCGCTGCCACCCGGCATCTTCACATCCGTCAGGACGAAGTCATACCGTATCGTCGCAGCAAGCGATAGCGCATCGGCGATCGTGCACGCCGAGTCCACGGTGATTCCGGGACCGGTCAATCCGGCGCGCAGGATTGCGACGATTTCCGCTTCATCATCGACGACGAGGATGCGCATCGACCGGCTCAGTGAGCGTGGCTTCAGCTCTTTATGGATCACTTCCGCTTCAGTTCGATCGATCGGAAGTTCGATCACCACCCGCGTCCCCTCTCCTGGATCGCTATGAAGCGTGATGTCGCCATTGTGCTCTCTGAGGATTCCATAGGAGATCGACAATCCAAGGCCAGTTCCCTTGCCAACCGGTTTCGTCGTAAAGAAAGGGTCGAACACCTTCTTCAGGTCCGTTCTGGCAATTCCCGGACCGTTGTCTTGCACGGTGATGGACACCATCGAGCCACGCGTTTCGGTGCGGATAACGACCTTCGGATTTCTCGAATACAGGAGAACCGCGTCCTGAGCGTTGTTGATGACGTTGAGCAGTACCTGCTGGATCTGATTAGGATCGGCAAACACCGGCGGCAACCCAGGAGCAAGGATCTTCTCGAATTGAATGCCGCTGGTTTTCAGATCGTAATCCTTCAATTCCGCCGCCGCCTCGATCACGGCATTGACGTCCGTTTTCGTCCGTTCGGGTTTTCGTTTGCGGGCAAAAGCGAGCAAGCTGTGAATCACGCTCGAGGCGCGTAAAGCGTTCTTCCGGATCGACTCGATCTTGCTGCGCTGTTCGTTGTTCAGGGTGCGGTCCTCGAGGAGCAAATCGGAATAGCCCGTCACAATTGCCAGAGGATTGTTCAGTTCATGCGAAGTGCCAGCAACCAGTTCGCCGAGGGTGATCATCTTTTCCGACTGCATCACGGACTCGCGCGCAGCCTTCTCGGTTGTAATGTCCTGAATGATGGCCACCATTGCCGTGATCCGACCATCGTCGAGGATTGGAGTTCGGCTGAGAAAGGCATCGAATGTCGAACCGTCGGGCTTATGAATGGTGACATCGCCCTTGAATTCGCGAAAGGCGCCGTCGCTGAGGAACGTCGTGAGCGCCTGGCGATCGACGAAGTCTTTCAGATTACGCCCGGCAACGTCGCCGAAGGCGCGAACCCCGGCCTCGTTGACATAGGTTATCGTGCCATCGGCGGTCGTGATGATGATGGTGTCGGCGACGCGGGAAATCGCTTCCAGTTCGGACAGCTTTGCCTTGGTCGTGCGTTCCAACAATTGGTTGAAGTTCTCGACCAGGCTCTTCAACTCGCGGGGAACCAACCAACCGGAAAGCCTGATTGGTCGAAGATCGACAGCCGACATACTGTGGAGTTGTTCGCCCACATTTTCGATTCCGCGCACGGCTGAGAAGGAAACGATACTCATGATCGCCACCCCAATCAGGGCGCAAGCCAATGCCACCATTCCGGTCCGGCTGATCGCCTCACGAGAGCGGGAGGTGAGGGACTCCGGGGATACACCGACGAAGACTTTCCAGCCGATTGGCTGGACCGAAAGCACCTGAATGTCGACATCTCCGTTTGTCAGGCTGAAACGATGAGTTCCGTCACCCGCGGTCGCCAGGACCTTTGCCATGCCCTCAAGTTGCGGTTTACTCAGGTTTGTTGTGCCCGGATCGGACATCACGACCCGTCCATACGAATCGACAATGACTGCATATTCAGCCGGACCCAGGCTATTCGGCCCAGTGATCAGCGCCGGAGGAACCGAACCGCTGAGAAACCCTGCAACCTCATTCCTGGCGTCGAGCAAGGGCACGGAGTATACGATCGCTGGGCCGGTCACAGCCCTTCCCTGAAGGAGTCCTGAGACTACCGTCCGCTTGGTGGTACGGGATTCGATCACGTGCGGACGGTCGCTATAGTCGATGCCGATCGGAAAATCAGCACCCAACGAATAGGAGGCAACTGAGACGGCATCGGCGTTCTCGATGAGAATGCTGCGGACCTTGGGATAATTGGCCAGGACCTTCATGAAGCGTTCGGGATCGCGAGGACGAAGGGTTTTCAGATCAACTTCCGTGGACATGCCTTCAAACAACGCCTGAAACTGCTGCAGGTTTCCGCGGATGTCGTGTTGGATCAGCAGGGCGGCCTGACGGTTGGTCTCTGCCGCTTTGGCCTGGGCGACGTCGAATTCCTCAAAAACTTCCGATATACCGAACAGGACAAGTGGAACCGTCGTGAAGAGAACCGCGAACGTGAGAAGAAGAGAGCGAACTGAAAAGTTCGTCTTCATCACGCACTTCGGGTAACGATGAACTCAGGGATGCTCAGCATCGCGTCACGATAAATGGACGGAGGAAACTCTTCGAGTGTCGCTGCGGCCTTGGCCGCATATTCCAGGGCCATGGTGCGGGTTCGATCCAATCCGTTCGACTGCTTGACAAGCCCGAGGATTTCATTGGCGCCAACCGATCGAAACTCCCGTTCGGCAAGAACCTGTCGAATCTTTCCCGTACCGTCCGGTCCACCGTCCTGAACCGCGAAGAAAACCGGCATGGTCACCTTTCCTTCTTTGAGGTCGTTGGCGACCGGCTTGCCGAGGACTTCCTGTGTCGACGTCAGGTCGAGAAGGTCGTCAACCAACTGGAACGCCATGCCGAGATTCATCCCGGCTTCCGCCAGGCGTTCTGCCGAACCATGATTCAAGCCCGCCGCCAGGGCAGGCAGCTTCATGCAGCCGGAAAAGAGATAGGCGGTCTTGCGTTCGGCGATGTCCAGAAGTTGTTGCCGGGTGGTTTCGGACTTCCCCAGGAGTGTGAGCTGGAGCAGTTCGCCTTCGACCATCTTCTGGGTGATAGCGATCAGGGTGTTCAGAATATCGAGATTCTTCTCCCCGAGCGCGACGGCAAATGACTGCATATAGAGCCAGTCGCCAGCGAGGACGGTCATGGAGTTTCCCCAATGCGAGTTCGCCGACGGGCGGCCGCGACGGGTATCTGCGGCGTCGATGACGTCGTCATGGACAAGCGTGGCGTTGTGGATGAACTCCACCACAGCTCCCAGCCGAATCATTGCCGGCGAAACGTCGCCCAGCATCCGGGCAGTCAGGAGCAACAGCGTCGGACGCAGACGCTTACCGCCTGCGTTGAGCAAATATTCGCCGATTTCGGCAATCGGACGGATATCCGAGCGGGTATATCCCTTCAGTTCTTCTTCGACAAGCGCCAGCTCCGGCGCGATCAATTGATAAATCTGCTGCGGTGTCAATCCTTACGCCTCCGCGAGCCCTGTATTTTACGCTAACAAGCGAACAAACGGTTGAAGTTGGCTGAAGTAGTTGTCGCAATCTCCTGAACCTCGACGCCGCGAAGGGACGCCACGAAGCGGGTCGTGTCTGCCACAAACGCGGGTTCATTGCGCCGTCCCCTGTTGGGGACGGGGGCGAGATAGGGACAGTCGGTCTCGACGAGAAGGCGATCGGAGGGCAGATCCTTCGCAATCTCGGACAAATGCTCGGACTTTGGAAACGTCACGATTCCTGAAAAGGAGACACAGAAACCGATCTTTACCGCAACCTGCGCCAGTCTCGAACTGGACGTAAAGCAGTGCAGCACGCCGCGCTGGGGAGCGTCCTCGAGAAGAATCTGTTCGGTGTCCGCGTCGGCTTCGCGCGTATGAACGATCACGGGAAGATCCAGCTTTTTCGCAATCCGAAGCTGGCGCCGAAACACCTCGCGCTGAACATCGCGCGGTGAGGTGTCATAGTGGTAGTCGAGTCCGGTCTCGCCGATCGCGACGACTTTGGGATGTTTCGCCAGATCTTCCATCAGGTCAAAGTGGCGTTCTTCGGTTTTGGCAGCGTCGTGAGGATGCACGCCGACACTGGTAAGAATCCAGTCGTACGCTTCCGCTATCGGAATTCCGCATCCCATGTCGTCCGGACCGCGGCCGTTGCCAATGGTCAGGATTCGGCGAATACCCGCATCCCAGGCCCGCTGGATTACGGCCTCGCGATCGGCATCAAAGCGAGGATCGTCCAGGTGAGCATGCGAATCGATCAACAAGATGCGTTCACTTCAGGCGGGCGCCGTTGGCAATATCTTCGCTGAAGCCTGTCAGGACCGCTCGATCCTCCGAGCCAATTGAGGCGGCAACAATCATGCCATTCGACTCGAGACCGCGCATTTTCCGAGGTTGCAGATTGGCCACGATGACGACTTTTCGTCCGATCAGTGTTTCCGGTTCGTAGTACTTGGCGATTCCGGCCAGGATCTGGCGTTTCTCAAAACCCAGGTCCACGACAAGACGGAGCAGTTTGTCAGCGCCTTTGATGCGCTCCGCTTCGAGCACGGTCGCGACGCGCAGATCGATTTTCGAGAAGTCGTCGATCGTAATGGTCGGAGCCAGCGGTAACGCTCCGCCAAGATCGGCAACCGGCTCCGCCGGGGCTGCGGGCAACTTTGCTTCGGAAGCGGCATCCATTTTCTTAAAGACCTCCTTTGGATCCAAACGCGGAAACAGCGACGTCCCTCCCCGGATGGTTTTGCCGGATAGAACATTACTCCACCGCAAATCATTCAAATCCAGCGCCGTTACTTTCCCATCGAGGCCCAGTTGATGCCACATCGTTGTTGTACTCTCCGGAAGAACCGGCGCCAGCAGGACCGCAATGATACGCAGAGACTCCGCCGCATGGAACAACACGCTGTCCAACCGGGACGCTTCCGCGGGTTTCTCCGCAAGTGCCCAGGGCTCGTTCTCAACGATGTACTTATTGACGCGCGAGATCAGTTCCCAGACATTCTCGAGGCCACGTGAGAAATTGAATTCGTCGAAATGCGCGCGATAGCTGTTGATCACGCGCGCCGCCGTTTGCCGAACCTCCTCATCACCTTTTGCTTCGCCCGTCGCAGGCACCACGCCGCCGCGGTACTTCGTGATCATGGCCATCGTCCGGCTCAGCAGGTTGCCGAGGTCGTTGGCAAGATCGCTATTGGAGCGCTGGATCATGGCGTCAAAACTGAAGTTGCAGTCCTGTCCGAAGACCATTTCGCGCAGCAGATAATAGCGAAGCAATTCCGAACCAAAGGTATCGACCAGCACGTTCGGATCGAGCACGTTGCCGCGAGACTTTGACATTTTCTCTTCATTGATCAGCCACCAGCCATGGCCGAACACGGACTTCGGCGGTTCCACACCGGCAGCCATCAGAAACGCTGGCCAGTAGACCGAGTGAAAGCGCAGGATGTCTTTGCCGACCAGATGGACGTCAGCCGGCCAGTAGCGATCGAACTTGGCTTCGTCCGTCTTGAAGCCAACGCCGCTCATATACGCCGTCAAGGCGTCGAACCAGACATAGAACACGTGCGACGGATCGTCGGGCAGAGGAATTCCCCACTTGAGTGTGGCGCGGCTGATCGAGAGGTCTCGCAGTCCGCCGCGAACGAATGAAGCAATTTCGTTCTTGCGCGACTCAGGACGAATGAAGTCTGGATTCGTGTCGTACAGTTTAAGCAAGCGGTCCTCAAAAGCGGACAGCTTGAAGAAATAGCTCTCTTCTTTGAACCACTCTGTTAGACGTCCGCAGTCGGGACACGGCACCGGAGTTGTGGGATCGGTCTCAGGCGCGTAGGCCTCATCGGATACGCAGTACCAGCCGGCGTATTCGCCCTTGTAGATGTAACCTGCGGCTTTTGCACGCCGGTACAACTCGCTGACGCTGACATGATGGCGCGACTCGGTGGTCCGGATAAACTCGTCGTACTCGATCCCCAGGCGTTTCCACAGATCGACGTATTGGCCATAGACACGATCGGCAAGCGCTTTCGGCTCGAGGCCTTGGGCCTTGGCAGACCGCTCGATCTTCTGCCCGTGTTCGTCGGTGCCACAAAACAGCTTTACGTCGAAACCCATCATGCGTTTGTACCGCGCAATCGTGTCGGCGACGATGGTGGTATAGCTGCCACCCAGATGGGGCGGCGCGTTGACGTAGTAGAGTGGCGTCGTGATGTAAAAGGTCTTCGACATAGACAATCAGTATAGCGTGATTGTAAACGGGGAGGTTTGGCGTGAACCAAATCGGACGGGGTGGTTGTTTATGCAACCGATTAATCGGAAGTTAAACAACCACCCCGTCTGCGCCTTCGGCGCAGCCACCCCTCCTTCGGCAGGAGGGGCTCCGGGCTCTTGCTCCTGGCTCTGGCTTCTGGTCCTGCTCCTGTTTCCAACTAATGCTGCATTTCGCGAAACTTCGCGGCAGCGGCGGATTGAATGGTTTTGAGGGGAATGCCCGATTGGCGGGCCAGACGCACGCAATCCTCGTATTCAGGCGTGTAGGTGACAATCTTGCCATCGAACTTGGCCACCTTCACCCCGACCTCCCCAAATTCCGTTTCCACCTTAACCACGATTCGCGCAAGCACCGTGCGGTTCGCGGTATGACGCCGAATCCCAATCGTCGTGGTTTCTTCGAACAGGATTCGAGAGAGGATCGTAACTCGGTCGCCCGGCGCGAGAATCTGCAAGAGATGACCCGGTCTTCCCTTCTTCATTTGGATCGGGATCGTAAAGACGTCCAGAGCGCCGAATTCCAACAACCGCTCGGTAACGTAACCGAAGTTCTGAGGCGTCATATCGTCGATATTGGCCTCAAGCACGGTGATCTCGTCAAAAGCCTGAGTTTGCGGGACAGCAGCGGTTTCAACCGAGCGTTCCTCTCCCAGGAACAAGCGGACGCAATTGGGAAAATCCTGGAACTGCTTGGTGCCGGCGCCATAACCGATCTTGTCGATCGCAAAGCCATTCAGCGAGGTGAAGCGATTGACCACCGCCGCCAAGATCGCGGCGCCGGTCGGGGTCACTAATTCGGTATTGGCGTGCTTGGAGTAGATGGTGGCATCGCGCAGGAGTTCTGCTGTCGCCGGTGCGGGAACCGGGTAGACGCCATGTTGGCAGTGAATGAACCCGGCGCCGACGTTGATCGGCGAGCACAGAAAGCGCTCGATGCCAAGCGCATCGAAGCCGATCGCTGTTCCAACGGTGTCGACAATCGAGTCGATGGCGCCGACCTCATGAAATTCGACGTCTTCCGGCGCGATGTGATGGACTTTCCCCTCAGAAATCGCCAGCTTCGTGAAGATCTCGGTCGCAATCCGCTTCACGTTCGGATTCAAGCCGCTCTCCAGAATCATGCTCAGTATTTCGGATGCCTTGCGATGAAAGTGACCGTGGTCCTCCATCAGAACGTCGAACTTCATCGCACTCACATTCGCACGCACGACACGGGCGGATTTCAGCTCATAGCCTTCGACTGGAAGCTTTCGCAGTTCCGTTGTCAGATAATCAAAGTCCAGGCCCAGGTCGAGCAGGGCCCCGATTGTCATGTCTCCGGCGATTCCGGAAAAGCAGTCGAAATACAACGTCTTCATCAAAATGGATACTACCACTTCTGATAACATGGCCGGTTATGTTGCTCGACATTCACGTTCGCATTAAGGACGCACTCCGCACAGCAATCTCGGCGCACTGGAATATCGATCCACCCGACGTCGCGCTGAACCAGACGCCGAAGATCGAAATGGGCGAACTGGCAACACCGGTTTGTTTCGAACTCGCCAAAAGGCTCAAAAAGGCCCCCCGGGCCGTCGCCGAAGAACTGATCGCCGCGTGCAAAGCGATCGATGGCGTTCGAAAGCTGGAATTGGCCGGTGCCGGCTATATCAATTTCTTCCTGGATCGCGCTTACGTCATGAGACGGTGCACAGCCGCGTGGGCCGGAACCCGGGAGACCGAGACGGGCAAGGTCATTGTCGAGCACACCAACATCAATCCCAATAAGGCCGCTCACATCGGCCACCTGCGCAATGCCGCAATTGGCGATACCTTCGTGCGGGTACTTCGCGCCAGCGGCCGGCCGGTGGAGATCCAAAACTACATCGACAACACCGGCGTCCAGGTTGCAGACGTTATTGTCGGCTTCAAGTATCTGGAGAAGAAGTCCCTGGCGGATGTCAGGGCCTTGATCGACGACCCTGCCGTCAAGTTCGACTATTACTGCTGGGACCTTTACGCCAAGGCCGCCGCCTTTTATGAAGCGGAAGATCCAAAGCACGCATTGCGGGGGCAGACGCTGCAGGAAATTGAGGAAGGAAAGAACGACACCGCGTTAATGGCCGAAGCCGTCGCCATGACGATCGTTCACTACCATCTCGAAACGATGGCCCGTATCAACGTGCGCTACGACCTGCTGCCGCGCGAAAGCGACATCCTGCACTTGAAATTCTGGGATCGAGCCTTCGAGCAATTAAAGGAAAAGGGCGCAATCTTCCTTGAAACCGAGGGCAAGAACAAAGACTGCTGGGTGATGCGCCTGGACACCGAAGGCTATGACGACGACAAAGTCATTGTCCGATCGAACGGCACGGTGACCTATGTGGGCAAGGACATCGCGTACCAACTCTGGAAACTCGGGCTGCTCCACAAGGATTTCCTCTACGAGCCTTTTGACCCCGAGCGTCATGTGTGGGTCACGTCGTCCACGGAAGGCCGCCCGATCCATCCCGCTTTTGGCCATGGCGCCGCAGTCTACAACGTCATCGACGTTCGCCAATCGTATCTGCAAACTGTCGTCCGCCAGGGCGTGCTTGCATTGGGTTACGAAGAAGAGGCGAAACATTCCATCCACTTTTCATACGAAATGGTGGCGTTGAGTCCGGCCTGCGCGGAGCAATTGGGCATTGAGTTGTCGGCCGAGGATCGCAAACGTCCGCACATCGAAGTCTCGGGTAGAAAAGGCCAGGGCGTCAAAGCCGACGATCTGCTGAATACGCTGGAAAACGACGCGCGGACCGAGGTCGGTACCCGCAATCCGGAACTGAGCCCGGCCGAGGTCAACGAGATCGCCCATCAAATTGCCGTCGGGGCATTGAGATACTTCCTGCTGAAATTCACCCGAAATGCGATCATCGCTTTCGATTTCAAGGAAGCCCTGAACTTCGATGGCGAGACCGGACCATATCTGCAATATGCCGCAGTGCGTGGAAACAACATCATGCAGAAACTGAAGGAGTCCGCTCCCGACTTTGATTTCACGAGCATTCCGGCATTTCAGAGCGACGTCAAACTGCCCATACTTCTGGCCGAGTCCGATGACATATGGGAAACCGTTTACATCGCCTCGCGGCTCGATGAAATCAGCAGCCAGGTGATCTCAGCGCTGGAACCTGCAACCCTGGCCAAATACGCGTTCACGCTGGCTCAGCGCTTCAGCCTTTTCTACCATCGCTATCGCATCATCAGCGAAGAGGATCCGGACAAGCGCCTGTTCTACCTGACGGTTGTCGAATTTGTCCGAACTGCCCTGACCAAAGCTCTCGATCTCATGGGCATCGACGTTCCCAAAAGGATGTAGCCATGCAACCGCCCGTATTCACCGATATTCTCGACGCCAAGCGCGTCATCGACCGTTACCTGCAGCCGACGCCTTTGCACCACTATCCGGGGCTCTCGAGGCTTCTCGGCTTCGACGTCTTTATCAAACACGAGAATCACCAACCGGTCGGGGCGTTTAAGGTCCGTGGCGGAATCAACCTGATCTCACGCCTGACTGAAACGGAGCGGAAGGCCGGCGTGATCGCGGCGTCCACCGGCAATCACGGTCAATCTGTTGCTTACGCTGCCCACTTGTTTGGCGTCCGCGCCACGATTGGTGTGCCGGAAGGCGCTAATCCGGACAAAGTCGCCGCAATGAAGGCTCTGGGTGCGGCCGTTGAGGTTCAAGGCGCGGATTTCGATGAGGCCCGGCTGTGGGTGGAAGAGCAGGCAAGGGCTCACGGTTATCGCTACATCCACTCCGGCAATGAGCCGTTACTGATTGCCGGCGTTGGCACGATTGGACTGGAGATCCTGCAGGCTCAGCCGCACATCGATGTCGTCATCGCTCCGGTTGGCGGCGGCAGCGGCGCTGCAGGTACTTCAATCGCCGTCAAGGCGATCAATCCGGGTATTCGGATGATCGCTGTGCAGTCCGAACTTGCGCGTGTGGCTTACGACTCCTGGAAAGAGCGCAAGGTTTTATCGTCGAACGTCTCCACTACGTTTGCCGAAGGGATGGCGACGCGCCAGGCGTTCGAACTGACGCAGGAGATCCTGATTCGGAATCTGGACGATTTTGTGCTGGTGAGTGACGAGGACCTGTTCGCTGCGATCCGCATGTTGTTCGAATACACGCATAACGTGGCAGAGGGGGCGGGCGCCGCTTCCATGGCGGCTGCGGTGAAACTTAAGGCCGAACTGGCTGGAAAGAAAGTCGCCTTGGATCTCAGTGGTGGGAATATCACCGCGGAGACGTTGAAGCAGATACTGTAAACCTGGTAACAACGGATTAATCGGAAGTTAAACAACCACCCCGTCTGCGCCTGCGGCGCAGCCACCCCTCCTTCGGCAGGAGGGGCTCCGTGCTCCAAGTCAGACGACGTTTTTCTCGACTTCGGTTTTTCCGGCTCCAAACCGTGAGATCGACAAGGGAGTGATGTCGATGGTGTGGGCCTTGCCGTCGATGATTTCTTCAGCCAACAGCTGTCCGACGCCGGGTGCGTGCTGAAAACCATGACCGCTGAAGCCATTGGCAAGGATGAACCCTGGCAAGCCGGGCATCCTTCCCAGGATCGGCTGGGCATCCGGCGACGTCTCGTAGCTGCCGGCCCATGAATTCTTGATCGCGGTCTCTGCGATCGGCGGGAAGCGGTCGACCGCCGTCTCCATCACCTTGTCGAAGAACTTCCAATCGACGCTCAGATCGAACGTCGGACCTTCTTCCCTATTTCCCATGCCGAAGAGAACGCCGCCGCTTTCCTTGTGAAAGTAGAACCCGGTGCTGAAGTCGATCACCAATGTCCACCGAGACGGCGCCTTGTCGAACGGCTTGGTGGTCCAGATGAACCGGCGCAGCGGCACAACCGGAACGTTGACGCCTGCCATCTTTCCAAGGACTCCCGCGTGAGGACCGACCGCATTGACGACCGTTCGCGTTGAAATGTAATGGTTCTGGGTCCGCACCCCTTCGATCTGGTCGCCCTTGACGTCGATGGCAACGACCTCCTGCTCCGTGTATATCGGAATTCCCATGCGCACGAGATTCTTCCGATAGCCCTCCGTAACGCCGGCAGGGTCGGACACTCCGTCTTTACCGCAGTAGGTGGCGGCAATGATGTCGGAGAGATTGATCTCCGTATTGGGCAGGACTCGCGACACCTCTTCCGGCTTGATGAACTCGACGGGAATATTGAAGCGGCGCTGGATTTCGGAGTTCTTCTTGAAGACGTCAACGTCGGCCTGATCCTTCAGCAGAAAGAGGTATCCATCCTGATGGAAATCGATGGTCTGATCCATCTCTTCGGCGAATCCCTCCAGCATCTTTACACTCAGCAGCGACAGCTTGATATTCACTTCAGTGGAAAACTGGTGACGGAAGCCGCCGGCGCAGCGCCCTGTCGACCCGGTGCCGCACATGTTTTCCTTTTCCAGGACGACGATGTCCGTCATTCCGCGTTTGGCGAGGTGATAAGCAATACTCAGTCCGACGATACCGCCCCCGACAATGACAACTTCAGCGCTATTTTTCATGTTTTAAGATAAGACCTCAGTGATGAACCCAACCCACCGTTTGTAGCGAACTCGTCGCAGTCTTGTCAATCACCCGTTCATCCCACATACTTCATGGCATGAGTGAGGGCCTGTTCTCCCCGCTGCAGATACGCAGTATTCGACTGCGCAACCGTATTGCGGTGTCGCCAATGTGCCAGTATTCCTGCGAGGACGGCATGGCGAACGAATGGCACTTTGTCCATCTCGGCAGTCGTGCCGTCGGCGGAGCTGCGATCGTGATGGCGGAAGCGTCTGCCGTGGAGCAGCGCGGGCAGATTTCTCCGGCTGACCTGGGAATCTGGAAAGACAAGCAGATCGAACCGCTCCAGCGCATTGCCGGGTTCCTGAAAGCGCATGGAGCCGCTCCCGGAATCCAGATCGCCCATGCCGGCCGGAAAGCCAGTACAGACGTTCCCTGGAATGGGGGAAAACCCCTGACGGAATCGACCGGCGCATGGAAGCCTGTCGCTCCCAGTTCCCTGGCCTTCACTCCGCAGCACCAGGCGCCGGAAGAGTTGTCCAGGGAGCAGATTGCCGTCATCGTCTCCGCCTTCGCGGCTGCCGCTGCTCGCGCGCTCGAGGCGGGTTTTGAAGTCCTCGAAATTCATTCGGCGCACGGCTACCTGATTCACGAGTTTCTTTCTCCCCTGTCCAACAACCGGTCGGATGAGTACGGCGGATCTTTTGAAAACCGCACGCGCTTCGCTCGCGAAGTTGTCCAGGCGGTACGTGGGGTCTGGCCCGAGCGTCTGCCGCTTTTTATCCGCATCTCTGCAACGGACTGGATGGAAGGCGGCTGGACCGGTGACGATTCGGTACGCCTGGCGCAGGTCTTGAAGTCACTGGGGGTCGATCTCGTCGATTGCTCTTCCGGAGGAACCAGCCTGGCTGCGCAGATTCCGCTAGCCCCAGGCTACCAGGTACAGTTTGCCGATCGGATTCGCAAGGAAACCGGCATCGCCACCGGGGCGGTTGGCATGATCACGGACCCGGTACAAGCCGACAACATCATTCGCAACGGCCAGGCCGACATTGTCCTGCTTGCGCGCGAGTTCCTTCGCGATCCCTACTGGCCCATCCACGCGGCCATCGCACTTGGCGTCGACCCGGTGATCCCGCAGCAATACGTCCGGGCTTATAAGTAGTCAGTGACTTTGTTCGAGTTTCGCGAGGAACTTCTTGTAAACGTCCTTGCCTGAAACTTCGACAGCCTTGCGGGCATTACGCAACGCTTCCTCTTTGTGGCCTGCCTGCATCTCAACGATGGCGAGACCGACATAAGCGTCAGCGAAAACGGGATCCAGTCTTAGCGCCAATCCATAAGCGGCGCGCGCAGCATCCGCGTTTCCGAGACTCGCCTCCAAACTTCCGAGGCGCGTTTCGACATTGGGATGATCTCCCTCGCCTTCCAGGCTCCGCCGATATTCATTGACGGCCTTATCGAATGACTTCTGCTTGACCGCTGAAAACGTCATGCCCGGGAACAGGGGTGCCGTGAGTGAACCCGCCGCGTGAATTCGGACGGCAAGATAGGGATCGTCCAGCAGGGCCGTCAGGGCAATTGCCGACTTCTGTTCGGGCACCGCGCCAAGACTTCGTGCAGCTTCGACTCGAATCATCGGCTCCTTGTCGCGCGTCAAAGCGATCAGCGTGTTGGTCGATAGATCGGAGGGAAAGCGCCCGAGAAAGCCTGTCGCCGATGCGCGAATCTCGGTGTTTTCCGTTTGGTCAGTGGCCAGACGAACCAATGAGTTGACCGCGCGCGCATCGCCCTTTTCGGCCAGAGTGAACGCCGTCGCGCGGAGTCGGGGACGCACGCTACGCCCTGGATACCACTTCTCGACGCTCTGCAAAGCCCAATCCGCGGACTTGTCCGAATGACATTCGTTGCACGCGTTTGGAACACCGTAACGCACCGTGTTCTCCGGCTCCGGAAAACTCATGGAGTGATCGCGCATCGTGGTCTTGACGCCGACGACCGCATGCGGCATATGACAGCCGACGCAACTGGCCCCGGCAGTCTCCGCAGCGTGATGCGTGTGGCTTTCGCTCTTCAGGTCGGCATGACAATTGATGCAGTACTGGTCGGCGTTCTTCATCAACGCGTCGTTGCCGTCAGTTCGGTTCCAATGCGGATCGTGGCAGCTCGTGCACATGGCCTTACCGGACTGAAAACATCCGCTCAGGAAGAATGCGGCCGCTTCATTGCTGAACCGGCGAGGCCGCCCATCGACCCACCAGGAAGGGTCGGAAGTATTCTCCTGCGGATCCAGATGCATCAACGACGGTGAATAATAGTCGAAGTACGCCTTGCGCGTCGTAAAGCCCGGAGCCAGAACATTCTTCGCCCAGTGGCATTGACCGCACATGATGAGTTTGTCAAAAGCCGCCGCCGGTCTGGCTGACCTTACGCTTTCGGCATTGCCATCTGCGGCCGCAAAAGCATGAGCGGCCATCGGACCGTGGCAACGTTCGCAAGTGGCGCTGGATTCCACCCAGGCTGTCTTGTATCCAAGAGTTTTCGGATCGAAGCCTTTGACGTCCTGCACCTGCTGGGTGACGTGACAGTAGAAGCACGTCATGTTCCACTGTTGCACGAATCCGCGGGGAGCTCCCTGGACGATGTCTTTGGAATCGAACCATTGACCGCGCTTGATATCCCAACTCGAATGCAGGACCTCGATCTTACCGTCAGGACGGGTGGTGAGGTAATGCTGAACCCGGCGATTCCCCAGCGTGTAATCGATCTTGTTTTCGATTCCGTTTTCGACGATGTAGAGAACACCGTCCTTCCACATCTTGCTGGTTGCCGGCCCTCCCATGAGTTCCGGATGGGACACAACCGAAGCTTTGTTGGCACGCTGGATCATCCTGCCGTGAATGGAGTCGGACCACCTGGCATACATGTCCGCATGGCACGACTGGCAAGCCGTAGAACCCGCGACCTGGGCCTGCTGCGCAGGAGCCTGAAAAAGCAGGGTAAGGATCAAGAGCCAGAGAGACATTGTCTGTGCATTATAGCCTTCGGTGCGAACGATGATGCAAAGACACCCCTCCTTTCGAAGGAGGGGTGGACGCGACCACCAAATAAAATATCGCGAAGCCTCCTTTGAAGGGAGCGGACGGGGTGGTTGTTTAAGCAACCGATTATTCGGAGGTTAAACAACCACCCCGGCGCTTCGCGCCACCCCTCCTTCGAAAGGAGGGGCTCCTGTCGTCTGGCCTATGCTCCCTTCGGCCTTTGCTACAATGGCTGGCTGCATGAGAACAGTTGTTCTAGCCTGGGTCTTCTTCCTTCTCACAGGTCTTCTGGTCAGCCTGATCCTGCCGCTGGGAGAGGGATTCGACGAGCCCTGGCACTTCGGCTACGTTCAATACGTCGCCCAGACGGGCAAACTTCCGCCTGGCCCGACCCTGCACCTGTCCACGGAACTCGAGCAGTTCCTCGCTCTTCATCCCATGGGCTGGCGGCTGCACGACATCTTTCCAAACCTGAGAACGCAGGAACAATACTGGCAAAGACCTGAACCCGAGCGACTCAGCGACGACGATCGCATTCGATCCCTGCGATTTTCAACGTCCTACTCCGAGGGCGCGTCCGAGTTCAGCAAACAATACGAAAGCCATCAGGCTCCTCTTTATTACGTTCTGACGGCACCGTTCTTCCTGTATTGCGCGCGACACTATGGGTTTGCCGACACGTTTCTGCTCGTCCGCCTGTGGTCGGTGCTCCTGGCGTCGCTGGTTGTGCCACTGTCTTACCTGCTTGCGATTCGAGTAAGCCGATCCGACACCACCGCCAGTATGGTCGCCCTGCTCGTCGCGATGTTTCCGGGCCTATATCCAGACATCGCCCGCATCTCAAACGACGCGCTGGCAGTCCCGTTGGCCGCGGCGATCTTTCTCGCTCTGGCGCTGTATCTCGACTCTCGATCGCGACGGAATGCCGCGGTTCTTGGCATACTGCTTCTGCTTGGACTGGCAACCAAAGCGTTCTTCATACCGGTGCTGTTAGCCATCGTTCTCACACTGCTCGTCATGCGGGAGAATCGGGCAGCCACCACTGTTGCATTGGTGTCGGCGGCTGGATGGGTCTGGTATGTGCGCAACCTGTGGATCACCGGAGCCATGACGGGACTTCCCGAAACGGTTTCGGCCAAAACAACGATGGCATCGTCCCTCACATCGGTGGGCGCCATCCGATGGATGGATGTATTGCGACTCGCCGCGGTCTCGCACATCTGGATGGGAAACTGGTCTTTGCTGCAGTATCGCGGCTGGATCTATCAAACGGTTCTGGTTCTTTACGGTATAGGCATCGTGGGTTTTCTTGCATATCTCTGGAAGGTTTCGTCGCGGGCAGCGCACATCATGTTGTTCATTTATGCCGTCTATGGCGCATCCCTTCTGTACTACGCCACGCAGGTTTTCCAGCAGACAGGCATTGCGGTCATTCAGGGCTGGTACCTTTCGCCTTTTGTGCCATTCGAAAGCCTGGCCTTTGCGTTGGGAATCGGCTTCCTGTTCCCGCACCGTGTCCAACTCTGGAGCGCGGCCTTTGTCGGGCTTTGTTTTCTCGCGCTGCTGATTTACGGCAATGTTTTCATCGCGGCTCCGTATTACTCGGGCCTCACAGATCATGCCTCGTCTGGGCACCTGCGTGCCTACCATCCTCACTTTGAAGATGCCGCAATCATGGGCGAGCGCCTGGTGCGATTTCATCCCGGAATACCACGTTCGGCGCCACTCCTCGCCGGCATCGCTGTTCTTCTAGCCGGACTTTCATTACTCTGGTCGATGACGAGGGAACGCGCATGATCGGACGAGTTGCAGCACTGATTCTTCTTTTCACCACTATGGCTTCCGCTGAAACCCACGTCTTCGGATATGGCGCCGTGTTGGGTCGCGTGATAACGAACCCCGTTAATTTGGGTCCATTCCAAAGCGGTCCAATATCGACTCTCTCACCGGCGATTGCCGCCGGCGCCGACACCTCGATCTGGAAGGTCAGCGTTGACGGATTGGTGATGCTTGCTCAGACCGGGGAGAAGGACTCCTTTGTCGGACCTTCAGGTTCGATAAACGTAGTCACCCACGGGCATGCGCTCACTGCAGATGTCGGGGCAGGCTGGCCGATTCTAAGCATTGCGGGATTCCATACCCTTGCGCGCGCCGGATACGGCACGGCTCGAGTGCGGGTTCCGACGGACGTTCCCATACAGGACGATCGGTCCTATTGGACTTATGGCCTGATCACGAGCCGTCCAGTCGGCAAACGATTCATCCTCCGCATCGACGTGCGCAACCTGGAGTTCCGGCGCGATCAAGCGCCGCAAACCCTGGGACGCTTCAACATTGTCGTGCTGGCAGGCATGGGCCTGAAGTTCTAGAAGAGATACTTCAGGCCAACTTGAATCTGTCGGGAAGGAAGGGCTGAGCTAACAACTCCGAAGTTCGTGCTGTCGGTACTCGTACTCAAAGGATTGTTGAAATTGGCGTGATTTAAAGCGTTAAAGAACTCGAAACGGACCTGGATGTCGTGGCTGTCCTTGACATACACATTCTTCACCAGCGAAGCGTCGACGTTCATCGCGCCCGGCCCGATCAAAATGTTCCGGCCAGCCGACCCGAAGGTGCCGGCAGCAGGCAGTGCGAAAGCCGAAGTATTCCACCATCCCTGGGCCGTCGGTTTCGCGAGCTTTGGGTTACCCACGAGGTTGGGGCGATCCCATCCGGCGTTACCGGTCCCGCTCCTGGCGATCGACAATGTGGGGGTCAGCGGACTGCCTGAATTGGCACGAATAATTCCGGCGAACTCCCACCCTGCAAAAAGGCCCCTCGACACTCCGTGCAGACCCTGGTGAAAGCGCTGGTTCGGTCCAAAAGGCAGCGCTGCAATAAAACTGGCGCTCAGCCGGTGTCGCACATCGTCGCTGGAGAGGGCGCGCTCCGCCCGGAGGTTATAGCTGTTCTGTGGCGTGGTGGTGACATCGTCGATCATCTTGCCAAACATATACGAGACGAGAAAAGACTGGCCGTGCGACGTCCTCTTTTCGACCCGGGTTTGAATCCCGTGATAGATCGACGATCCCGAACCCTCCACATAGGCAATGCTGCCGAAGTTCGCGTACGGCCGGACGCTGCTGATCTGCGGCTTCAACGGCTGGTTGATGTCGCGACTTCGCGCCAGTTTGCTCCCTTTCCTTCCCTGATACGAAAAATCGACCAAGATCCCAGCAATCGTTTGATGCTGCAAGTCGACGTTCCAATGCTGGTAATACGGTTCCGCCAGGTTAGGATCGATCCCCGACATCGTGATTCCGGTGCCGGTGGCAACGCCCCACGGGTTATCCCAGCTGATCCCATCGGCAGCGGTGAAGGTTTGCGTCAGGTTGAATGGCGCCTGGGAATAGAAGTCGCAGTTGCACAGTGTGTCCATCGAATAGAAGATGCCGTAGGCGCCGCGCACGGCGGTGTTGTCGGCTAACGCGATGGCCATACCGATCCGGGGCGCGAGGCCGTGTCCGTTGTTCCTGGAGAGTTGGTCCGACTCGCGAACAATGGTCAGCGAGGGATACAGACCCTGCAGCGTTGCCACCGCATTGTCCCAAAGAGGACTGTCGCCCACCATGCGAATACCGCCGAGACCCTTGTTCAATGTCGGATCGAAGGCCGAGAGCTTGCCGAACTTCTCGCGCAGATGCCCGGTGTATTCGTAGCGCAGTCCAAAACTCATGGTGAAATCGCGCATGGCGCGCCAGTCGTCCTGAACGAAGCCGTTGATCGACGTGCGGCGCGGATTCGCGTTGAGCGGAGCGAGCGGCGGTTGACGCTGCGACATCGAAGGCAGACCAAGGAGAAAATCCGCAAACGGGTTGCCGGTGCGCGAGCCGTCAAAATTGAACGCTCCGCGGGCGTCGTTGAAAATAACCAGGTTCATCTGCTGCAGAAAGTAGTCCGTTCCAACCTTGATCCCGTGATTGCCTTTTACGATCGACACGGTATCCCCCATCGTCCACGACTGGTGGGTTCGAGGTTGGGGCATGTTGGTGTTGTCGCCAATTCGCGAAAAACCCGAGATCGCGACGTAGGGCAAACCCCATGCCTGCGGCTCCGTGTCTGCGGTGGTTCCGAGAATGCCAAAGGCGGCATTGAGGTTCTGACTTCCGTTCTCCTGCATCCGGTTGCGGCGCAGCCGGCCAAAGCCAGCGCGGAACTGGTTGACGACATCAGGATTGACAATCCAGGTCTCCGAAAACGACAACGCCTGCGCGGCAACCCGGGTGTCCGATGCGAAACCCGGCACGTCGGGGTTCCCCACGGCCGCCAGTTCTTTCAGCCGATCGTAGACATAGTTATAAGAGACATTCAGGGAATGTTCCGGGTTGATGATCCAATCGATCCGGCCGTTCGGCTGGCTGAAATTGTCCGGCTGGGCGAGGTCTGCACTCGCGTTCTGGAAGAGGGTGTTCTTCGTTGCGATGGGCCAATAGGGACGGAACATGGCGGAAATCGGGTGAATCCGATTCGAAGGAATCTGGTTGCCGGGGAACGGCAAGCCGGTATTGGGATCGGTGGCAATCTGCGGCATCTGGGACAAGTTGCCGCTCCAGAAGGTCGTGAGCGGCACCGTCGGCGCAGTGGTCTCGAACATCGCCTGGCGCTGTCCCTGGTACCCGGCAAAATAGAACAGCTTATCCTTCACGATCGGCCCGCCGACGGTCAAGCCGTACTGGTATCTGCGGAACTCAGGAAGGCTCGCCAGCGGATAGGGATCGAAGACGTTGCGCGCATCCACATTGTCGTTGCGAACGAATCCAAAACCGGCGCCGTGAAGACCGTTCGAACCGGATTTGGTCGCGACTTCGATCTGTGCCCCGGCGTATCGACCATACTGTGCGGGATAATTGCCCGTCAGAACCTTCAGTTCGCCAATTGCATCGGGGTTGATGCGCGCGGCTATTTCCATCGTGCCGGTGCCATTGTCATTGATGCCATCCAGCAAAACCTGATTGGTATTCTCGTTCAGGCCCGCAACTGCAATACCGCCGAGACCGGCAAGCGAGGAGCCCGGACGAGACGTAAACGTCCCCGGCACGATCGTGGCAAGCTGGGTAACATCGCGGCCATTCAAAGGCAGCGTGATGGCGATACGCTCGTCGACAACCTGCGCTGACATGGCGTCGTCAGTCTGAATGGCGGGCACATCGGAAACGGTTGCAACCTGTTCGGCGGCGCCACTGAACTTCAAGGCTACGTCAACGCGGGCTCTAGCCCCGATATCGAGCTGGATGCCACTCCGAACTTCCTTCTTGAATGAAACTGCTTCCGACTCGACCGTGTAGGTACCAATCGGAAGGTCATCGACGCGGTAGTTTCCGCTCTCATTGGTGACAGTTTCGCGAACCAGCCCAGTGCCTGTGTTGGTGATCTTTATGGAAACATCCGAAACGACTGCTCCGTTGGAGTCGCTGACGGTACCCAAAATCGATCCGGAAGCATGCTGACCGTAGACCGACACCGACAGCAGCAACAATGACATCAGAACCGGAATCATCGCAGGCCTGAGTCTCATGTTCCTCCTAGTAGAACTTGCTTGTGCGAACGGCACCCGTGTAGTCAATGTAGACAACCTTAACGTCCGTATAAAAATCCAACGCGGTAGGCCCTTGTTCCCTCTCGCCGACCCCCGAAGACTTCACGCCGCCAAAAGGAATCTGCGCCTCGCCACCGACGGTCGGCGAATTGACGTGCACCATACCCGTATCGATTCGCTCGCAGAAGTCGAAGATCTTTCCCCCATCGTTGGTATAGATCGACGACGTCAACCCGTACTCGGAGGCGTTTGCAAAGTCCAAAGCCTGCTCGTAATCTTTCGCACGAACGACGGACAGGACCGGTCCGAATATCTCCTCCCTGGCAACGCGAAATTCCGGCCGGACGTGGTCGAAAATGGTCGGTTGCACGTAAAAGCCGCGCGCCGTGCCGGATGGACGACCGCCTCCGGCAACTAACGAGGCGCCCTCCTTCTTCCCGGCTTCAATGTACTGTTCGACGGTCTTCAGCTGTTGCTCGCTGACCAGAGGACCCATCTGGACGTCGGCGTCGAGTCCATTGCCGACTTTCCACTTCGAAACCCGACTTGACAGCCGTTCAACGATGTCGTCTGCAATCGACTCCTGCAGGATGGCGCGGCTGGTCGCAGTGCAGCGCTGGCCGGTCGATCCGAAAGCGCCGGAGACAATTCCTTCGGCGGCCAGTTCGAGATCGGCGTCCTCGAGGACGATCACCGGGTTCTTCCCACCCATTTCGCACTGTGCCTTGATGCCGCGAGCGGCACAGGTCGTATAGATCTGAGTCCCGTTTTCAGACGAACCCGTGAAAGAGATACCGCGGATGCGACGGTCGTGCATCAGCAAGTCACCGACGTCGGCGCTCGACCCGACCAGCAGGTTGAGAACACCTGGCGGTAATCCTGCACGTTCGAAGATCTCGACCAATCTGGCTGCCGTCAAAGGCGTGGTCGACGAGGGTTTGAACACTACTGTATTCCCCGCCACCAAAGCCGGAGCGATCTTCCAGGCCGGGATCGCAATCGGAAAGTTCCAGGGTGTGATCAAGGCCACGACGCCCAGCGGTTGCCGCATCGTGTAAGCAAAATTACGTGGCAGCTCAGACGGAATCGTTACGCCGCCCAGGCGACGCGATTGACCTGCCGTGTAGTTGAGGACGTTGTAGGCACGATAGACCTCGCCTTTGGATTCGCTCCACAACTTGCCCTCTTCGAGTGTCAACAGGCGTGCCACGTCGTCCATTTCGGCTTTCAGGATGTCGCCTGCCCGTTCGACAATCTCGCCGCGCTTCGGCGCCGGCATTCTCGACCAGCCCGCCAATGCTTCGTGAGCGGCGGCGATTGCGGCTTCGGCATGTATCGCCGAAGCGAGGCGTCCCTTGCCAATCACTTCGTCCAGATTGGCTGGATTGCGAACCTCGATTTCACGGCCTTCGCGCATGGCCATCCATTCACCGCGTATGTAATTGCGAACTTCAAGCATGGATCAACGCCTCCAATTCGGGAAACTGGTCGATAAGGTAGTCCGGCGGATGTTCATCGAAACTCTTTGCAGCATAGCCATAGGTCACGCCGCATGTCGTCACGCCGGCATTCCTGCCGGTGCGCACGTCGACTGAAGAATCTCCAATCATCCAGGTCTTTTCGCGATGCCCCTTGGTATCGGAAAGAATCTGATAGATGCCCACCGGATCCGGCTTTTTCTGATCGAAACTATTGCCGCCGTATACCGCGGCGAAGTAGCGATATATTCCGAGCCCGTCGAGCATCGCGCAACTGAAGTGCACCGGTTTGTTGGTCAGGACGGCAAGCTTGCAGTCGCGCAGGCGATCGAGGGTCTCGCGAACTCCAGGATAGAGGGCCGTCTGATCCAGCATATGGGCGCGATAGTAGGCCAGAAACATCTGGACCCCGGCCTGAACGCTGCTTTCGGTGGCCTTCTCGGCCAGCGCGCGGCGGATCAGCATCAAGACGCCATCGCCGATGAAGCGGGCGATTTCCTCCTCGCTGAGAAGCGGAAGATCGAAGCGATGACGGATGTAATTGACCGAGGCCGTGAGATCCTTCTTGGAGTCCACGAGCGTCCCGTCGAGATCAAAGATTAGAACCGGCTTCATGCCCTAAGCGTCCTGAAAGCGGATGCGATCCTGCTCCACGAATTCCTTCACCACAGGCTGGTCGGACTTATAAAGCTCCTCGATGGTTCCGTTGAAAACGAACTTTCCCTGATCCAACAGGGCAACACGATCGGCAACCTTCGCCGCGCAATTTTCGATGTCGTGGGTGACCACCATCTGGGTCATTCCGAGCTGACGCTGCATTTTCCGAATCAGGTTATTGATCGTCTGGGACATCAATGGATCGACCATCGTCGTTGGTTCGTCATAAAGCATTGCCAGCGGCTCGGCCGCCAGGCCCCGCGCAATGGCGACCGCGCGCTTCATTCCGGTGCTGAGTTCGGCGGGCATCAGGTCGCCGAGGTCGGCGATCTCCACCAGTTCCAGTTTCTCGGTCACGCGTTTTTCGACTTCTGCCTCACTCAACCCGCTGTCCATCAGGGGAAACGCGACGTTCTCCCATACTGTCATCGAGTCGAACAGAGCGCCGGACTGGAACACCAACTGGACTTTCTTGCGCACAGTCTCCAGGCTGGCTTCATTCATGTTGGTGATGTCCTGGCCGTCCACAATGATTTTGCCGGAATCCGCCTTGAGCAGACCCACAACGTGGGTCAGTGTGACCGTCTTGCCGACGCCGCTGGGGCCAAGGATTGCGAACGTCTGTCCCTTTTCGACGCCGAACGAGACGCCATCCAATACCTTCCGCCCGTCATCGAAGGTCTTGGTCACGTCCACGAATTCAATGAAATAAGACATCCGCCTATTGTAGATTCACGGTGATGAAACTCATAGTCGCGACCATCGCTTTGTTTCTCGTCGCTGCGGCCCCTGCCGCGGCGCAGGAACTGGTTTGGGCCGGGGACGCCGAGGGCGGCGCTCCGTACGTGATGCAGGACCCGCGAAATCCAGCAATCACCATCGGGTTCGAGGTCGAATTCGCCAACGCGATCGCGCAGCGTATGGGACGCAAAGCGCGCTTCCAGCAAAACCAGTGGGACGGCCTCGTGCCGGGCCTGCAGCGCGGCGAGTACGACGTGGTGATCAACGGGCTCGAGATCACGCAGGACCGGGCCGAGAAGATCAATTTCTCGATGCCTTACTTCTACTCGACGCTGACACTCACAGAGCGTCTTGATGAAACTCGCATTGTCAAAGCCGAGGACCTGCGCGGCAAAATCGTCGGCACGCTGAAGGTGACATTTGCCGAACGCTACCTGCAAAACCTTGGACAGGTGACCATTCGCAGCTATGACAACCAGGCCAACGCTTACGACGACCTGTCGCTCGGACGCCTCGACGCCGTCGTCATGGACACGCCGATCGCCATCTATTACGCCTATGGTCCGCAATTCCGAAACATCGAATTGACCTCCGCTCGCATGCAGTACGGCATCGGCCTGCGCAAAGGCGACGACGTCCTGCTGCGCGATGTTAACGAAGCGATCAAATCTGCGAAGGAAGATGGCACTCTGAAGCGTATCTACCAGGCATGGGGGATCTACAACACGGCTACGGCCCAGGCTTTCGGCGATCCGGATCCCGTCAACAACGGTGACGCACCCCAGTTAAAGACCTATATCGATGCGGTCTCGGTACATCGCACGTTTTCAGATCGCATGAAACAATACTGGTCCTTCATGCCGCTTCTGTTGCGAGGCGCGCTGATCACGCTGGAGCTTTCGGCGGTGGCCATGTCGATTGCGATTGGCTTCGGCCTGCTGCTGGCTGTGCTGCGGGTTTTCGGGCCACCCCTCGTGGTCTGGCCGGTGGTCGCCTTCATCGAAGTCATTCGCGGCACGCCCCTTCTGATTCAGTTGTTCATCATCTTTTATGGACTGCCGTCGATCGGAATCAAGTTGTCACCCTTCCTGGCGGCGGTGATCGGGCTTGGAATCAATTACGCGGCATACGAAGCCGAAAACTACAGGGCGGGAATCCAGTCGATTCCGCGCGGTCAGATGGACGCCGCACTCTCGCTGGGACTGACCCGGCTCCAGACCATTCGAAAAGTCGTCCTGCCACAGGCGGTCCGTCTGGTGATCCCTCCCGTTACGAACGACTTTATTGCGCTATTGAAAGACTCATCCCTGGTTTCCGTTATTACCATGGTCGAACTCACCAAGGTTTACGGACAGCTCGCCTCCACCTACTACGATTACATCGGAATCGGCCTGCTTACCGCCTCGATCTACTTTGTTCTGGGCCTTCCGATCGCGCGCCTGTCGCGTGCCCTGGAAGCGCGCCTCGCCTACATGAAGACCTAGCGAGAGCTGTCTAAAATTGAACCGTTTCCTGCCGTTCTTTTGCCCAAACTCGATGGTCTGGATAATCTCTTCCAGAAACCCCCTAAACCAGAATTAAAGGAGCGACTGTCATGGCAGGAAAGAATATTGCAGTATTTGGAATCTATTCTGACCGCCTCGGCGCCGAAGGCGCAGTTGATGCTTTGAAACGTGAGGGCTACCGCAACACCGACATTTCAGTGTTGCTGCCGCAGTCCTCGAGCACAAAAGACTTCGCACATCAGAAACACACCAAGGCGCCGGAAGGAGCAACCACCGGAGCAGGAACGGGCGCAGTGGTGGGTGGCACACTGGGTTGGTTGGCTGGAATCGGCACCCTTGCGATTCCAGGCGTTGGTCCATTTATCGCCGCCGGTCCGCTGATGGCGGCTCTTGCCGGCATCGGAGTCGGCGGCGCGGTCGGTGGCCTGGTTGGCGCCCTGGTGGGCATGGGCATTCCGGAATACGAAGCGAAACGCTATGAGGGTCACGTCAAGAACGGCGGGATTCTGCTTTCGGTCCATTGCGATGACACGGACTGGGCGAAAAGAGCCAAGAACCTTTTAGCCGAAACCGGAGCCGACGACGTCTCGTCCACGGGTGAGGCTTCCTCGGGCACGTTTGAAAATCGCGATCGAAAGGTCAGCTGACATAAAGGGACTCCCTTCTCTGAAGGGAGTCCCTCATCGCCCGCGATGGGCGCGCGTACTGCGGACGAGTTGGACCGTTGTGATGACCGTACCAATGACCGTGACCGCAAAGAGAAAAATGCCGATGTATTCGAAAGTCTCGGACTGAAGCCAGGCAATGATCTGCCGGCCATAGATATGCGCCAGGATCCCCTCGACTTCAAAACGAAGCACCCGGGTTAAGAACAGCGTCACAAAGAAAACCGGAACGCTGACTTCCAGTGCGCCCGCCGCTAGAATGCATGCCGTAAACGGAAATGGCGGCGGTACCAGATCCAGAACGGCGAGAGCGATCGCGCCTTTCTCTTCAATCCGCCTATGAATCATCGTCAGCCGCTGATCGGAAACAAAGTGCTTGAGGCCCGTCTTGCCCAGACGCCGGCCAATATAGAAGGTGACTGCAGCTCCGCAGATCGAACCTCCGGAAGCGAGCAAGGGATAGATCCAGAAGAGTTTAGGTGATCTGGAGGCGGTGACGATGACGGCAATGTCGACCGCCAGCGGCATGAAAAAGACCATGGACGAGTCGAGCGCCGCCAGCAACCACAGGCCCCACCAGGAGATGAGCGCGCCGAATATAGTGACGAAAAAGCCACGCATACTGGGGCAGAGATGTATCTACTTCATTGCACAACATCGTCCGGAGCATGGAATTTATTCCCGATCTTCAGCGCAACTCGATACGGCAATCCCGAAAGGGTTAACAAGATTGCGGCGACGACTGCAATAACAGGCAGGGGTGAGAGGCTCGGGGTCAGATGGCTCGCCGCAAGATATCCGAAAGCGACAAAGCTGGTGGACGAAATCAGTCCGCCCAGAAAGGCGAAGCGCATGAAGATATCGATGCGCAGCTTCGTCGCGCCGGAAAGATATCCAACCAGATTCCGCATCCCCGGAATGAAGGGCCCAACAATAAAGACCCAGCGCCCCAAACCCTGGAACCAGAGCCCGGCGCGAAGAACCTTGGCATCGTCGATGGACAGCCACCGGCCGTATTTGCGGACCACGAAATCGCCCCACGTCCGGCCGATGACGTAACCGGCAGTCAGGCCGCAGACGCTTCCCATTCCGGCGATCAGAAGCGTTGGAAAGATGCCGAGAACATTCTTGAACGCAAGATAGCCGGAAATCACCAAGAGCCACTCATCCGGAACCGGCAGGCCGATAATGCCAAATATCAGCAAGAAGAAGATTCCACAATACCGGTAGTTCGAGATCAACTGTACAACCGCGTGCTCAGTCATTTAGGCGCCTTTCTACCCCATCATGCAGATGTGTAGAGCAGGCGGAGTTCCAATACCGCTTCAGGGCTGAACCTTGAGCTGATTGATCACGCGTTTGACTCCGTTTGTTTCCCGGGCCTCCTGTTCGGCAACCGACTTCTCCTTCTCGGTCGACACAGTTCCGCGAAGTGTCACCACGTTGCCTGTCACGTCTACATGGACCTTCCGCTCATTGAGCACAGCATCGGCAATCAGCTTGGCGGCAACTTTAGAGTGAATCCAGGCATCGTCCAGGGTGTCGCCGACTTTTTCGAGGCTCTCCCTCGCTTTGTCCCGTTCCTGTTTTGCCAGTTCTTCGGTGTATTCCGTGCGGGTCATTTCGTGGCGTACGACGGTGACCTGGTTATCGACAGTGACGCCGGGCGCAGCGCTTTTCGCCAGCTCGGTGGCTCTTGCCTGGAGATCCTCTGAATCGACTGTTCCCGAAATCGCGACGTGATTCTGGACCGCATCGGCGTCAATCGTAAGCTTCGCAGCACTGAGTTCCGTGTCCGTATTGATCTTGGATTCAATGCGCTGCTTCATGTCGGCATTAGTCTCGCCGGCCGCCTGGCCGGTTTCCCGGTTGCAGCCGACGATCAGCGACACAGCGATCGCAATGCACAACAATTCAATCTTTCTCATGGCTCCCTCCTATTTGGATAGCAGCAATTGACTTTCCAGCGGAAACGAAACCAGCGAGTGGCAATGGGTTACCGCAGATGGGACGCGTCAACCACCCGCGGTGCCGTTGAGGGCGGTTGTAAGCCATTGGTGGCAATGCGTCAGGGAGTGGCGAATCTTTGGTTTACCGATTGCAGCCAACTCTACAAACCAGCGGCGCGTCGACGCGCGGCTATTGTTTAGAAAGGAATCCGAAGCGAAAATGCAAGAAACGAAGCTCTATGTTGGAAATCTGCCATTTACGGCAACTGAAGATGACGTTCGAGAGTTTGTCTCTGGCAGTGGCCACGCTGTCGAGTCGGTACAAATCATCTCTGATCGCGATACCGGACGGTCGAAGGGTTTTGGATTTGTCACCCTGGCACCGGGCTCGGACATCCACCGGGCGGAAGAGGAACTGAACGGCCAGAAGCTCGAGGGCCGGGCATTGACTGTTAATCAGGCACGACCGCGAGAGCCGCGCAGCAACGGCGGAGGCAGGGATGGCGGTCGCAGCCGCAGTTACGGGCATCGCGAGTCCCGCTGGTAATAGACACCTGAGTGCGGGAGCCGCTCGGCTCTCGCGCTACTTTCCAACGAGCTGGTAGTTGAAATAGGCCACCCGATCACGGCCGCCATTCTTGGCGATGTAGAGGGCCTGGTCAGCGGCTCGGATAAGGTCTTCTTTGCTAAGGGCGTTGAGGGGAAAGTTCGACACTCCGACCGACGCCGTGATCCTGCCGATCCCGGCAAATTCCACCTGCGCAATCTTCTCCCGAATCCGGTCCGCCACCAGGATCGCTCCAGGGAGAGGTGTCTCGGGCAGGATGACCGTAAATTCCTCACCGCCATAACGGGCCGCAAAATCAAAGTCCCGGCAGCCCAGCCGGATCGTCTCGGCGACGGCACGAATCACCATGTCGCCGCTCGGATGACCGAAGCGGTCATTGACGATCTTGAGGTAGTCCAGATCGATAATGAGCAGCGACAGCGGATGACTATGCCGTTGCGCGCGTCCAAGCTCCGCTGAGAGCGTCGCCTGGAAGTAGCGATGGTTCGGCAATCCCGTCAAAAAATCGGTGCGCGCGCGATGCTCCACTTCTTCAAACAACTGGGCGTTTCGCAACGCGTTCGCGGCCGTGCTGGCCATGATTTCAAAAAACCGGATCGTCCGCTCCGAAACCGGCCGCCCGGTGTTCCTGCCGATGACGTAGATCAGTCCGAGAACGTTATCCTGAGCGATCATTGGCACGACGGCGACACTTTGCTCTCCGACATCGCGGAAGATCATCTTGCGACCGTCATAAGCTTCCTTGAGCTCAGGCACCGCCGCCAGATCGACCTTGCGGTCGCTGGATTCACTGCCCTGGGTCCGAACCATTTCGGCGGCATCCCCGGTCTTGGGGTCGATTCCAATAATCGAACACTCCACCGCATCCAGAACTTCGCGCAGCCGGTTGCCCACCACCCGCAAAACGTCCTGCGTTTTCAAGGAAGACGAAAGGCCGCGGGTGATCTCGACCATGATCTCGGCGTTGCGCTTTTCCTCGAGAACATCCATCGAGAGTCGCGCGTCGCGTTTCAGTTGCCGGGAAAGAAACACATAGAACATGGAAACAACGAAAAACAGCGACAGGGTCAGGAATTGCTCCATGTTGACGGCGAATTCAAATTGCTGGATGCGGAAATAATTGAAGAGGCCGAACAGGACGCTGACCACCAGGAGTGAAAACAGCACCACCTTCAATTCGCTCCAGATCACAGCCAGCGCGAAGATCAATATGAACGCAAGATAGAGATAAGTCCCCGGAATGCGCAGAAGGTAAAAGGTGATGGTGACGAAGAAAAGGTCGCAGATGGAAATCGCGCGTTGCCCCGAGGAACTGGAGAACCACGCGGTCGGGACAAAGACAATCGCGACGTTGGTGGCGGCGAACAAAAGCATGAAGACAAAGAGGACCGGAAAGTTCGCGCTGGAGAGGTGACTGAAAAGAGTCAGGTAAGACGCAAGGATGACGACAAGCCAGCGCAACGAGAAGAAGGATCGGCGGTGCTCGGTCTCGGGCCGATATTGTTCGAGTTTGTCAGAGTCCATATTGTCTTAGTCACATGTACTCTAACGCGATCATCCCGCGCGGACAACCCAACGAGACAAATCCGGACTTCAGGAGCGCTGCGGCTGATTCTGCCTGAGCACCATTTCGATCGTCGACATGAGGTCGTCAATGTGAAACGGTCTGCGGATGAATTCCACACCGGCCTGGGCAAAAAATCGCCGGGTTTGTCCGCTGACAGCCTCTGGAGTCACGAATAGAAAGCGCTGGAAGACCCCGGGAGCAAGAGATTCCACCACCGTCCTGAAGCGGTCGCCGCTCAGCCCGGGGATATTCTGGTCGCAGATGATCAGGTCGTAGTGTTTCGACTGCAGGAACGGCAACGCCTGGCTATTCGACTCGGCAAGATCAACCTTGGCTCCGTGCCGCAGCAACACGTCGAAAACCAGCTCGGTTACGTGGACGTCATCGTCGATCACCAGAATGGACCTTCCGGCAAGGCGCCGGCTTTCGCCCGGTTGTAATGCCGTGCTCTGGAAATCGACCGGCGCTACGGTTGTCGGCAGTTCCATCGTATAGGTGGAGCCGGCGTCATAACTGCTCCAACAGAACAATTCGCCGCCATGATCCTTGACGATCTCCGCGCATAACCCGATACCGATCGGCCGAGCCTGGCTGCCATCGCGAAGGAATGGGTCGAGACTCGAAGAGAAAATATCGCGTGTGCCGATACCGCAACCGTTGTCGCAAATGCTTAAGCGCAGGTAACCGCTCTCGGCCCAGGTCTTGATGTGAATCGCGCCAAAGCGGCGCTGCGCAAACAGGATCGCCTGCTCCGCGTTGGTCAGCAAGCCGATCAATACCTTTTCGATATCCTCGGGATCACCCTTCACATGGGCTAAATTCGGGCTCAGCTCCATACTGACCGCGATTCTTGCTGCCTTCGTATAAGGCTCCCTGGCAGCTGCGACCGATCGAATCAGTTCATTCAGGTCGCATGGCACCCGTTCGCGTGTCGCGCCGGCACTGCGACCGCTGCGACGCTCCAGTTGGGTTAACTGCCGTCGCAGGGAAACCTCGCGCGAGACATCGACACCGTAAACGATTCGGAATCCCTGATCGTTCAACGGCAGGATCTCGAGATCGAACACACCTCGCCCGGGCACAAGAATTTCATTGGTTTGGGCGCCGCGGAGAGTCTTCGAGTCGGGAAATATTTCCTTGAAGAATGAGTTCGCGATGACGATTCCATCGTTGTCATCGATGATTGCTACTGGAATTGGAAGCAGCGCAAAAAGTGAACTGACTAGCTGAGTGGAGTCAACTGACAGGCTGGCACCTTCCCTGGTCATCGATCAATTCCCTTCCTTGGGAGTTTAAGTTCTACCGGACACCGCGGAGATCATTGCCGAAGAGCGTTTGTTTTTCAAGTATTTTTTAGGAATTGGGGTAATTCGGGACGGAGGTCAGTTCCTCCGTCCCGAATTGGATTACTTCGGGGGGTATTGCAGCGTCGGCTTGGCGCGCTGGGTCTCGGTTGCGCCATTGATGGAGCGCGGCGACTGCAGTGGATCGGAAGTTCGGTTTTGGCGATCGTTGTCGCGCAGCAGCCGATCATCCGACTTGCCGTTCTTGGGGTTAAGGATCGTGTCGTCGGTATCCTTGCGGGTAACCTGGATGACTCGATTCTTGATCAGCGGTTCGTTCGCTGCGATCGGCATTACCGGAATCTTGCCGAATTGGACCAGTGTGTGATTACCTGCTTCGAGGACAACCTCGTTAGCAGGTAGTGCAGGGTTGCTCACAGCGACCACGCCATCGATGCACGCAACCTCAGTGGATTTCGGATCGTTGACGATGACATCGAAGGTCGTGCCGCGGACCGAAATCAGCGCAGTCGATGTCTGAACCTGGTAAGGATTCGGAGCACCGCCAAAGCGCTGAATATAGAAACGCACCCGGCCCATCATGACATTGACGATGTTTCGAACTCCCGATCCCCAGAAATCCTGGATCGTCAGAGTCGAATTCTCGTTGATGACCATGTACGAATTGTCCGGCAGCGTCAGGATAAGCTGCGAATTCGGACCAGTCCGCACCTGGTCTCCGACATGAACCATCTGGGTTGACAGCTGCAACGGTGTAAATGCAGCAGACGTTGTCGCCTTCCACTCCACCGGGCCCATAACTGAAGTCACTTTGAGTGTTCCCTGAGCCATGCCCGCTGTCGGCAGGATCAGCAACATCAAAATGAGTAATGTCTTCTTCATTGTTCACCTTTTGCCAATCCGCTCGTAACGACATGTACTTTTGTCGGTCGTGGCGGATCTAGTCGGCGAAAGTCCAGAGCGTCTTGAAACAATCCAAATCCGCTCCCGAGATCGGGAAGCGCCTGGATCCGGCGAGAAACCCGCAATCGCTCAAATATTCGCGAATTGCGTTCGTTTTCCGCTGTCTGCAAGAAGCTTTCTAACGAATGCGCCATCTTCAATGGCGTCATTTCTGCATCGTCGGCGTACTTCCAATAGTCCCGCCGAGCATCATCAACTAAAACCATACGCTCGAAGCTGCGTCCCGTTGCGTGATTCAAATACGCTAAAACGGTGATGTCTCCCCAAGTGACCTCATGTTGCACGGCCCACTTGAGTTCCGCTTCGTCGGTTTGGTATTCACGTCGAATCAAAGTCGACATGCGCACAGAACCTTCGACATCCTCATGCGCTTCCCGGTTTAGCCGGGTGACGACTCGATTCAACTGAGTGTTGAAATCCGTCCTCGCATCTCCAGCATAAGCCGAGGACGCGAAAGCAATTACAACAAAAACACCGAGCACACTAAATCCAAACTTCATTCAGCGCGTTAACCGTGGGGTAATCCTAACCTTAGGCCCTTGAGAAATCAATACCTAGACGCTTGGCTTTGTTATAAAGCGTGCGGCGCTCGATCCCAAGGATTTCGGCGGCCTTTTTCTTATTGCCTCCGGTTTCCTTAAGAACCTTGAGAATGTGCTCGCGTTCCATTTGATCCAACGAGTTGGTGGTCCCCGAAATCACCGGACTTGGCGAAGAATCATCGTCGTCATCCAGCTCCTCGGGCTCGCCGAATTCAATCTCGCTCGGCTGGATCGTCCCGGTGTCGTTAAAGGTGATCGCGCGCTCGAGCAGATTCTTCAATTCACGCACGTTTCCAGGCCACGAATAGGCTTTCATCGCCTCCACCGTCTCTGCCGCTAACCTTGTTCTTTTGCCATATTTTGCATTGAATAACTTCAAGTAATGACTGGCCAGCAGCGGGATATCCGTGGAACGCTCACGCAGGGGTGGGAGGGCAATCGTGAAGACGCTCAAGCGGTGGAACAGGTCGAGACGAAACTGGTTATTGCGGACCATCTCGCGAAGGTCCCGGTTGGTGGCCGCCACCACCCGGATATCGACCTTGATGGTTTCATTGGCGCCGACCCGGCGGATTTCGTGTTCCTGGATGACGCGCAGCAGTTTTACCTGGAAGCTGAGCGAAGTTTCCGAAACTTCATCGAGGAAGACTGTTCCTCCGACGGCGCTTTCCAGAAGACCCTTGCGGGCGGTATTTGCCCCGGTGAACGATCCTTTCTCGTGGCCAAAGAGCTCGCTTTCGAGCAGGGTCTCCGTCAGCGCCCCGCAATTGATCACGACAAATTCGCCTTTGGAGCGGCTGCTGTTGGCGTGAATCGCGCGGGCAATCAGCTCTTTTCCCGACCCGCTCTCGCCCAGGATCAGCACCGGCGCTTCGATGCTCGCGAGAACCGCCAGCTTGGTGTAGATATCCACCATGCGAGCGCTGGTGCCGATGATCTCCGTGTTCGGCATGGCGTCGGCGAGCTCAGAACCAAAACTGGTAGCATCGACGATCTTGAATTTTTCCTCGATGCGCCTCAGGACCTCGAGGATATCGTCTACCGCGAAAGGCTTGCTGACGTAGTCGAAAGCGCCGTTGCGAACCGCATTGACGGCGGTCTCGACCGAGCCGTGCGCCGTCATGATGATGACTTCCGCAATCGGATTGCTCTGCTTCATGTGCGCCAGCAGGTTCAATCCGGAATCGTCGCCAAGATAGATGTCGCTGATCAAAATGTCGTAGCGATCCAGCCCTATCAGTCGCCGCGCCTCTTCCCCGCTCATGGCGATGCGGTGCTCATAGCCTTCCATCTCGAGGACGGAGCGCATGAGATTGCAGATCGACTTATCGTCGTCGACCACCAGAATTTTGGGTTTCTTGCTCGCCATGATCCTTTTCAGTTGGGAATCGTCAGGGTAAAGATCGATCCCTTACCCACATTACTTTCCACCGCAATATCCCCGCCGTGCTTGACGGCCACCTCTTTTACGAATGCAAGTCCGAGTCCAAATCCGGTTTCGTCCCGGGTTTCTTTGTTGCCACGACGATAAAATTTCTCGAAGATTTTTCCGGCCTCTTCGTGCGGGATACCGAATCCCTGGTCGGCGATGTGGAAATGAACCCGGCCATCACCGTTAGTTACATTAAGACGCACCGTGGTGCCCGAAGGACTATATTTAATTGCATTTGTTACGAGATTACTAAGCGCCTGATACAACAACAATCGGTCGGCCTTCACCGACGCCGGTTCGCTGACCTGCCCCGATTCGATGCGAATCTGCTTCTCCGCCGCCACCGGTCCGAGAATGCTGATCATATCTTTCAGCATCGGATTGATTTCGCATTCCGTCAGTTCAAGCTTTTGACGTCCGGATTCGATATACGCCACATCGAGGAACGATTGGATCAGGCCGTTCAACCGGCTGCTCTCCTCGATGATGGTCGAAAGGAAGGGCTTGCCTTTCTCGGCAACCAGGTCGTACTTGAGCAGCATATCGCTGTAGCCGCGAATGGAAGTCAGCGGCGTCCGCAGTTCGTGGGACACGAGCGAAATCATGTCGTTCTTGGCCTGATTCAACTCATATTGAGCGGTCGCGTCGTGCAGACTGACCACGACGCCTACTTTACCGATTGGCGCCAGCGTTACGTTGTAGCGGTGCTTGCCGTCATGGGACACGACGAACTCACAATTCGTCGTTCCCCGGGCGCCGAACACTCCGACGAACGGTGCGACGAAGCTCCTGCCATCCAGCACTGACGCCAGATAGTCCGGCGCGAACGGCGGCACGAGTTGATATCCACTGACACCCTGAGCAGCCGGATTCTGGTAGACCACGCGTCCGGCGGGATCTGCGACGATGATGACATCCTCAATGCTTCCGAGAATCGCACTATTAAAGGATAGAAAGCGCACCAGGTCTTCGTTGAAGTAGTCGACCGCTTCCAGACGCCACTTCGCATTCGATTGGTTGGTCCCCGCCATGAGCTTTTTACGATGACTGCTCCGGCCACGCTCCTCGGTTTCCGCTGAAGTCAGAGCCGACAGCCACGCTTGCCGTTCAGGCCCTTCCGGCAACTCCGCCGACACCCGCTCGCGCGGATCCCATTCGTGATCCTGACGCCGCAGCGCCGCATCCCAGATCGAAAGCCGTCCGATCTTGGCATCGAGGTCGCGATTCACCCGCATGACTTCGATGACTTCGACCGCCGGAACCACCAGCACAATCGCCGTCCAGAACGGCGGGAACGCCAGCCAGACATTCGCGTACTTCAGGAGGAGCCACGAAATCACGACCGTTCCGGGAAACAGCAATACGGCAAACGCGTAGAAGCGCATCCCCTCAAATCGTCGATCCAGCCACCAGAGAAGGAACGTCAATCCGAACAGCAACAACAGAACATCGACATCGGAGACTTCCGCGATCTCGTGCCCCGTAAAGAACGTATCGATCGCATTGGCGTGAATCTCGACGCCACTCATCTTCTGTTTTGCCTTGATGGAGAACGGCGTGAACCACTGGTCCGACAGGCCGTCGGCGGTATAACCGATCAAGACGATGCGATCCTTGAAATCGTCCGGCTTTACTTGTCCTTCGAGTAAATCCCCGGCCGAAACATGCGAAAAACTCTGCCGGCCGCCAATGAACCGGATGTTCACCGCCTGCGGAAGCACCACCGTAGCTCCACCGCTGTTGAGTTCGAATTTGGAGCTCGGGGCGATGCCGGCGGCGCGAAGGGCTTGCATCGAGAAGGCCGGAACGGCCGTTCCCGCCGCCAGTTTGGCCGAAAATACGCGACGGCTGATATCGTCGAAGTCCGAATCGGTATGGACGTGTCCCAGAAACACGTTGGGCAGCAGGAATTTTTCATTCGGCTTCAGCCAGCGCTCGGTCGCGCTGTCGGGTGCGATCCGGGTGGCAAGAACAACCGGGCCGGCGTGCGCAAGCGAGGCGGCGAGGACGTCATCCTGATCGGTTGGATCGTCCAGAATGAGGTCGATCGCGATGGCGCGCGGCGATCCCGCATGGATCAGGTCGATCATTTTGGCAAGCTTGTCGCGGGTCCACGGCCAGCGTCCAATGCGCTCGATGCTCGGCTCGTCGATCTCAACAATGAGCGTCGGACTTGTCGGCGGCTGTTCCCCGGCCAACCGCATCGCGAAGTCGTAGGCGCTGTAATTGAGATACGAAAAATAATTGGTATAGGACAGCAGGAGGATCGCTACGGCTACGCCAAAGCAGGCCGCCGCCACTCCGAGCAGGTGCTTCATTGGCTCTGGATTATATCAGCAATGGCGGCGAGGTCTTTGGTAGGATTGGAGTTGCCCTTTGCGCTTCTCCCGAAAGGCCAAAAGCGCATGACCCTGATCGAATCCTGCCTCTCGCTTGCCATCATGACGTCTGTTGTCATTATCGCTGTGCCGGCACTGCTACAATCACGCGACGACTACGACCTGAACTCGGCCGCACGGGACGTCGCCACCAAGATGCAGTCGGCGCGCATCCGTGCCATCTCCGGCAGCCACGATTGCCGCTTGAATGTGACGTCGAGCGCAGCGTATGACATCGAATGTTTCGATGCCGTATGGAACGTCGTCGAACCGGTGGTGATGCCGAAAGGCGTCACGATCGCTGAAAATACCCGGCCGACCTTCCATCGCCTGGGCAGCGTCGTCCCGACGGCCACGATCACGTTGTCGGACGGAGCGGGTCATCAGAAAAAAGTGATTGTAAACAACGTAGGACGAGTGCGTATTCAATAAAGTGTGATAAGAAAGCATGCCTTATGACCGATCCCGATCAGGTAGTTGAAGCCAACCTAAAGTTCTATTTCGCGCTGGAAAGTCTCGACGTGGACCTCATGGAAGAGGTCTGGGCCACCGACGGCAGCGCGATTTGCGTCCATCCGGGGCGGGAACGGCTGGCTGGCTGGGAAACGGTCCGGGCAAGCTGGGAACAGATCTTTCGCAATAC
>Ga0206992_1010_pt1 | contig 41682 bp, 33 predicted proteins | sample Alteio_BWMinCont_6_FD_153267 | JGI IMG/M metagenome (GOLD analysis project Ga0206992, IMG submission 153267) | Enriched cells from forest soil in Barre Woods Harvard Forest LTER site, Petersham, Massachusetts, United States -... | ecosystem: Environmental > Terrestrial > Soil > Temperate forest >... | reverse complement strand
ATTAATCAGCGATACGTTTAAGATTTTGTAGGTTGGGCTGGATGGGTAGGTTAGGCTGGATTTGTAGGTTGGGCTACGCTTCACCAGCCCAACGTTTTTTGGATTGAGGGTAGAGGTAATTTGGATGCGGAGTGTTGGGCAGATGAAGCGTTGCCCAACCTACGATTGCCGAACCGATTGCCCAACCGATACCCAACCGATACCCAACCGATTACCCAACCAGATAAACAACCACCGCGGCAAACAAACAATACCCACCAAAGAAATGCCAGCGATCCTGTTCCAGCCAGCGCGACAACCAGCGCAGTGCAAGCAGTCCGGCTAAAAAGCTGAACACCATACCAAACACGCTGGGTAACAATAAATGGACCAACATATCGCTGTGTGAAATCGCCGCTGCGGCCTGCGCTTTATACGCCCGTAACGCTTCCTTCAACACCACTGCCGGAGTCAGCACCACCGCCAACGCAAAGCTGAATTCCTCGGCCTTGCGACGCGCCACACCGGCAACCAGTCCGGTAGAAATCGTCGCGCCGGAACGTGAGAAACCGCGGAACGGCAAACACAAACCCTGTACCGCACCGATCAGCATGGCCTTACTCATCGATAACTGACCATGCGGCTGCTCTTTGATCCGCGACGACGCGATAATCAATATCCCTGCCGCAGCCAATGCACAGGCCATCAATGTTGAGTTGCCAAACAAATGCTCTATTTCAAAATCCGACGGATTGGCAATAAAAACGTGTTTGATGATCAATAACAAGCCGATGCCCACTATGCCGGTCAACACGGTCGCCACAATCAAAAAACGCACATTCACACGGAATTCCGCCATCGACGAAAAATACGTGGTCTTCCATGAACGCCAAAAATAAACGATGGCAGCGAACATGGTCCCGGTATGCAGCATCACCAGCAATAAAGTCATCTCCGGTGAAGTCGGATCCAGTCCCATCAATTTTTCCGCCATGATGACGTGGGCGGAACTGGACACCGGCAGCAGCTCGGCTGCCCCCTGGACGATGGCGAGTATCAATATTTGAATAAGGTTCATAGATGTGGTGTGGGTGGGTTAGTCAGTTGGCTGAGTTGGCTGAGTTTGCTCAGTTTGTTTTTATGGTTCAGTGCTGATCGGCTGCGCAGTCGGCTCATTCAATGTATCTTCCGCACCATGGGCCCAGTCGACCAGCTTGCCGGACAACAGCCACAGCCCGACTGCAAATAATGCCAGCACGATAGCCAATCCGGCAAATACCGTCAGCTCACCGGCCTGCTCGGCATACGCGCCTATCACACCGGACAGTTTGTTGGCTGCAGCGTTCATCAGGAACCAGACACCCATCATCAGGCTGGACAGTCTGAGCGGCGCGAGTTTGGTCACCATCGACAAACCTACCGGCGAGATACACAGTTCGCCCATTGTATGGAACAGATACGCCAGAATCAGCCAGATCATGTTCGCCTTGCCGTGCGCTTCCTGGTCAAACACGGCAGCAACCATAAACAGAAATCCGACGCCGGTCAGTAACAGCCCCAGCACCATCTTGTTCGGAGTCGGCATACTTTTGCCGCGCTTGGACAGAGAGGTCCACACCATCGCAAACAGTGGTGCCAGCACGATAATGAACAGCGAGTTCACCGACTGGAACCAGCCGGCCGGAATTTCAAATCCGCTCAACATGCGATTGGTTTTTTCTGATGCGTACAGATTCATCAGACCGCCGGCCTGCTCGAACGAGGCCCAGAACAGCATCACAAAAGTGAACAGCATAAAGATCACCTTGAGGCGATCGCGCTCGTCGCTGGTCAGTGGCACCTTGACGCCGCCGGTCTGCGCCTTGGCCCGTTGTGCTGCAGGTTCGCGTCCCACATCGCCGATATAGCGCTGGGCCAGAAACACCTGGGTCAGGGTACCGATCAGCATGCCGACGCCCGCTGCCGCATAACCGTATTTCCAACCGTAGTTGGCGCTTTCGCCCAACGTCGAGCACACCAGCGGCGCGATAAATGCGCCCAGATTGATACCCATATAAAAAATCGAAAAGGCGCCATCGCGTCGCGCGTCGCCGGGTCGATACAGTTCACCGACCATCGTCGAGATATTGGCCTTGAACAGGCCGCTGCCTAGTATCAGCAGACCCAGCCCAATATAGAACACCTGCAAATTGGTTCCGACGCTCGCCGCCAGCGTGAACTGACCGGCTGCCATGGTCAGCGCACCGAAAATCACCGCCTTGCGCTGTCCCAGATAATTATCGGCCAGCCAGCCGCCGACCAGAACGAACAGGTAACTCAGGCCCGTGTAGGTGCCATACAATTCAAGTGCTCTGGAGTTCGACCAGCCGAAGCCCGGATCGGCCGACTGCGTGGCAGCCACCATAGACAGCACCAGCAGCGCGCGCATGCCGTAATAACTGAAGCGTTCCCACATTTCGGTGGCGAACAGGAGATATAACCCTTTAGGGTGGCCGAATAACTCGCCTTCGGCTGATGTCGTGTTGCTGTTGTTTTGCATGTGGTCTCCGTTTAACGTTGGGACGGTTTCCTTATGAGACTGCCGCCCGCTGTGGTCTTAAAATTGTGCGCGTACTTTATCATGACAAAACCGGGCATCCAAACTAATATCGCAGCGGCGTCAGAAAAATGAAGTATAAAATGAGTAACAATAACGCCATCGTATTAATCTAATTGCATTGCAAAATTGCTGCCGCCTGATATAACCGATACAACAATCATCCACATTCAAAACGACGGAGCAATCCTGATGACCAACCCCAAAAACTACCTCCCCAATTTACCCCGCCTGCTGCGCTGGCCTATTTATGCCGTGATAACGATCCTCGTGGTCGCCGGGATAGCTGCATTGGCCTTGCCGTCCTACCTGATCAAGACGCTGGAAACTCAGACCATGCAGCAAACCGGGCGGAAATTGACGATCGATAGTCTGGGACTCAACCTCCTGACGCTGACCGTCGACGTGAATGGCATCAAGTTTTATGAAGCGAACCAGTCCGATGTGGCATTCTCGGCGAACGAGCTGCTGCTTAAGATATCGCCGGCCTCGCTGTTGCATCTGGCGCCGGTGGTGCGCGAAGTGAAATTGACGCAGCCGCGGTTGCAATTAATGCGTGCCATGCAGGACGGCAAAGAAGTGACCAATTTCAGCGACGTGATAGCACGTTTTGCGAATCAGCCCAGCAAGGGCGGCGACCCGGTACGGTTTTCGGTGTCGAATATCCAGTTAGGCAATGGCGCGATTGCACTCGATGATCGCATCGCCGGCAAGCAGGTACACATCGACGAACTGACGCTCAATGTGCCGTTTATCTCCAATTTTCGTACCAAGCTGGATATTTTCGTGGAACCGTATTTGTCCGCGAAAGTGGACGGCAGCAAGCTGGAAATAAAAGGCCACACCAAGCCATTTACCAGCACGCTGGAAACGAATGTCGCCATCGATATCAATCGCTTCAATCTGACCGAGCTGGTCGCCTTTTCACCGACACCGCTGCCTTATACGGTGAAGTCTGCACTGCTGTCCACGCAGCTGACCTTAAACTTTTCAGCGCAAAAAGATAACCAGCATATCAGTCTGTCAGGCACGACCAGCCTGGATGACCTGGCCTTGGCGGACAAGGACGGCGCATCGCTATTCAACACAAAGCAGATCAATCTGAATGTGCAGGATGCGGATCTGGTGAATCAACACGTTGCATTGAATTCGCTGGAAGTGGTGGAGCCCCAGGTGTGGGCAAGTCTGGATAAGCATGGCGTGTTGAACTGGCTGCCCAAGCAGGAAAATAAGCAAGCCAGCGCCAAACCGATAGATAAAACTCCCGTCGCGACCAACGCAAGCACTGACGCAAATAAAAAAGCCGGCCAGCCACTGATCGAACTGGCGCATCTTCAGATTAAAAACGGCACCGCTCATTGGGCTGACGCAGCCAATGCCACGCCGGCCATGGAACTGCAAATCGCCAATATCGCACTGGATGCACAACATATTTCAACCAAAGATAACGCCGACCCGGCCAGCGTAACATTCTCATTCGGTGCTAACGGACAGCCGCAACTGCACTTTGACGGAAAAGTGAATCCGCTCAAAGCGTCCGCTTCCGGCCAGATCACCCTGGCCGATTTCGCTTTGGAACAATACCAACCCTATGTGAACCAGATCATGGCCGCCAATGTGTCCGGCAAACTGGCGCTCAAAACCCAGCTGGAACTGCAAGACGGTAATGTGAATCTGAGCGCATTTTCAGGCAGTGTGGATGAGTTGAATGTGCAGGCCAAACAGCATGCATACGGCGGCATTTCAGCCAAAAAAATCGCCCTGGATAACCTGAGTGTGAACAGCGCAAGCAAACTGGCCAAGCTTGAGCAGCTAACCATAGACGACGTGCGCGGCGATGTTTTTCGCGATGCCAACGGTACGATCAATCTGATGCATTTGATGAATTCGATGAAGAAGCCGGCCCAAGCTATAACGCCGGCCAAAGCCAGCGTTCATAAAGCAGCGGTATCACATAAAGACGCTCCAGCCTGGCAGGCAGAAATCAACGAGGTGGCGCTGAACGACAGTCATTTTATATTTGGCGATAAATCAGTCAAACCTGCCGTGATGATCAAGGCAGATGACCTCAATATCAAACTGAGCAATATATCCAGCAAGCTGGATCATCCGATTAAAGTCGCGATGCGTACCACGTTAAATAAAACCGGCAAGTTTGCCGTCGACGGTTCGGTAGCAGAAAAAGCCATGCAGCTGAATGTGAATGTGCAGAATTTTGCGATTGCGCCATTGCAGCCTTACTTTACCGAGTTCTTAAATATCAGCATCGCCAAAGGCAGTGTCAGCACCAAAGGTAAGCTGAGCTGGAAAGCACCGGCTGAAATCCAGTTTAAAGGCGGATTTAAACTGGCGAATCTTGCTTCAGTCGACAAGGAGAATGCGGCGGATTTTCTGACCTGGAAAATGCTGGATATTTCCGGAATCGATGTCGCGCTGGGTGGCAAACAGCCGACCATCACCTTAGGCAGAATAGATTTAAATAATTTCTATGCGCGCGCCATTTTGTCGGATCAGGGTAAATTGAATTTGCAAAGTATCGTGGTGCATCCGCAAGCCGATGCTGCACCTGGCACACCTTCTGCATCTGCCGCAGCCGGTGCACCCGCCGCATCCGGTAATGTGGCCGCAGTGCCAGCACAGCCGGTTCAGCAGGCACAATTGGCGCAGTCAGCACAAACTCAGACCGCAGCACCCGACACAAAACCCGTGATTACCATAGGAGAAATCGACTTAAATAACGGCATCATCAACTACACCGATAATTTTGTTAAGCCGCACTATTCGATGCGCATGACCGGTATGAAGGGCAAAGTCGGTACGATACGTTCCGACCAGCCGCAATCTGCACCCATCGACATAGACGGCAAGGTGGATGACAAAGCACCCATCGCCATTTCCGGCAGTTTGAATCCGCTGTTCAGCCCCATGCTGCTGGATATGAAACTGACCGCCGCCGGTGTGGACCTGCCGAATCTGACTACCTATGCGCTGAAGTACGCCGGTTATCCGATAGTCAAAGGCAAGTTGTCCTTGAGTGTTGAATATCACATCAAGGACAACAAGTTAGACGCCACCAACTCATTGATGATAGATCAGCTTACTTTCGGCGATAAAGTCGAAGGGCCTGACGCCACCCATCTGCCCGTGCCATTTTTGGTGTCTTTGCTCACCGACAGCAACAATCAGATTAATCTGGACCTGCCTATTTCCGGTACGTTGAATGACCCTCAGTTTTCTATCGGCGGGTTGATTCTGAAGGTGTTTCTGAATCTGATCGGCAAGGTGATCACCTCGCCATTCTCTTTGTTGTCGCACGCATTTGGCGGTGGCGGTGAAGAAATGGCTTACGTGGAGTTTGACCCCGGCTCCGCGACGCTGACTCAGGCCGCCAAAGACAAATTAGACAAACTCGCGAAAGTATTGGTACAGAAACCGCAACTGAAAATGGACATGACTGGCCGCGCCGATATGACTGTCGACAATGCCGGTTTGCGTGAGCATATACTCGATAGCCAGATCAAAAAATCCCGGAGCATGGAAACGGAAGAGGGTGATGGCAGCGTAATCAGCGCCGCGGATCGGGCCCGTGCCATTGATAAGATTTACTCTGACAGTAAATTCGACAAGCCGCGCAATATGATCGGGTTTGCCAAATCGATTCCGCCGGCGGAAGAAGAGAAATTAATTATCGCGAATACCAAAATTACCGATGATGAAATACGCGCATTGGCGTTGCGACGTGAAGCGGTGGTGCATGCTTATTTAACGGATGCCGAGCACATTACGCCGGACAGGCTGTTTACGATTGCACCTAAATTGTCGGGTGATGGGATCAAAGACAAAGGTGCGATCTCAAGGGTGGATTTTGATTTGAAGATGTGAATGGCAGGGCGGGGAATTTGTTGGTTGGGCTTAATTCGTGGATTGGTGCATATCGTAGGTTGGTGCATATCGTAGGTTGGGCTATGTTTTGTAGGTTGGGCTACGCTTCACCAGCCCAACACTCCACGCCAATTTAATTAACTACTTCCAATTATTTGCGGCTGAATGTTGGGCTGGTGAAGCGTAGCCCAACCTACGAAGCGCAGCCCAACCTACAATGTCCGCCAATTATTTCTGGTCAATCCGCTGCAAATCCTGTTTTAACTCGGCACCGGCCGCTTCGATTTTTTTCAACATCGGCACCATGCTGGACTGCAGCACCAGCATGGTCTGCTGTATCAGCGCAGGCATTTTCTTCATATACGACTGGCCGGCAGGTGACTGATAAAACGCAGTAATTCCATCTACGTCTGCCTGACTCAAGGTATTGGCATAAATCTCGGAAATTTTGGGTTCCAGTGTTTCCCAATCCAATTCGTCCTTCTGAATTTTGACGACCTTCATACGAAACACATCCAGCGCCTTTTGCTGTTCCGGGGTCACGGATTTACCCTTCAACATTTCCTGAATCATGTTGTGCATCATCCCGTCCATTTGTTCCTGAACTTTAGGGATCATTCCGCGCACATCGGTGATTTCAAATAATTTGTTCAGCGATTCCTGGGTGGGCTTGCTGTCTTGCGCGAATGCGGACGTGCTGGTAACGAATAAACAAACTGCAAACAACGCAAATGATTTAACAAGATTTTTCATAATGAATAAGCTAAAGATAAAACAGTAAAAAATGAAAGGAAGTGCGCAGATCAATAGAGTAATTCAGATAACGACTCAGTCAACTACTCAGCCAATAATTTTTTCACATCCTCGACCATATCTTCCGGCTTGGTCAGCGACGCATAGCGTGCAAACACAGTACCGTCTTTTTTGATCAGAAACTTGGTGAAGTTCCATTTAATCGCCTCGCTGCCCAGCACGCCAGGCGCCTGCGCCTTCAGGAACTGATACAGCGGATGCGCATCGCTGCCGTTGACGTTAATTTTTTCAAACAAAGGAAACGTCACTCCAAAATTTTTCTCGCAAAACGCGCCGATCTCCACCGCGCTGCCAGGTTCCTGATGGCCGAACTGATTGCAGGGAAATCCCAATACCACCAGCCCCATGTCCTTCAGTTCCTGATAGATTTTTTCCAGCCCGGCATATTGCGGCGTAAATCCGCAGGCGCTGGCCGTATTCACAATCAGCACCACCTTGCCTTTATAGGCATCCAGTGCCACCGGCTGACCAGACAGACTGGTCGCAGTAAAGTCATAAATATTACTCATACGATACCCAAATGTTGAGTGCCACTATTCAAATCACGCTCTTTCGCTTCTTTACCGTGCAACATAATTGACAGACGCAATTCATTGACGGAATCCGCATTGCGCAACGCATCTTCGTACGAAATTTTTTGTGCTTCGTACAGTTCAAACAAAGACTGGTCAAACGTCTGCATGCCATGCTCGCGCGATTTTTTCATGACCTCTTTGATCTCGTGCACCTGACCTTTAAAGATCAAATCACCGATCAGCGGAGTGTTCAGTAAAATTTCCAGCGCAGCAGCACGTCCTTTGGTGCCGCGGAACGGAATCAGACGCTGAGAAATCACCGCCTTCAGGTTCAACGACAAGTCCATCAGCAATTGCATACGACGTTCTTCGGGGAAGAAGTTGATAATCCGATCCAGCGCCTGATTGGTACTGTTGGCATGCAGCGTAGCCAAACACAAGTGACCCGTTTCAGCAAAGGCGATCGCATGATCCATGGTTTCGCGATCGCGTATCTCGCCAATCTGAATCACGTCCGGTGCCTGACGCAGGGAATTTTTTAATGCCGCACCCCAGTCGTCGGTATCGATACCGACTTCGCGTTGCGTGACGATGCAATTGCCGTGCGGGTGCACGTACTCAATCGGATCTTCAACCGTAATGATATGACCGTAACTGTTGGCATTGCGATGCCCCACCATGGCAGCCAGCGTGGTCGACTTACCGGAACCGGTAGCACCCACCATAATCACCAGACCGCGTTTGGTCATGGCCACGTCCGTTAAAATCGGCGGCAGACCGAGTTCTTCAAACTTGGGGATAGTCGTGGTAATCGTCCGCAGCACCATACCAACCCGGCTTTGCTGCACAAATGCCGAGACGCGAAACCGGCCAAGCCCGGCCGGATTAATCGCAAAATTACATTCTTTGGTTTGTTCAAACGCCGCCGCCTGCTTGTCGTTCATGATCGCGCGCGCCAGTTCTATGGTGTGCGCAGCCGTCAGCGGTTGATTCGAGACCGGCGTAACTTTGCCGTCGATTTTGAAGGCGGGTGGAAAGTCTGCGGTGATAAACAGGTCTGACCCGTTTTTCGAGATCATCAGACGTAATAAATCGTTCATGAACTTGGTGGCTTGATCGCGTTCCATGGTCGTATGCTCTCTCGAATATATGCTGGGGGTTTAGCCTGAAGGTTAGCCTGGGAAGTTTTCTGGGATCTTGGCCGCAAAACGCGCAGCGCCCAGTGAAATCTGGTTGCGTTTGACCAGATCGGTTAAGCACTGATCCAGCGTTTGCATACCGACATTGCTACCCGTTTGAATCGCCGAATACATCTGCGCGATTTTACTTTCGCGGATCAGGTTACGAATCGCCGGTGTGCCGATCATGATCTCATGCGCCGCCACCCGACCCGAGCCGTCTTTGGTTTTAAGCAGCGTTTGTGAAATAACCGCCTGCAAGGATTCGGACAACATCGCCCGCACCATTTCTTTTTCTTCAGCGGGGAACACGTCGACAATACGATCGATGGTTTTGGCAGCAGATGAAGTATGCAATGTGCCGAACACCAGGTGACCGGTTTCAGCAGCAGTCAGTGCCAGACGGATGGTTTCCAGATCGCGCAACTCACCGACCAGAATCACGTCAGGATCTTCACGCAGTGCCGAGCGTAACGCGGCGCTGAACGAATGCGTGTGCGGCCCGACTTCGCGCTGGTTGATCAGGCATTTTTTGGCTTCGTGCACAAATTCTATCGGATCTTCGACGGTCAGAATATGGCCGTATTCGTTTTCATTCACATGGTTGACCATCGCAGCCAGGGTAGTGGATTTACCGGAACCGGTAGGCCCGGTAACCAGCACCAGACCGCGTGGCTTCATCGACAGGTCGGCAAAAATTTTTGGGCAATTCAACTGTTCAAGCGTGAGCACCTTGCTCGGAATGGTACGCATAACCGCAGCCGGACCACGGTCCTGATTAAACGCATTGACCCGGAAACGGGCCAGACCGGGGATCGCAAACGAGAAATCGCATTCCAGGAATTCTTCATACTGCTTGCGCTGACCGTCGTTCATGATGTCGTAGATAAGCGCATGCACGTCTTTATGTTCCAGCGGCGGGAGATTGATGCGTCGCACGTCGCCGTGTACGCGTATCATCGGTGGCAGGCCGGCCGACAGGTGTAAATCGGACGCGTTATTCTTGACTGAGAAAGCGAGTAGTTCGGAAATATCCATTTATAATCCTGACAGTCTATTTAATTTAAAAAGCTTGTTGAGCGCGTTGGTTGGATCTATTCGCGCTTTAATTTTTTCCAGCCCTACTTTGATTTCTCCGATTATGTCCTCAATCTCGATTAACTTGCAAGCCGTACGGCAACAGATTGTTCAGGCCGCGCAATTGGCTGACAGATCTTTCACCGAAATTCAGCTGTTGGCCGTATCAAAAAACTTTGATGCAGCCGCGGTGCTGGAGGCAGTAAACGCAGGGCAGACTGCTTTCGGCGAGAACTATGTGCAGGAAGCGGTAGATAAAATCGCAGCGGTGCAGCGCATGCTGCCACACTCAAAACAGGCGGGCGCAGAGCTGGAATGGCATTTTATCGGCCCCATCCAGAGCAACAAGACACGACTGATCGCGCAGCACTTTGCGTGGGTACATTCGGTGGACCGACTAAAAATAGCAGAGCGTTTATCCGAGCAGCGCCCCGCCAATATGCCGCCATTGAACATTTGTTTGCAAATAAATATTAGTGAAAAACAAACTAAAAGCGGCATGCATATCAGCGAAACCGTGCAGCTCGCCCAGCAGGTAAACGCGCTGCCGCATTTGCGTTTGCGCGGACTGATGGCGATACCGGAACCGACAGATACGCTGGAACTGCAGCGTGAGTCGTTCAAAAAAATCCGTTTGATGCAGGAACAGTTAAACCAGCAGGGCTACAACCTGGACACGCTGTCCATGGGCATGTCAGCCGACATGGAAGCCGCAATTTTAGAAGGCAGCACCATCGTGCGAGTAGGCACGGCCATTTTTGGAAAACGAGATTATGCTCAATAAAACAACAACGATAAGTTTTATAGGCGGCGGCAATATGGCAGGTGCCTTGATAGCCGGGCTGTGCGACAAATCAGCAGACGGAACAGGTGCAAAAGCCGCCATCTGCCAACCCGGCGATATTCATGTGGTGGACTTGAACGCGGAAAGTCTGCAGCATTTGCAAAGTAAATTTGGCGTCATCACCAGCCAGCAAATCGATGAGCAACTGCGCAGCGCCGATGTGATTGTATTGGCAGTAAAGCCACAGCAGATGCGTGAAGTGGCAGAGAAGTTAGCACCGCACATCAACAAACAGCTGATCATCTCGATAGCCGCAGGTATCCGCTTCAATGATTTGTCACGTTGGTTAAATCATTACCAAACCATAGTCAGAACCATGCCCAACATGCCGGCCTTGATCAACCAGGGAATCACCGGCATGTACGCCGCACCAAACGTCAACGAAGAACAGCGCGCCATTGCCGATGCGGTACTGCGCGCAGTAGGCGCTACCGTGTGGCTGGATGATGAAGCGATGCTGGATCCGCTCACCGCAATATCGGGCAGCGGCCCGGCGTATGTGTTTTATTTTATCGAAGCCATGCAGCGCGCTGCGGAAGAGATGGGATTCACCGCCGAGCAGGGCAGGCAACTGGCCATGGCCACTTTTAAAGGCGCTGCGCAAATGGCGAATGACTCGACTGAACCGGTGGCCACCTTGCGCCAACGCGTGACGTCAAAAGGCGGGACGACGCATGCAGCGATCACCAGCATGGAGCACAGCGGCATAGCGGATGCGATTGTTGAAGCGTTGAAGGCCGCGAGCAAACGTAGCCAGGAGTTGGGCGATGAGTTCGGTGCCTAGTTAAAGGTGCGAGTTAACAGAGCGTGTTCAAAGATCGAGTCAAAAGAGCGACAATAAATCAGGGAAAAGGGACATTTTTGTTGACAGTGCAGGGGTGTGACGGCATAATCTAGCGCTTCGTATTGATCTTGGTGATATAGCTCAGTTGGTTAGAGCACAGCACTCATAATGCTGGGGTCGGTGGTTCAAGTCCACCTATCACCACCAAAAATAGCATAAGCCGTTGATTCTTAAGGATCAGCGGCTTTTTGTTTGCCGTAAAAGTTAATGGTGTTGCACATAGGTGCTACACATGGCAGGTACGTTTTTAACTAGATCACGTCACGGCACGATTTATTATTTTCGTCGGCGAGTTCCCGACGCAGTCCAACAAGTCATTGGTCAGCAAGTCATTGTAAAGTCATTGGAAACGAGTGACCGTCGCATTGCTGTTGTTCGAGGTCGGGCGCTTGCAGTCCAGACCGACTTAATCTTTAAACGAATAATTATGGCTACAAAATCAAAGGGACAGGAAATTCAAACGACGTACTATGGAATGACGGTCGACTTCAGTGCCTGTGGAAAACCGTCTAAGCTGTCCATCACCGATGCTAAGCCAGAAGACGAAGGAGCGATCAATTCCGCGATTGCTGCGTTTGGTGCCATGTTGGGGGCCGCAAGCGAACCTGCTCGTCCAATAAAACCATCAAGCGAGCAAAAGCCATTTGGCGAGGCAATGTCGGAATATTTCAGCAAAGCGCAAATCAAAACACAAACTAAGGCCACTTATCTCAGCAAGCTTAACCATGCAAAGCAGTTTTTTGGTGAAAACAAAGATGTACTTGAAATCGATCAGGCGGATTTTGTACGCTACACCGATGAGGTATTAGCAACGGTGGTAAACATAACCTCTCAACGCCATTACATCACTACCGTCGCAACGTTCCTGAATTGGTATCGAGTCAGATCCGCAGGCCTACCGCTGCTCACGACAAGAACACTCGTGCCAAAGACAGATACCCCTGAATCAGAAGAGAGAGATGCGTTTACATTGGAACAGATTGGTTTCATATTCGAGAACGCGAAGCAATATAAACGCACCAATCCTCAAAAGTTTTGGGTATCGATTGCGCCCGCGTTCTTGGGATGTCGAATTGAGGAACTTTGCCAAGTTCATTTAAAAACTGACTTAGCTAACGACGTAAAAACAGGCATCTGGTATTTTATGTTTGACGCTCGGACTGATGCAGATGGTGTAATGCGAAAATCTATGAAGAAAGCCGCAAGCTGGCGTCATGCGCCGATACACTCTGCATTGGTTAGACATGGTTTCATTAAGTTCTTGCAAGAGCAACAGCGAGCTGGATTGGAGCGTCCATTTCAAAAGGAATGGAAGCCACGTCAAGCAAAATCTGATCTTGGGCAAATCATTAAGTGGAGTCATTACGTCAGTCGATGGGGTGGGCGTCAGCTAGTCAAGATTGCGGGGGTTAAAGGTTTCGATGCAAAACCACTTGCGTACTTTCACTCAATGCGGCATACCTTTAAGCGCATTCTGGGTGATGCTGGAGTTACCAGCGAAATATCAGAAGCTCTATCGGGGCGACGGTATGGTGGCGCTGACGCGGAACGGTACGAAAAACTGAAGCAGAATCATGTCCGACTATCTACTGAAGGAATTGAGCGCGGCTTGGATGTACTCGCAGCGTTACTCGATAAGTGTATGACCGACCCAACATAGATTTTTGAATCATCGAATCGTCATTGAGAGCCGAGCAATTACACGTTGCAGCTGAAGCAGAGACCATTTACCTCCCTTCATGGTTGAGAGGCCAAGGTCATTCATCTCATTGACCATCTGTCGCTGGGTCAGTCTGCGCAGTCTGAATCCCTCTAGCTGCCCACGTAGTTTTTCAGCAAACGCATTTGCGGCCGCTTGGCGCGCTTCAATATTCGGTTTTAAATTCCCTGGGCCAGCTTTTCCCAACGCCACACCGCGCGCTTTAGCAATCGCGAGAGCATCTTTGGTGCGCTGACTGATTCGAGACGCTTCGTGTTCCGCAAACGCAGCCATGATGTGAATTGTAAGATCGTTTGCTTCTGGCATATCGCAGGCAACAAAGTTCACTGCATTCTTTCCGTTTCCCCTCGATGCTTCCATCAGTCCTGTAACGAAATGAACATTGCGTGCAAGTCGATCAAGCTTGGCGATCAGCAGCTTGGAACCTGTCTTGCGACAGGCGTCTAACGCGGCGCGAAGTTGAGGGCGTTTTGTCAGTGCATCCGCTCCCTTGCCGGTTTCGGTTTCGATAAATTCATTGATTAACTCCCAGTCGCCGCCGTTCAGGAATTGATTTACGCTCACTCGCTGCGCATCCAATCCAAGACCGGACGACCCTTGTTGTGTTGTGCTTACCCTGTAATAAGCAACGAATTTACTTGCCGACATTACTTTACCCTTTTTGACTACATTGCTAGACGAACGTTTAATACGTAGTCAGATCGTAGCATATTAATAACTGGCATGCTATTAATTTGCCTTGCTGTTGCAGTATGGGAAGTATTGACACTTAGTCCGGCTCAGATTTGTTTTGTCGCTTGGAGCGAATTAATAGTGGCTCAGCGGGCTTTTTGAAAAGTTCAACTACGTCAACATTCAGTGCTGTTGCTAAGACCGCAATAGCATCAAGAGAAGGATTTGCCCCGCCTCTTTCTATTCGGCTTATATAGCTACGAGCAAACCCGCAATGGTCAGCAAATGACTCTTGGGACATGTCAATTTCCAAGCGTAGCTCGTTCACTCGTTGGCCGAACTGTTTTCTTAAAGGAATATCCATGCCACGAATATCGATTAATGTGCAATAATCGGCCACGCACTAATCGTGACATTAAGATATTCAATTACTAGAAATATTGATTAAAAAATAATTGATAGTTCTTTCTTTATCTGGCGTCGCATTGTTTAAATATTATTTTAGATTGGTTAAATAAATGATTCGAGGGAAGCTTAAAACACTGTTGACATTAAAATCAGTTTTTGTTTGTTTGTCTATCTTAGCTTATCAAAGCGCTATAGCTCAGTCGTCAGAAGATTTGAGATACTGCAAAGGCATGGGCAATATGGGGAGAATAATTGCAAGAAACAGGGACGATGGCATGTCCTACAAAAGCCGTGTATTAAAGAACGAAGTGGATACAGACGGTAACTCAGAACTTAAAAAACTAGCAAATAACTTAACAGACCTTATCTATAAAGGAGATTTTAAAAACGTGCCGCCTAATGATATTTATGACGCAATGTTGGCAGTGTGCATCAAATCAAAAAAATGACAATCAGATAACCAGATTAAATAATACATATGATATTGGATGTTTTAATTGCAGGCTTTGTAATAGCACTCATCGATTGGAATACCGGGCTTCATCTCACCCGCGTACTCAAAAAAAGCATCAATTTGGCAGATATGCTTTTGGATATTGATCATTTCCTACGGCATCATTAAATTAACTGAACATTTCACGCCCGCAGTTTAATGCCCATAGGCTTGAGTTATGTCAGAATTTAATAATCACCTAATTTGGGCTGCCGGTATTCCATTCTTATCGCTGCGATGTAGAGGCGCATAGCAAATGTTTTTCTTGAGTCTGGAATGGTGGGATGCGGGGTGAAATGTCACATATAAGGAATAGTTGAAATTTCCCTACTTTTAGAGGCGGCACTACTTCCGCTCGCTCTACTGAACAATAATGTCGACTTGTCAGCTAGAGAAAAAAACAGCTTTTGTTCGTTTTTGAAAATACAAACCCGATGCGGCTTGGTTGCGGTTTGGTTGCTTTTTAGATCGTGAAAATCGATGCGAATCTTGTACCGATTACAGAAAGGACCATTTCGAGAATTGAGTTACTGGCGATAATTAACGGGATATGCGCGAAGGGTGGGCTGAAACTAACCGCCACAACTTTCACACGAAAATAAAACGAGTGCTTGGAAGTATAAGCGATAAATTTTCAGCGCTCATAGAAGTACTTATGCCAAACGGCGCTGTGAAGAAAGATCAAATAAATTTTCAGTCAATCTATTTAGATGCAATGAACAGGGAAAAACCGTGCCGTACATACTTATACTTCAATGTATAAGGATTGGTCGATTTTGGGTCCAAAAATAGGAAGGCAATGCCTCCTGTCCCATGAGTATTTTCTAGGACTCAAGTCTGCCGCAATGTCAAATAGAAGTTGCCAGACGATCGCGTAATTTCTCGAATGAATTTTCTTATCGGTAGGGCTGCTCACAACAAGCTGAAAACACTTACCACGCGACGGCAGTAGTAGGTCGCCCCTTTTTTGCACACATGCAAAGAAATTAGTTAGGTCGATTATCGGCCGGTTGCTTTTATAATCGCCCTACCCAGCTCAGACAGCGCATCACCAAACTTTTTGTTGGCGACAGGATCAGGTCGAACTTGGAGGTTTTTTTGTCCCTTGATATCCCACGCAGAGCCATATTTTTTCCACTTCGTGCCAGCTATATCATCAAGATTAAAGCCTTTGCCGATGAAAAAAGCATCAGAACAATATTTGCGTAGATTCTGACCAAATCTGTTCAAGTCGCTGACAAATTCAAGGCCCGCCCAAGATGGCGATTCTATCCGCAGCTCAGTTCTTACAAACACAGTAGGCGATGGTTTGTTCTGGTCTCTCGTTTTCAGGTATAGCTTCAATGAATGCCCTTTAAACGCTGAGGAATAGGTAACGGTGGTCGGCGCTCCGTTACTATTTGAGGCCGCGTCGTGGATGTACTGTCCACAGTTCAAGTCAAAGAATTTCCTTTCAGTGTTCGGGAAATTTTGATGCCGCTGTGGTGCCAAACAGTGCCGCAACTGTAATTTCAGACCTCGGAAAAGGTATAAATCATTGGATCTGTTTGGTAGATGCACGTCAATCGCAATCTCGATTGAGTCGATTTGCGCATCCGCATAATGTTTTGTTAAAAATCTTAAGTCCGCATTGCTGGGATCGTGGATGGTTGCTGTCCTCGGCCTGTTGTTAGGACGCTTAACAGTTCCGTTAAGTTGCAGTTGCATGAAACAGATTTCTGCATTTGTAATTCCCACAGGTCTTGAGATAGTAATGCAATCAATCTTCGCATGCGGTCGATTGAACGGTTTCAAATCCACTCGGGTATGATTGAAGTCACGGTCTAACTTTAATAATTGCGCATGTAGTCCCAACTCAAATATCGCACTCTCATCTAGTTTTTTTGCCGGCAGGGCCATATTCTTCCTTTCAAAATTAATCAAAAAAATCGCATAACAAAATAAGTCATTACTGAATGACTCAATTGATTATAGTTTGCGCACGGCGCTTTTTTACCTATGAAACTTGAGGAAAGTAGGGGCAGTTTCTTAGGCACGTTATAACGCGCCTAATTCGATATTTGGAAAGTGGCTACCTCCCTACCAAATACTTTATTGGCGAACCGATATGCGTGTTTGGCGCGTCCTTGAGGTGGTTGTGAATCTGCTGTTAATTGATGGTGATCATGACTTACGACTGCGGTTGTGAGTAGACCACTATTGAAACGAACTGCATTTTATTGGTTTGGAAATCAGCTCAAGCCTAGCAATTTATCGTTTTTACTTTTTCTTTTTCTCTATCACAGTAACCACCGTGGTACAGAAACTAAGGCAAGAAACATCTCCAACCTTTACGGCTTAAAGAAGTAGAAACTCCCTACTATAACGACTACCATGCAGAGTAATTCGAAAAGATAACATTAGCCTTACTAATCAGTTGGTTGCATAAGGTCTGGCATCGCAACAACCCCTATAAGTTTTCAGCTTTTTAGTTAGGTCGGCTAGAGTTAGTCTAATTAAAACAGTAATCCAGTCATTGTGCGGTTTGGGCGCTGGCAACGCTGATTTCCCAAGTCTCGTCCATAGATGCAATTACAAATGTTCTTTTTTCCATTTGAGCTGAGATACGCGCCAAAAGAAACTTTCCGTCATGCGCGTCTACAATACGCCAAATGCATCCAGCGCAATTTTTCTTTTGTGCATACGACAGCTTAGAAACTTTAGAATCCATGTCAGTCGCAGCACGTGTAATTTCTAAATTGGTTATAAGTGGCAGATAGGCTAAAAAATAGAAGAGCAAAATCTGCCCAATATGACGTAATTCGATATTATAAGTTGCGTTTTTGAGGTTGTAAAAAATCTCAATTATCAAGAATTGACAACCTATCGCCAGGCAAAAATATCCTACGAACAAAATGTATGTATTGACCTGTATATGCAATAAATTTTGCGCTGGATGCGAATTAACTAAGTTAATGAGACACGCCACAACAAGAAGTGTTAATGCAGGAAGTGTAATTGCGTCTAAATTCTTTACTGAACTTGCATAGTAAAAGCCCCAAGTTAGCATGAAAACAAGACCAATATAAATGCCTGCTCCGGATTGAATTACTTGGGTTGGGGTAAGAGTGTTCACATACCATGATGCGCCCAGTTCAGAGTAATACGCATTTAGCATCTGCCAACTTAATGCATATCCAATAAAAGATGCTGACGCGACCGCAGTTCCAATGACTGATAGCACTTCTAAAAGCCCGCCAAGAGTGCTTTTGTCTTTTTTAATTCTGGCATTTCTACCGTGGATAAGACTAGACTCCGGTTTTGGAAATTTTACCTGCATAATTTTGTGCGGACCCGTTTACGGTGTGCCACTTTCGCTGACGCGGAAAAATGACTGTATTCATTCGAGAGCAACTTGCTGATGTTTATAATGGATTGCGGGCAATAGAGTTTACAGTCTATTACGCCTCGCCCGAATCAGAGCTGCTATCAATTTTATCGGGTGTCGAACTTTTATTTTCTTTGAGTTCAACACCATCTGCCAGTTCAGAATATTTGGCTTCACGAAAATCAATGGTAGGAATCAGAAAAGTACCGTTTTGCATTCTTGACGTTGTAGATGCAAGCGTTTCACGTATTTGACCAAGCAAAAGGCTAAATCCATAACGAGCAGCACCATCATCGACTTCACTTTCAACATTTCCTGCTTTGCCGTTTGAAACTAATGTTCCAACGTTCACGATCTCAAAAGCATACGGTATATTTTTCGGTGGCTCTTCTCCAGTGCGCAATCCAAGTGCAACAACATAAACGCGCAAACCATCCATGTCATTTTCTTGTGGGATACGTGTAATTTTTACAAAATGTTGAATTTCAAATTCATCAAAAGGTTTACGAGATTCGTCCTCTGAATTAGTCTGTTCAACCAATATTTTTTCAAAATGGCTGCTGATCAATTGGTATGGACTGAGATTCATGCGCACTTCCTTAGTGTCGTTTCTTGCCAAGTGGGATGATCTTCACTTTTGTTATTCAAGCTAATCCCTGTATGTTTGTAGTCAAATTTATTATCAGCATCACGATTATCTTTTACTAACTTAAGATTACAATTCACCCAAGGCCGTTCATTTACCGGCATTTCCACATGCACATTTTCTTCTTTTGCTAATAACATTACAACTTGGGGTAGCTCAAGCGCAACTCTTATGAGCTTAGCCGTAGGCGCAGACAAATGATGTCCCGATTCATATTTACCAAATGCGCTTTTCCCTGCCCCGATAAGCAAGCCGGCCAATCTTTGCGATAAAGAATATTTCTCTCTGAATTCTTTTAACATCGCTGTAGAGATATAGCCTTTGGTGTTGCGTTCAGCCTCGCGAATCAGTTTTTCATTTATTTCATGTTGCCGTACATCAACTCTAGTCGTGTTGCATGAACTGCAAGTCCAGCTCAATAAGCCATTGACTATTAATTTAGTGCGGCCATGACGGATGATTTTGTCGCTTGTTGTTTCCAACATTTGTCCTGATTCACAAAATCTGCATTTCGTTGCGTTGTGCGTACTCATTTTGAAGCTCCAGTGGGTTTATTTCTTTGTGGAATATCTTTTATTTTTATTTTTATCTTCCGTATGAATCGAAAATATTTCAATGGTGTTGCCAGTTAAACTAAAAGAAAATTTAAAATAATTCCAAGGGTTTTGTTTTGGATTTTCTTTTTTTAACATTTTGTTGTAACCCATTATATAAACGTCCGTGGGGAATGGCGTCACTCCAATACCTGATGAGGGCAAACACCATACCGATCTTTTATAAAAACACGGCTCCAATGCGCAAACAAACCCACATAAATCCTGTAAGTTCCAGCGAAGGTCCGTTATTAAATCATTAGATGCGCTTTCAGTTGCAAATTCAAAAGCATTGATCTTTAATTGGATAACATGCTCTTTTACTTCGTGCAGCGAGTAGATCGCCCCTCCATTTATTATCCGTTCACCATCTCGATCATTTTGCATGTCAGTGGGCGGAGGAGGCAGATTGTCACGAGGTTTAATTGGCATAAAATGGATGATACCTTAAAGATAGCGTAAGCGTTTAATAAGTCAAAAATAAATTTCCTTTTTTCTTGACAAAGAACAAAAGTAATTCAAATAAACATTGAATTTTTTAATTGGAGTGAATTTAAATCAATTCGAAATATTAATTTAATCGCCATGAAAGAAAACTTACATGAATTTCGCCAGTTGATTTCAATATATTTGTGTGTCAATTAAGTAAGGAGTGCTAATTGCCCTTACTTCATGACAAACGCTGACAGTATTCGCACAATACAGTCGTAGAAATACCCGCGAAGGTTTGACCATCACATTGCAATGTGATAACCCCGATTAGTTTCTACAGCCTTAGTCGACAGCGTGTACTCGCTTAGTTACAATCTGGAAATGGTGGAAATAACGTGAGCGACTAAATTGATCGCGCCGCATAGAATTTTCTACACTTTGTTATCAAAATTCCTGGATATGAATAGAGGCTGTTTATGGAAGAAGAGAGTACCGGCACTTTGAAAGGATTGGCCGACAGTTTGAGTGCCACCATACGTGATCGCATGATCAGCCCTTTATTGCCATCGTTTCTGATTTCTTGGCTTGTAGTAAACTTCAAAATCGTCGTAATGTTTTTTTCAGATGGGTCATATGTGGGTAAGTTCGAGTATATGGATACAGTTATGTACCCGTCGGGTTGGTGCGGACTGTCAATTTGGTTGCATTGGGTAGGGTTGCCATTGTTATCCACGTTATTCTATATCTACCTGTATCCTCTTGTTGCGGTGCCGGTATATGAGTTCGCGTTGAGGAATAGAGGAAAGTATCGCAAGGTACAGCAGAAAGACAGAAACGAGACGTTGTTGACTAAGAAAGAGTCCGAGGAAGTGTTTGCGATGTCCTATGACCGAGAACAGAGAATGAATAAGGAAGTGGCGAGATTTAGAGAAGAGAATATCGTTCTAAACTCCAAAATTGCGACATTGGAGAAAACCAATTCAGAATTGTCCGGCACTGGCCCCAATGAAGATGCGCCATCTTTGGAAATTCTTAGGAGCAAAGTGACACCAGATCATATTAAAGTTCTAGAAGCAATGAGTAGCTTTGAGAACAGAGGTAATCCTAGGATAGCTATCGCTGACCTTGCGAGGAACATAGCAAATAGCGTGACTGATGTTGAACTATTGATGGGCGACCTGTTGGAATTTAAATATGTGATAAGGAACTCGTCTGGCTACTCCCTTACGAATTTGGGCCGGAAATCCCTAAAGGAATTCCCCTCGATAATTACAGACATTCAAAGTGCGAATAAATAGTGGTTTGTTGCAGAGGATTCATCTTATTGGATGCAAGGAAATGCCTGAATTAAGCCGCTGAATCAAATTGCAAATCGGGACTTGAACCACCGATCCAGCAAGAAAACGGGACTTGAACTGCCAAACCAGTGAAATTAAAATTCAACCACTTGTTGGCACGCCTGTATTTGATTAAGCTGTACTTCTGTTGTCCCTAAGTGCATTACGGAGGTGATGCACATTTACTGAATATTGACACCAGAAACTTTATTATATTCAAATAAATCAATGTGTTATGTGTTCATGGTGACGATAGGTTCAAGTCCACCTATCACCACCAATTCTTTGTTTTAAGATGTCCAGTGAAGTACATTAAACCCGCCTCTAGCCCTTAGCTGACGCGGGTTTTTGTTTGTTTACGTCTTTTCACGTCGATTGACATCCAGACCTATTAGGCCCATTGTTTAGACCATCAACCCAATAATTAAAATTGGAAGGTCTAAAAATATGCCGAAAATCGTCAAACCGCTAACCGATATCCTCGTAAAAAACGCCAAATCCAGGGATAAAAGCTATTCTTTGTTCGATGGTGAAGGGCTGTTTTTAGAGGTTACGACACTGGGAACTAAGCATTGGCGGATGAAATTTACCAACCCGGTGACCGGCAAATCAAACAAATTAGCTTTTGGACCATATCCGGTGGTGTCGCTAGCAGATGCTCGTCAAATGCGGTTAGAAGCACGCAGGTTAATCAGAAACGGTGTTGATCCTATCCAATACGAACGTGAACAAAAGGCAAATTTGTTAAAAGAGTCAGCAAATACTTTTGAAAACGTGGCGCGTGAATGGCATCGCAATAAAATTGACTCTTGGCAGGAACGAACGGCTTCAAATGTGTTGCATCGGCTTGAGCGGGATGTTTTCCCGTATATCGGGAAAATACCAATTAAAGAAATCAAAGCACCGCTGATGTTGGAGGTCCTTCGTCGGATTGAAACCAGAGGCGCGGTCGATATGGCGAAACGTCAGGCGCAGGTATGCGGTCAGATATTCAGGTACGCAATTGCATGTGGCAAAGGCGAAACTGATCCAGTGCCGCATCTACGTGGTGCGCTGAAATCGACCTCTAGGGGCCATCACGCTGCAATTACACCTGATGAGCTTCCCGATTTCATTCGTGCGTTTGAGGCTATTGAAGGAAGGATGTATCCGCCGACCAGAATCATGTTCAGATTAATGATGCTGACTTTTGTTAGAACGAGTGAACTCACCACGACTGAATGGTCAGAAATTGATTTGGATAGGGAAGACTGGGTTATTCCTTGGCAGCGCATGAAAATGGGTAAGAAAAAGCTGAACCCACGTAAAGTTGATCATCATGTTTTTTTGCCCAAACAAGGTTGGCGCTTATTGCGCGAACTTTACAACTACACTGGTGGAAGTAAATTTCTTTTCCCGAATATTCGCAACCATGAAGTTTCAGCAACAAATTTTGGAATTCTGGCTGCAGTAAAGCGCATGGGATACAGCGGAAAGATGACCGGGCACGGTTTCCGTTCTTTAGCAATGGGTGTTATTAAAGAACGATTAGGTTATCGCCATGAGGTAGTCGATCGGCAGCTATCGCACGCGTCAGGTGATACATACGGAGAGGCCTACGACCGGGCAATGTTTCTTGATGAACGAAAAAAGATGATGCAGGAATATGCCGATTATCTTTATGGCCTGACCGAGACCGATTCTGTAGTCAGTAATATCGTTCGCAAACCATTAAATCAAATAAAAAGGTGAATTAAATGGAATTTGGCGACAGTGCCGAAATGAATACCTAGAACAAAGCGGTGTGGAAGAAGATTCAATTTAAAAAAACACTTCTGTAAATTATTACAAATAATAGTTGGAAGAATGACGATGTCCAAAATTTTGCAGCATCGAAAATGATCGAAATTGAAGTGAAGAATTATCAAAAAAGAAAATTGGTCACCCTATTCGACTTGTTTAAGTTTAAGCTATGGTGAGATTCCATTTACGAAGCGCCTATGTCGGAGTCAATTGAGCTAGTCGAAAGAGAGCGCTGTATATTTGTCCACGCGGCGTTGTATTGAAATACGTCGTTGGAAAGCAGCTTAATTGCCAACGTCCCGATGGTTTGCAACCAATACTCCCTCCGGTCAGCGCGCTCAAATTCAGCCGCAGCCAGCACCAGCCTCAACCGACGATATTGTTTACCGTCCGTATGCTCCGCCAGTGCATAATGAAAATAAGGTTCATCTAGCTGTACAAAGTATTCGCTGCCTAGCCATTCGGCATAATCTTGACGGGATTTCCTCTTAATAAAATCCCAAATATCGCTAACCTCACTTCGGACAACTCGGCTGTTCGCAGGTTTGGCAAACAGAAAAAAGATCAATCGTTTACTTTCTTCAGAACTGTTCATGCCTGTGTAACTGTAAGCAATCTGGAATCTTCCGACGCCAGATTCGGCAAGAATCTCGGAAGCGCAGGAAATTGATCCGGATTCAACTAACTTATCAAATCCCGTTTGTCGCCACCTGCATGCGTGGCCAATACTATGCCCGATAGCATCGTTGAGCTCATCGCACCATTTTTTGACCGTATTCAGAACTTGAATCGCTAAATCGGTTTTCATTTCAGATATTCCAGAAGTTGGTAAGTTATAAAAGTCATCGGCACTGCCATGATTTCGTAGGATCACCCACTGACGACGATCGGCCCAATGCGCAAGTTTTTGCGCAATTAAGGTAGTAAGCGCTTCTTTCCATACGTGGCCACCTACTTGTGGGAAGAGCAACAGTAGGCATTCGTTTTGAATAACAGCGCTGCCAAACGGCAGTGCCTGATTAATTTTACCTGCAAGAGATTCCGCATCCTTGGCCGACAGCGATTGGTCGTCAATTTTTGCAACAACTGACGCAATTCCCAGCGCTGTCCCCCATCGGCAACGAAGACTCACTTGTGATCGCGGTTGACGCCCTTCAACGGGATGCATTACAGGATCTTCCCTGTAATGTGTGTTCCACTTGCTACAATATGTAAAGCCAGCGTGCAAGCTGTCAGGTGCAGTTCCTGAAACCTGAGTAGTTGAATTACCCCAAAATTCGGTAATGATTTTGTGTGTAAGCGTGTGATCCATTGGCAAATAAAGGCTGCGAATGGTCTTCCACTGCGTCTTGCGCCCAAATGTGCCGTACACATGACGATCGCATACGCGCCATGCCGGATTGTGCGAGAATTTCACCCACTCGATCGCTATCAGAGCGTGTTCACCTACAATACTGACAATCCGACAGCCAGAATAGTGAAAATTATCCAGATTGGATTTGAAGTCTTTCGCCAGCGCGTGTGCCGCACCTAAAGCAGTATCCCATCTTAATTGCTTTTGGCGCATTTCGGCGGTCCAGTTTCGTCCATTTGGTGGCCAATTTTCCATCTTAGGTATCAGCGGCTCAAACCTTTTTCCGGGACGAATAGCAATGGCGGCATGTTCCTTGGAATCGTCGCATTCTCCATTCTCTTGCGATGGGGGGAATAGAGAAAACAGACTATCAATCTCTTGCTTGCGCCGGATTGCTTTTCTTACCTGCCGCTCGTCAAGAGTTCTCGCTAGATAAGGAAAGCCGACCGGAAGCTGATGACTCGTATTTCGCAGAATCTCTCTTTCAAAGAGACTTTCCGCGCGCTCTACTCGGCCTATCCGTTGTTCCAGATCACCGCTATTCCATGCAATCCCGTAATGTGATACGCGTTCACAGAACAGATGCAGATTAACGCCTTCACGTAAAATATCGGTACATATCAGTACGTTTGGCGATACTGGGAATTTAAACTGAATGACTACATTTTCATCGGTCCTACGTCCAGAGCGCCGAGCCACTGGCGTCAATCCTCTGAAATAAGTTGCAATTCGCTCCGCGATTTCAGAATAGGAATTGTGTTGCCCCCCACCTTTGAAACACTTGTTGACGATGGTGTCGAAGTGGACAATCCAATCCTGAAGCTTTTTCTTGCAATTAGAAAAGTATTCGGCGAGCTCATCGCGAGGAAGCTTTAATTGATGTAACCAGGTTTCGACATAGTTAGTCCGGTTCAGTCGGCGTATTACATCTAGGTCAACGAGAAAATCAGTGAACCTGATTGAATGGGCGATACAACGTCTTAGTAAAAGATCTTTTCCGGGATCCTGTAAAAAGCCGGCATAGGCCTCATCCGTGATCTCTAGCGCACCCAAAAGCAGTTGCCATAGTTTGGTGTCGTCAATGCTCATCTCGTGTCTTGGCACTAGGAGAAACCTGATCTTGCTTGTTTCAGCCTTACCTAGAGAGTTGCGGTATTTCGTCAGTCGGCCTAATTGGCCTTTCACCGCAGTTAGAGCCTTAAAATAAGGCAGTTCGCTTATCCGGCCAATGGGCGGGTCGGCATTACTTAGTTCCGTAAATTCGGCCTCTTCTTCGTCGCCATCGTCTTGGTCTGAAGAGAGCTTCCAATATGCGTTGGGATTTTCACCAAAAGCACGGATTCGACTGTCCAGGCTCTTTTGAAACTTTCTGAGCAAGCCATCGGCCAGTTCGTCAACGGTCGCTACCCTTCGAACAAATACCAATTCTTTGGTATTGGAACCATTTTCTAGGCAACGCGTTGCCAAATCATCGACAACTCTATCCACTTTTGCGTGGGGCAGGTCCCTGCGAAGTTCTTGCGGGATGTCTGCCTGAAGCGCTCGGAAACGGCTTCCCAGGCCGACCAAATAATCTTCGTCAATTGGTCCATTCGCATTAGTATCAGCACTCTCCTCTAAGACCTTTTCATCGGTGGGCGATTCGTTTTCGTTAATGGACCGCCTTTTTGATATTAACCCGCTTATGGAGGCGCGGGCAGACTCGTTGCAAGAGATTTCCCCCATTCTGAAACGGTTGTTTTGTCCCTCTAATAATTTAACAAGATTTTTTTGCATTGGTGCGAAGGTCAAAGCATAAAGTGCGCTTTGCTTGTCTGAAAACATGTCAATGCTTTCTTCTACAAATGCCCTGTATTCAAGTTTTCCTCGGTTGGAAAACATGCGCTCCCTACGTACCATCCAACGTTCAACTGACTTGCGAAACGATTCGCCATGCCCCTCTTTGGACTTAACCTGGATGAGAGGCATTCCACCGCTTGGTACATGCAACAGATGGTTCAACTGGTTGATGTCGTCGATGCTTCGGTGCGCTGGCGTCGCACTCAGAAATAAGTGGCGACAGCCACGCTGGTGCAGGTCGCCAAAGATTGTCCGCAGGCTGATATTGCGACCGGCGTCTGTGCGTAGATATTGTGCTTCGTCCCACACGATCAGGTCAGGAGCGAAAGCGTTGACCAATCCTGCAATGCATTTTGAATGGAAGTTAAGTAATTTTTCGTTCGCATCCCCCAAAGTTACCATTTCGCCGCAGGCATTTCCAAGATCGACTAACTCCTGTTCGCTAAGCTGATAACCGACGTTGTCCATTATTTCCTTGTATTCAACTACCAATTGTTTGAATGGAACGGGTGCAGCTGGGTTAGCTTTGAAACATTCCCAGTCATGCAACCTGATTGGCAAAGAGAAAGAGGAATAGCGGAGCAGATATGCGGACTGCTCTGAAGCCACAAGACTAGCTGCAAACTGGCCCAAATTGTCGCAGCACAAGGGTTGTACGGCGGATTCAAAGCTTTCTACCTGATTGCCATATATCGCATCAATGCGGCGAGACTTCAGATGTCCATCTAACCCGTTAGGACAGTATTTTTCCTTAAAGAAGCTGTGCCAATCTGCGCTCCATTGCTTTTGCATCTCGTCGCTCGGGCAAAGAATGATGACTCTGGCATCAGGTTTCAGATAGTGAAGAATTCCGACAATGCCAAGGGCTTGGTAAGTCTTTCCCATGCCCACTTCGTCTGCAAGATAGGCGAATCGCAATTGATCGTTGCAGAGTGTGTTCCAGAGGCGATAGCATCCGTCGCGCTGTAGTATGTGCAATGGTTGGTTGTTTGAAGAAAATTCAACCAAAAATTCAACATCACTTTCGCTGAGATTGATCCAAGGAGTGGCATGTTCGTTAGGCATAACCCAGCTCCACTCTCAGCCAACGTATTAGGGAATCAGATTCAATCCCATAATCCCTCAACACTCGGTCTCCGATCAACATTTTCTTGGTCGCTTTGTCGAGGTCTTCCGCGAGAGTAGAATAGGGTTTGAATTTCTCGAATAAGAGGGAGTTTTTACCAGAATTATCGAGGGTCGCAAGTTCTTTGACCAAATCCATGCACTCTTGCAAAATCAACCAGCGCTGCAAATCATTTTCGACCTCACGATTTTTAACTGCTTCGAAAATCTCGATTAGCGTGTCGCTTATTTCCTCCACCTTGGATTCGCGTCCAGGATTAGAATTGACCTTTTGGAGCTCTTTCCGCAAATGAAAAAACGACTGATACATGCCGTACATGTCGAATTCGAAGTCCTGTTCGATTGTATCGCTGTCATCGCTGACGTCGTCGGCAGAAAAAGAGCGGCCATCGTCGCTGACGTGACCTTCAGGTCGCTCATACGTCACTGAACCAACTGGGCGGTGTCGTAGCATGTCGTCGAATATACGAGCCAAATCGCGCCTTGGACGGTAACCAAGTTCTACATCATTTCCCCCTCGTGGAATTACTATGCCTGTTAGAGTATGGGTGGATGTCTGGATCCCGGATTCGGTGGACTCCCATTGAATTGTGAAGAATTTAGCGATCGGCTTATTCGGTGTGAAATTGATGAGGCGCGCCACCACGCTGTCGTCGGCATGCAAATTCTGTTCACCAAAGTGTAACTTCCATCTGGCGCATCGCGTCTTTTTTTCTACCGAGACTGTTACTTCATAGATTCTGTCGTTATAGTCAGCGATGACTATTACGGCAAAAGGTAGCGGCTTTATGGATTCTTCTAAATCCGTATCAACTTGCCAATCATCTAGCTTAACCGAGCCTTGTTCAATCGGACCGATCCCATCATAACGAAGCATCGCCTCTACGTTGCCCTGATCGTGCAATGCTTGCATCGTGCAATTGGCGGATCCAATTGCCACGCCATCGTCCCAGATATAGGCTTTCGCATGGCAAAAGCGCTCTTCGCCCGCGATTGCCATCACACTGATGCGGGAGTCAGCTGCATTTACCTGAGATTGTTCTATGGGGAATTTAAAGCTGTTCGATTCCTTGGCTGGGTAACAGGTCAGCTTTGTCGCCGAGGGAAACAGTTCAACGGCTGATTTGCTCCAGTATGGCGAGTAGACGTGCATTTCTTTAGGTGGATCTTTGGGGAAAATTCGGTCGAACAAATTTCGATCGCCCTTAGTCGGATATTGCAAAAACAATTCAGGTCGATTTTGCTCGTCTACAATGCCTCTCAACAACGTCGAGGCCATATCTAACTCGTTTGGTGCTTTAAGGTATTGGTAGAACCCGACCAGTTCTTGCGCATTGCGTTTGTTCAGAAAGCTCCAACCCGCCACTTCAACATTCTTCGCCCAGCCGGAAAGTGTCATATTTCCGCTTCCAACCATTATCGCGCCCTTTGCCTTGCCGGTTTCGTCTTTGCCCAGTAGCACCATAATCTTGGCATGGAAAAAGGCGTCCGAAACATGACGTGGCAAAAGTGCATAGCGCAGGTTACCAGTGGGTACACCGGTAAGCACACTTTGATCATAGGCTACGACGACCTGAGTCCTTTTGAGTGGCGTATACATATCATTTGCCAATGCCTCCGTGCTCCTTTGTTTGATGTCGTCGATGGTAAAGCCGCATAACAGCGGCAATACATTGCGTTCGAAAAATCCAGGATCAAAATTGAAGGTGGTGAGCAAGACATGCTCGATCGTCACGCCTTCGAATGCTTGCAGCATCTGCGCCAGTCCTTCACGCATTTTCAGTGGTTCAAACACGCGTGCCCTCCTTACGCCCCATAAGATCCTTGTAGAGACTGAATTGGGCTTCCAGAAAGTACTTGTTGCGCCATTTTTTGGGTTTCGTCGCATCCTGCCACGAATCCGATTGGCCGCTTGGTTTCAGTGCCAAAATGTTTGGCCTTTCAACGAGAACGATCGGGTTCTTGCCGCGTTCTTTGCAAATTTTCCCGTAGTAGTCGACGAGTAGATCCTCAAGAAAGAGGCTCAATTCATTGCCGATTAGTAGATCGGCCAATTTAACTAGTTTCTCGAACCTTCGGAATGGGAGATTGATGAGTTTAAAGTTTTTGCATACGACCTGGAGGTCATCGGGCCTATTCTCCGATAGCTTTTGTGCCAATTTGGCTATCGAAATTTGATCCTCCTTTTGTACGATCGAAAAAGCTGACTGCAACAATTGGATGAAAGGTTCACAATCCAAGATATGCTGGCAACGCTTGCGCAACAAATCGTCTTTGCTCTTGATTGCAAACGACTTAACAGCCAACACTTGTTCAGCGGTATTCATGGCTCTGAAGCCGTTTAAATGGACGACATGTTCAATCCAATTTCTCTGACCGGCGTCATCGATAAAATCTTTTTCCAATTCAAGCCATAGAGCGGTATTCCCAGACGAAAATCTCTGAAGTCCGCCGAACAACGACTCGTATGCCATATGGGCCGAGATGTCGTCCAACAGTGGCAGTTTTTTATTGATCCATTTGACGATACTGTTGTCGAGCAAATCTTGCACAATTCGATGATACTGGCCGTTTAATGACTTGAGATCTGCCGACACGATTTTTTTATTAACACATGTGCCACGATAGTATTGGCGAAGACCTGTTCCAACCACGCCGCTGCGACTGGCCGACAATTGAAAATCGGCAGCACCCAGACTATTTGCACCAAAACATGGAGTTCTCTCAGATCGAAATAAATGGTATTCCCAAAGCCGTTCGAGGAAGCGAAACAGTCTGTCATCAGATACGTTAAGCTTCCCGTCCTGCGAGAGTTTGTCACGGCATCCGTAGATAAACAGAAGTCCTTGAATACCGTCAACGCTTGAGACGGCAGAGGCCAAGCCTGGAATAAGTGCATGCCCGACTGTGCTCCAGATAGGCAATAATCCCAGCGGATCCCTGCTCGAATCGCCGAATTCAATGTCATCATCAACTGCCGTAAAAAATGGCATCTCAAATTCAAGCTCTGGCAACATCTGTTTCCTTCATCTTCTTTCAAGCTGTTGATAATAGATTTGCGGATCCGAATTAAGCATTAACAGTGAATTCTAACGTCAAGTTCCATCCCATCCAAAGAGATTACGTTTCAAGTCACGATTCCGCAACTGTTTTCTCACGCTTAACATTACCGAATGAGTCGCCATTCACAGAAACTCTGTTTGATTTGTCTCCTGTTCCTGATCTGTCAGTTTTTTTCGGCAATTCTCATCTGACCCGCCATGGATATAGGTTCTTGCAAAGGTTTCGCCATTTCTCATAAATTGAGACCTCAGCGTTGTGCGACCCTGCGAAGATCCGCAATGATCATCGACGCTGTACTTTTAAATCGATTACGACAAAACGACCCGGCAACCATCCTCGCCAATCGGTCCCACTATGCCGTCTTTCTCCATCTGCTCCAACAGCATAGAAGCTCTAGAATAGCCAATCCGCAGATTTCGCTGCACCAAGGATACACTGCCGCGCCGTGACCGACGCACAATTTCGACTGCTTTGTCATATAGTTCGAACTCATTGGAGACATCTTCGTGGACAGCCAAAATCGCGCTGCTTACTTTACCCGACCTGCCAACAGGTTCTACATGTTCGCTTGCTCGATTGGATGGGACCAACGTGATCTCGTGCGATCGATGTACTGCAATAGGGCTTTCCGAAATCCTGCAATTTAAAGGCAATGGTGCTCCGCGATCTATCTGCGTCAAAATCGATCGCCGGTAGCTTTCCTGACTAGAGTCTAGGAGAAGCCAGCGTGGATCAAATAATGTCGACCATTTCGCTTGCGACAGGTTTGCCCTCGCCACCCAATGAAATAGTCGCGGGGACTGAAGCATCGTCACGCGCCTGTTGTTTCTTGTTTCCGTGTTGCCGGCAACCAGATAGTTATACGAATTCAGGCATGAAAATCGTTCAATAGCGCGTCGCGCGTCAAAGTGGGAGTCCTTATTTACAACCATCAAATCATTCAATTGATCGAAGAGGTCCTGATTTTTGGCGGTGATCTCGTTCAGCAAACCGATGATCGTCGGATCAAGATCATTGTTGAAATCGTCCGTTAGCTGCTTTACGTTGAAAAAGTCATTCAAAAATGTTCTGACTGTCGCTTGCAGGAACTTTAATTCAGCGGCGCCACACTTGTTCTGAACAATGGCCAGCAAGGAATGAGTCAATTGATTCAAGGCTCCCTCAAAAAAAATCGCATTGAGTAAGACGGGCGCATTTCTGAAAAACCGGATTGCGCAAAACTGTGAATGTTTGGAAAGCTCGGTCAAATCAATTTCAAGCATATCTGACGGCCGAACATTGTTAAGCACCATCAGCAACTGGCTTTCATAGTCGGAGAACTGATCAACGTCGTATTCTTTATTGGTCAACCAGGTAGCAATGAATGGCAGCATCGTGATTGCCTGGTCGACGTCCCCAGATAATTCGAAACCGAATAGCAGTCCATTCCTCAGCTGCAGGTAAATCTTGGCTCGCCGTCCAATGCATAATGAGTCCGGTTCTGATTTAATGACCTTTGGATGTGCCACAATCAGAGATTGTTTGATCGTCCCTTTCCAATATGCCGCATGCGTGAAATAGGTTGATTGAAACAAATTCTTGATCGTTTTTCGGAATGGCTCGTAATTCTTCATCGGTGACATTTCAACGATAAACTGTTCTGTGACGTTATCCATGCTTCGTGAAGTAGCCATGTTCAGTCCTCTCTCAATGCGCATCGATTGATGAAGTTGTGGGCGAGGTGCTGCGCGATTCAATAAAAGAGGTCGATAGCGCGGCGCTCAACGCCTGTTTGGCTAGATCAAGTGTCAATTCCTCGGTGCGAAACCGGGAATATGCCAAAACATTGTTCAATCCAAATAGCAGTTCACGGAAGCTAGGTCCCAGACTCTGCGACAAATAGGCGGCCACCGTTTTAGGTAATTCAATCCCTGTTGTCATCGCTTCCATGCTTAACGCGGCGATGCGTGTGTCCATGTCTGGCGCTTCCAGAGAAACGGCAAGACCAGTCATGATTTTTGCGCTCAGCAGGGGCTCCATTTGAGTGAGCTGCTGCAGATTTGCATTGCAGGCAATGACGATTTTTTTTTGCCGTGCGATCAAAGCTTCCAGCGCATAAAGGAATTCTTCCTGGCTGCGCTGTTTGCCGGCTAAAAATTGAATGTCGTCTATTAGCCATAGATCCAGTGATTGAAGCGAGTGCCTGAATTCGTCGAATCTCCCTTTCTGATAGGCGGCGACAACCTCGCGGACGAATTGGTCAGCGTGAATGTATCTGATCCGGGCATCGGGGAAATTCGTCGCAAACTGATTGCCGATGGCATGAAGTAAATGCGTCTTTCCCATGCCGTGTTCGCCATGAATAAGCAGAGGGTTGGTTCGACGGTGTTTGGTTCCGCTTACTTGTTTCGCCAAGACGTAGGCATATTGGTTAACCTTGCCGACTGCAACAAGATCAAAGCTTAAGTCCGGGTTGAGTCCTGTTGTGCTGCTCCGTAATAGTTTCCTTGTGTTTGCTGGCATCTCGTACAGCCAGTGTCGCGAAGCATGGATGAAGTTTTGACTATTGGTTTGCGAGTTGGTTGTCAAAGCCTGGTTAGAATATGTACCTGCTTCGTCCTGAACCAAGTCGGGCGCGATAATGATTTGAATCTCAGTTTCTCTGTTCCAATACGTTTTCGCCAGTTCGGTAATGCGCGTTCGATATTGCAATTGGGCCCATTGCTGTTGGCAGTGGTTGGGTGCAGCAATCCGCAACAGATCGCCTGAGTAACTGTAGACAGAGAGTGGTTTGATCCACGCCTTGAATTGTTGTGGGGTTAGCTCCCGCTCCAATTGTGCGCAGCAGATTTGCCAGAAATGATTCATTTTTACTCTTTCAATAGCCGGACGTGGTCATCTCAATACGTATCGCCGCCAAATGACAGCGAGCCGGTGTAATTCTCAAACTTGGTGTATTCCCCCAAGAACGTCAGCCGTACTCTGCCTATGGGTCCATTGCGTTGTTTGCCGATGATGATTTCGGCCGTGCCCCTGTCCTTGGTATCTTTGTCATAGACCTCATCGCGATAAATAAAAATAATCAGGTCGGCATCTTGTTCGATTGCCCCAGATTCCCGCAGGTCTGACATTACCGGACGTCGGTCTGTGCGCTGTTCCAACGAACGGTTTAGCTGCGACAAGGCGATGACCGGGCAATTCAATTCCTTCGCCAGCCCTTTCAGATTGCGTGATATTTCAGATATTTCGGTAGCGCGGTTTTCTCCGGCAGAATTGGCGGACATCAGTTGCAGGTAGTCGATCACAATCAAGCCCAATCTGCCACATTGGCGCGACAGTCTTCGTGCTCTGGCGCGCAGTTCGATCGAATTCAACGCGGGCGTTTCATCGATATACAGTTGCGCTTCATTCATTTTTGTTATTGCGTGTGTTAATCGTGGCCAGTCTTCGTCTGTCATGCGACCATTTCGCAGTCGGGTCTGATCCAATCTTCCCACTGAACTCAACATACGCATCGCCAATTGTGCCGCGCCCATTTCCATGGAAAATACTGCGACTGGCAAGCCGCTTTCTATCGCTACATACTCGCCGATGTTCATTGAAAACGTGGTCTTGCCCATTGAGGGGCGACCGGCAACAATAATCAAATCACCCGGTTGCAGACCTGAAGTCATTTTGTCCAGATCCATAAAGCCAGTGGATATGCCGGTAATATCATCCGGATTTTCCCTGTTGTAGAGTTCATCGATTCTTTCCACAACTTGCGTGAGTATCGGTTGGATTTCCTGAAATCCTTTGGAGCCGCGTGCTCCCTCTTCGGCAATCGAAAATATTTTTGACTCGGCCTCATCCAGCATCTGTTTGATTTCTCCGCCTTTGGGATTGAACGCATCCCCGGCTATTTCATCTGCCACGGTAATTAACTTTCGCAGAACGCCACGATCGCGGACAATTTCCGCATAGCGTCGAATGTTGGCGGCGGAGGGGGTGTTTTGCGCCAGTGCGTTCATATAGGCTATACCACCAACTTCGTCGGTTCGTCCCAAGCTGTGTAAGGCCTCATGCACGGTGATCACATCTGCCGGACGGTTTGCGGCAATCAGCTTTTGTACGGTTTGAAAAATCAACCTGTGGTCGTAGCGATAGAAATCATCAGGAGTGACGATATCGGCAATACGGTCGTAGGCAGCGTTGTCCAGCATCAGACCTCCCAATACAGACTGTTCCGCTTCGATCGAATGTGGCGGAATGCGCAGCGCATCCAGCATAGGGTCGCTTGATTTATTCATGTAGGCAATCTGAAATGGGAGTTAAATTTCGTCGGAAAGTCATCATTAGTCGGCCCGTTTGCCTTGTGACTTTCGTACTTTCACCCTCGATTTGTTCTCGGTTTGAGCTGGTGTGTCTAATCCATATTCCAGCTCCCACATAAATTCCCGTTCCAGCAGATTGTCGTAGCCATTCGAGACGCGGTTTAGCTGGATGGCGATGTTTTCGAAATTGAACAAATAGTGAATGCGGTCTTCTATACGTTTGAAGTCGCGATAATTCCAGTCTTCTAACGTCTTGCCGTATAAGGTGACGCCGATATAGCGCTTCCTGCGTTCACCCTGTTTGAGATCCTTAATTAACAGGTCAGACAAATCGAAATTATTTTCGTCCGTTATAAATTGGGTATCTGGTCGCGATTGGTAGACGCTGATGGTGCTGAGCGCTGGCCAGGAAAACAGTTCCTCAGTGGGCAGCGTGTTTTCGATCAGTTGCCCTGGGAAATCATCCACGAGAACAGGACGCGACAGCGCCACGCCATTGCCCTGCACACGGAGTCGTTGACACGGTTCACTGCTTACTCGTAGCGAGAGGAAAGTCGGCTTCATGCCTGGTAAGAACTCATTGACGTCCGATTCAGTCAACAGACAGATGGCGTGATTCCCACAAACCAGCGCCAGGTAGAAGCGCTTTGTCTCGTCATGGCTTAGAGCTATAAAGAGGTCGCGTTCCGAAAAATGGAATTGCCATGTTTGACCTTCTTCATTTGAGACGCCTATCAGCAGATTGCAGTGGCCGTTAATCTCATAGAACCCCGTCATATTGTATTTTTTGGTAATCAAAACCCGCTCTGAGACCTGACATAACTGCTCCAGGACCGATCCGATATAGAGGTCGTCTTCCGTAATCTGCATTGCGCTTTCCAATCATTCAGATGCTTGCCAAACGCGGCGTATTGTTGCTCGTCGGACCAATGGTAAAAGGCGAGAGCGTCAATCTGTGGCGCAGCCTGTCAGCGCCACTATTTGACGCATGTCCAGACTAGGATGATTTGCGTATGCAGGTGCTTGATTGCGTGTTGCATGACGAAATTGGCGGAGGTGACAACTGACCATTCGCCATGCAAGGCGCTAATTCGGCCTAATCGAATTGGAGTTTTTGACCAGGATTGTAGGGAGCGATGAAAGACTCAGAGGTTTTAAAATTGGTCCGTCGGAAAATTGTAGAGGGCATAGAAAAGTCCGAACCAGAAACGGTCTATATCTGCTTGACAGTTTCGTCCCTCGAGCGCGACGACACGATATCCAAGGAGCAGTCGGCCAGTTTGAGGGAACGGATTCTGGCGCTGATTAAGCCCTACCACAATTTAAAGTATTACTTTATGGCTCAAGGATTCAAGCTTAACGACGCGCAAACAGCAAAGCATCGACTTAAGTGGCTTGATGAGTTGATTGGCAAATGTTTGGACGATGAGGGCAATCGGATTAATTAGGCTGGCGTGCCCTTGGCGGCAAGCGTGCGACTCGCTATGCCCGAAGCCGTTGATTGTTCCCGGTAGACGACAGACCGGGACTTTATCTGTCTCCGAAAATGCTATATAGCGTCACCAAATGACGCTATACTGGTCGACAATAGCAGCATCAAATCGAATTAATCCTAACCGATGCAGATTTTATGAGGCCACGATGAGCACGAATCCAACTAATGGAAGAAATAGCAACAAATCGAGTATCCTGCGCCAATGGGATATGCTGAAATTTCTTGAATCCAGCAATGCCGGAAGCCGGGTTGAGGGGCGGGAACTGCTGACCAGCGATATCAAAAAACATTTGCAGTCCTTGGGGTATTCGATCGAGATAAGACAAGTACAGCGCGATCTGATGGCGCTGACAGAGTTGTTTCCGATAGATGTCAACGACAAAAATCCGCGGAACTACGGCTGGCGCTGGCGATACGATCAAGGCATTTCCATACGCCAGTTGTCCACCACGGAAGCGTTGGCTATGCGTCTGGTGGAGATGCAATTGAAAAACCAATTCCCCAATTCCATGCTGGCCGGACTTAAAGGCATTTTTACTAACGCGCAGAAGTGCCTGGATAAAATGGACTATGCGAACAATCCGACCGCCCGTGATTGGCTGAAAAAAATCAAGGTTGTACCACCTGCCCAAGCATTGCTGGCACCGGCATTAAAGCCAGAGATTCAAGAGGAAGTGTATGACGCCTTGCTCAAAAATCGCCAGGTTAAAGGAACCTATCGTAAACCGGACGGCAACGCCCGCGTGCGTACATTGAATCCTCTGGCGCTGATCTTGCGGGGACCGGTGACCTATCTGGTGGCGACCGAGAGCAGAAACGGGGTCAGAAAGTTCTATGCGCTGCATCGCTTTTTAGATGTGGAATCGCAGTTGAAGCCTGCGGAAGTGCCAGACAACTTTGATCTGGACGACGCCCTGAAAAAGGGTATTTCCGATTTCGTTGTTACAGACGAGCCAATTCAACTTGAGTTGCGTTGCACAGACGGTAAAGCGAAATTTCTGGACGAAACCAAATTATCAGAGGACCAGCAGATCAGCGACTGCGACAGGGAAGGATGGAAGAGACTGACTGCTACGGTCAATGACACAGATCAATTGCGCCGCTGGATCTTAGGGCAAAGTGAAGGTCTGGAAGTGGTTAGTCCTATAGCGTTGCGAAATGAAATCAAAGAGACACTGTATGAGGCATACTGTTTTTACGATTGATTGATGCCATCAAAAAACTCTACCACTAATAAACCAGAATCGACAACATACCATGGCTAAAACAGGACTCTCAAAATCGCGCATCATCGCCTGGAAGCAGTGTCCCAAACGGTTGTGGCTGCAGATCAATCGAACTGACTTGATCCAATACTCGGACAGCGCCGATCAACGCATTCAGACCGGCAATGAGGTGGGGGTCGTTGCGCAAGGTTTGTTTCCTGACGGGATATTGATCGACGATGAAAGCCTGTCGGCCGCCGTCGAGCGGACAAGACAGGTGATGTCAGCATTTCCAGATCGCCCGATCTTTGAAGCCACCTTCGAATCTAACGGCCTCTTAGTGCGGGTCGATTTAATGCTGCCCACGCCCAACGGTTACCGCATGATCGAAGTCAAATCCAGTACTGCCGTGAAGGATTATCATCTAGATGACTGTGCGGTCCAATCCTGGGTACTGATCCAAAACCGCGTGCCGCTGGCATCCATTGAGCTCGCGCACGTTGATACGTCCTTTGTTTATGAAGGCGACGGCAATTATCGGGAAATGTTCAAATTTGTGCCCATCACCGACAGAATTGCGCCGTTATTTGAACAGGTTCCGGCTTGGGTGAACGCGGCGCGCCGGACGTTATTGGAAAGAGAACCGGAAATCGAACCTGGTGAGCAATGTGGTAGTCCATTTGAATGTCCATTTCAAGCTTATTGCAACAGGCATGCTGAACCGGTACCCGAATTGGAGTTCCCCTTGGAGATTCTAAGCGGAATGCGTGTCGCGAAAAAAGACGAATTTCGCTCGCGGGGTATTGACGATGCAAGAATGGTCGATCCAGAACTGTTGACTGATAAGCAGAAATGGATACAACGCGTGAGCATCACGGGCGCGCCAGAGTTGCTGCCGGGCGCTAAAAAAGCGCTTAATGCGCTGGCTTACCCACGGTACTACCTGGACTTTGAAACGATCAACTTTGTTGTCCCGCGCTGGAGTAAGACTCGGCCCTATGGCACGCAGGTTACATTTCAATGGTCATGTCACCGTGAGGAACGTAATAAGGAACTGCACCATTCGATGTTTTTGGACGTCACCGGCCAAGATCCCCGACGTGCCTGTTGCGAACAAATGATTGCAGCACTGGGTAACGTTGGTCCAATTTTGGTGTATAACCAGGCGTTCGAAATGGGACGTATTGCCGAGATGGCGGAATTATTTCCGGATCTGGGACCGTCACTATCCGCAATCAACAAACGCATTGTTGACTTGCTGCCGATCGCCAGAGAAAACTACTACCATCCGGACATGAAGGGTTCCTGGTCGATTAAAGCAGTGTTGCCGACCATTGCGCCGGAATTGCGCTATGACTCCATGCTGGTCGGCGATGGCGGTGATGCACAAGACGCCTACCGGGAAATTTTGGACCCACATACGCGAAATGATCGCAGGAAGGAATTGACGGATGGTTTGCTTGAATATTGCAAGCTTGATACTTACGCAATGGTAGTGTTGGCGCACTTCCTGCAGGGCGAATGACTTCGAATGTCTAGCTTCATATGTTTCAGGCGCTGCGCATGACGTTCTTTTTTTCGACCCATCGATCGATGTCCTCTCTCACGTAGACCCAGTACTGCCATTCGCCTGATTCGGCTTGATGTTGACCAAATCTAATGGTCTTTTCAAAATTAGGTGACTCGAAATTGTTAAAGTACTCGGGTTTTATATTCCAACCACCAAGCCTCAAATAGTAGCCTTGGTGGTCGCATAACATGCCCATCACCTGTCGGGATGGTGGTATGTTTGAATCCAGCATAAGTTCACTTCGGTGTTTTGCCAATTCTTTGGCAACTGCGCCTGATATGCTGTCCATCGTTAGGATGAGCATGCCATTCGTGTTAGCCAATTCTTTAGCTACCTCGTTAGAAATAGTTTGCATCCGGTCAAAGTGCAATGTGCTGTAGGCGTTGGATAAAATTTCTGCCACTTCTACGTCAAGGGATTCCAGGTTTGCAAAGTCTATAAATTCGGCTTCCCAATTTTCCAGAATCAAGGCAGTTATTTTATCTATCTTGGTTAGCCCTAGCGAAATATAATGTTTGTGTTCCTTGAATTGACTGGCTAAGTAGGTCAGTGCATCGGGTGTCGCGTATTTGTAATTCGATAGTTCCAGGACATAAGTCGATGCTGGTGGAAATTTATCTGCGATTCGCAGAGCTTCGGCCAAGTTCAATGTTTTTTCTTGACTGGCGTTGGTTACAGCAAGCGCCATGGGCTGACAGCCAATACTAAACCAAATGCCTGCAGCTAGTTTTAAAATTGAACGTCGTTTCATAGCTTTATCAATCTGTCAAAAAGTTGGCGCAAATTGGTATCAGATAATTCCATTATCTGGTTCAGAGCGACAAAATAGGTCGCTTCCAATTTAGATGCGTGCCGATTTCCTTTGGTCCTGCACCGGAATGCGCTTCGTATATTTCATCCATAGCGCGCCGTTATGCTCTATCAATTCATCACCTACAAATAATTCCTTGTCGTTGAAATCTTTGATCAATCTTTCACCCTGGCGGTTGTCATCATGATCCTGGCACATTACCAAGAAAACGTTGTATCCATTCTTGATTAAGTTGACGTGATTGCGGCGTTCGTTGGCACCGTGTGAATGGTCATCAGCTTTTAGATCAACAACGCAAAGCAGTCAATATTCTCATTCATGGATCCCCGGGCACCGGAAAAAGCCAACTGGCAAAAGTATTGGCGAGCGATTTCAATTGTCAGTTGTACGAAATCTCTTGCCAGAATTCTGATGGTTATTTTATCGACGGAGAAAAGCGATTACGCGCATTTCGCGCGGCTCAAACCTTTTTCGCCCAGCGCAAAGCGTTGATTGTCTTCGATGAAGTCGAAGACGTATTCAATAACAGTGATCGTGAATCTGGCAAAAAAAGTACCGCTCAGCAGCATAAGGCATGGATCAATCGCTCGCTCGAAGAAAATCCAGTGCCTGCAATATGGATCACCAATACCATTTCCAGACTAGATCCAGCATTCATACGCCGCTTTGACATGATAGTTGAATTGCCCGTTCCACCTAAAAAGCAACGTGCGGAAATCATCGCGCATGCATGTGAAGGACTTCTGGAACGGAAAGATATTCAAAGCATTTCGGAATCAAACAAATTGGCACCAGCTGTTATGACCAGGGCGGCATCGGTAATCAAGGCGATTAAGACAGAATTGAATGACTCGGAAGCATCAACGGCCATCAAAGAATTGATCAACGCAACATTGGAGGCACAAAATCACCAGCCAATTCTGGCCAGCAACGCGAATGGATTGCCTGACATCTACGACCCGAACTTTGTCAATACCGAGGTAAATCTGGGAGAGCTCGCGCAAGGACTTATCCAAACAAGATCAGGGCGTATTTGCCTCTATGGCCCACCTGGCACAGGAAAAACCGCTTATGGGAAATGGCTGGCAGAGCAACTCGACATGCCCATCATCATTAAACGTGCCTCCGACATCATGTCAATGTGGGTGGGTGGAACAGAAAAAAATATCGCCGAAGCATTTAAAGAAGCTGCGCAAGATGGCTCGATTCTTATGATTGATGAAATAGACACGTTCTTACAGGATCGTCGCAACGCTCAACGCAGTTGGGAAGTGTCTGACGTCAATGAAATGCTGACACAAATTGAGTCCTTTACCAGTGTGTTTATCGCTTCCACAAATCTCATGAACGGATTAGACCAAGCGGCATTGCGCCGGTTTGATTTGAAAGCCAAATTTGACTTCATGAAACCAGAACAATCGGTTGCGCTCTTCGGCCGATACTGCAAACAACTCAATTTTTCAAAAATTAACGAAATACATACAGCCAAAGTAAAGCGACTGAATTACTTAACACCCGGCGATTTTTCTGCAGTGATGCGCCAACATAAATTCCGTCCAATCAAAAACATTGACGAATTTATCCATTCTCTCGAATTGGAATGCGCGTTAAAAGAAATCGGCAAACCAACGATTGGCTTTATCTAACCTGATTAAATTGCTAAACACTTGATTACAACAGCCAGCCAATTGCCAAAATAAAAGGAATTAATATGTCATTATCTTCTCACTTCGAAAAGCTTGGTGCACCA
>Ga0206992_1008_pt1 | contig 43302 bp, 31 predicted proteins | sample Alteio_BWMinCont_6_FD_153267 | JGI IMG/M metagenome (GOLD analysis project Ga0206992, IMG submission 153267) | Enriched cells from forest soil in Barre Woods Harvard Forest LTER site, Petersham, Massachusetts, United States -... | ecosystem: Environmental > Terrestrial > Soil > Temperate forest >... | reverse complement strand
AAATTTTCTAACAGTGACAAAATAAAATACACATACCAAATGTTTCATAAAATGTTTCAATTGAAAGTTTTTTCTCATCGGCCAAATAGGGACCAAAATATTCGGCTAAACAATAAACTAAATAATCTTTTGTCATGGACAAATATTCTGTTGTCATATTTGACAGAAATTTTTTAAAAAAAATTAAAGATGTTTCGTTTTCGTACATCACATATATACTATGTTTGTTGTCGAATTTGTCAAGATATTTGCTAATATTATTTTTCCAAAAATTAGATACTTCATATTTTTCTAAAAAATTCTGGTAGGTTGTTGAATTAAACAATATTTTGGGATCTTTTGATTCTGGAAATTTTAAATTTGGTTTTGAAAATAAAATTTGAAATGTAAGAATATTTTTAATAAATTGGTATTTATCTGACCCATAGTTCCATTTATTTGTGACCAAATGATGAATATCTTTTAGAAATTCAACATATTCCTTAATTTTTTCTTTGTTTGTGCTATCATCTAGTTGCGTATTAATTTCTCCCAAGGACAAAACATAAACGTCCGGCTCTCTGAAATGGGAACATACTTCAATAGTAAATAGTGTAAAAATTCCAAAATTATTGAGATCATTAACAACATATGATAATTCTTCTATGTTTGATATTTTATTAATCGAACTAACAATTGATAAAATTGTACGCGAATAATCATTTCTGTTATAAAAACTATTTCTAAATTTAACCATATTGTTAAGTCTGTGCACAAATTTTTGGTATGGTATATTTTTGTAGCCGATATTATTTTCTGGCTGAATTTTTTTTTTATGTATAAAATTATAAAAATAATTATCAATATTTTTTTGCACCAAAAAAAAATTATTTGTCTCATATTTATCTTTCGATAGTTTATGCATTTCTTTCCATTTTTTATTATAATAGCAATCCAAATTATTTTGTGGAATACATTCTGACATATACTTGTAGTTCATCACCAATATACAACTATACGATATAATTTAAAAAGAATTAAAGACAGCTTGGTAGGTTTAATATACCGTTCAAAAAAAAATAAGTTTAAATATTGTATAGAAAGAAAGATAGATAAAATGAAAATGGATGATAATTTGAACGACATAATTGAGAGAATTAAAAAGATTAAATTACAATTAGATAATTTATCTACTGATGAAGAAGATTATGGTAACAGTAACAACTTTGGAATTGATGATATAAAATATTTTGATTGCATTAATATTAGCGAACAGGAAGAAATAGACGTCACCAAATGGGATTTATGTGCTAAAATTAAAAAAAATGGTCACAAAAATTTTGGACATGAATGCGGTAAATTTGTTGTTAACGAAGATTTAAATGTTTTCAAAAAAAAAGTAATTCATAAAACAGAAATAATAGTTGCATGTTATAAGAAAAAAATAATTATTTGTGACGAAAATAAATGTAATTTGCAGAAAAAATTGGAAGACAACAAATATAAAATGGACAAACTACAAAAACAGTTGGCCGAATACTATCGCATACTGGAATCCTATAATAAAAATAAAATTTCCTTGCTCAAAACAATTATTAGGCTGGAAAAGAAAATACAAAAATATGGTATGGCCAATACAAATATTGAGTACCATATCAGAAAGTTTAGTGAAGAAATTAATAAACTAGTAACCGAAGTCAGAATGCTTATTTGCTGTAACAAAGAATTATCCAAAGAAAATATTGATCTAAAAATTCAATTAGGAAAAAATCTTAAAATTTTAAAATATATGTGTGATAAATATAGTTCTTTGGTGTTGCATCCAAAATTTATGCCAGAAAATAAATTATGTGATAAAACACAAAAATATTCCGATTTTAGGCCAACAAAATCCGTTAAACAGCCAAAAATTTCATATTTATCAAACCAAATATAAATTTTATAGTTCAATAATTGTTGAATTTGTTGAATTCGTTGAATTTGATAAGTTTGATAAGTTTGATAAATTTGATATTGATTCATTTTTTTTTAAATTGCGAAAAATTCTGCTCCTAAAATTGTTTGTTAAATTAACAGAATTCGCGATTGGATCAATATTTTCATATACAGGTGTTCCGTATGAGTGGGATGTCCTAGATTCTCGTTGGTAGTTACAAAAACTATTTTTTGGTATATTTATTGGCTGGGTTCCTGTTTTATCCTTGGGAATATTTGATATTTTGTTATGCTGTTCTACATTATATTTTTCGATTAAAACTCTTCTGGGATCGGTTGGTGGGTAACTTGCTGGATAGTCTGCATAACTGCCTTGTTGAGAATTTCTGGACCAGACACCATCCCATTTCATTTTACTTAAATTGCTAAAACCTAGTGGTGAATTTTTTGAAATTTCAATAGCAGGTGATACAGATATTTCATTTTCTGACCCAACCAGTCCATCCGTATTATTTTGGTTTTCTAATAATTCGTCGGACATAATATTTTGTTTATTTTGTTTAATTGATGTGGCATCAGGCGGTATTTTATATATAATTAGGTCTCTTTTGCTATAGTTTATATTTTTCCAATAATCAAACCATTTGTGGTTAAATAATTCTGTCCAACTTATTCGTGCTGACGGATTTTTTGTTAATAATTTCGTTAACAAATCAAAACAATGTGGACTAAAATTTTTGTTTAAATGGAAATCAATATTTTTAAATTTTAAATTTTTCATCAACTGTTCGATATTATTCGCGATATTCGGATGGACGCCAAACAACATTTGGTACATTATAATTCCAAACGACCACAAATCCGCTTTCGAATTGTATTTGTTTTCAAATATTAGTTCTGGTGCCATATATAACGGACTCCCGCATATAGTATTCATTAAAGATTCTCCATCCGCCGTATAATGTTTCGCCAAACCAAAATCTGCAAGTTTAACTACTAAATTCTGGCCATGATCAAAATTTCTATCTTTATTTTGTTCAGCGTCGTTCATCGAATTTATTTGTTCGTCCGATTTGAATATTGTTCCGGAATCATTTAATGATGAAAAAATATTTAGATTATTTTTTGTTAAAAGAATATTCATCGGTTTTATGTCCCTGTGTATGCATCCGTTGGTCCTCATATAATATAGTGCCTCTTTAAGCTGGTTTAAATAGTAATATGTATTGGTCTCCCTATTAAAATGAATATCTTTTTTGGCCATTATTTCGTTATATTTAATAACATCCTCCATTGTACCATAATTACAATATTCCATTATGATATACCAGTGTGTGGTCGTTTTGAATACGTCATAACAAGTTACTATATTTGGATGGTTTAATTTTTTTATCAATTCTATTTCTAAATTAAGTTTATTAAGGCCGTTCGTTTGTTGAAATGGTTTTTGGTGTAAAGAAATTTTTTTTATTGCAACTTTCTGTCCTGTATTGAGGTCTGACCCAAGAAATACCTCGGAAAAGCCCCCAGATCCAAGTCTTATATTTTCAATCCTATATTTGTTATCTATTATTTCCATGATTTTTGTTAGTTTAGTGTTTCTTATTTAAAGATTACAAAATACTTTTATTTGTATTTACTAATTAAATTTATTTTAATTATAGTGATAATATTATAAAAATTCAATTTTTTTCTATTGAATTATGAAATAAATCAATAGATAAAATTAGACGTTAATTTTGGAAATAAATTATAAGTTCAATTTTTTTCTATTGAATTATGAAATAAATCAATAGATAAAATTAGACGTTAATTTTGGAAATAAATTATAAGTCTAACTCATCATCGGACGAATTTAAATTTTTATATTTATCTATTAACAAATTCAAATTGTTATCATCAAAAATTATATTACATGCACTATTTTCTGAACCATTACTAGACCCATCGCTGGAATCAGAATTATCGTTTGTGTCCAAATCTAAAATATCATTTAAACTAACCATATTATTTACCATATTTAGCCTGTCCTGGTTGGTTTCAGAAATTTCATAGTCGGGAACAATATCTGATGCTCCAACTAATTTTATAATGTTATCATTGGCAAAATTTTCAAGTACTTCTGTTGAATTTGTTTTAATTTCAACAGAACCATTGTCGTATGGTACTATACCAACAATATTGTCACTTTTGTCCAACAATTTATTGATCACATCTATATTATCCTGCAACAAATTGCGCATCGCTAACAAAGTATATTTCACATTTATGGAACCATCTGGATAAAATCCACCATATTTTTCTATATCTTTGTACGGCGACTCGTACGTGAAATTAATAAAAGCCATTATGCACTGGTTCTGATAGATAATATAGTTACAATTTCTATTTTAATTTGTTTATTAATTTCAATTATTTTCTTTACATGCATTGGGGATATTAAATTTTTCAAATTCTTTAACTATTTTTGCTTGGTCATCTTTTGATGTATAAAATTTCATGAAAGGAAGCTTCGCTAAACCATTATTTTTATAATAGATTATAGTATATCCAGGATATTTTGGATCGATGTAGTAGCTTTCAATAGTGTCATAAGAAATTTTAACAACATTTTGGTTTGGATCAGTCATTTATTTCTCAAATATTGTTAGAAAATATTATTTATACTTAATCTGCGGAATTCTTTAGTATATGTTATTTTTAGGAATTTAAATTTCAATTTTTATTAAATTGGGTATACTAAAATAAATACATAATTATCTATTTTAGTATATGCTGCCTAATTACATAAAATCATTTATAAAAATCCTTTGGTGCGGGTATTTGTCGCCTGAATTTTTTCCAAAGGAGGGGTTGTAACATTTGTTACGATATTTGTGCCATTACCCTTTCTTACACAAAACCACCACAAAAGAATTATAATAATGATGATAACAATTATAACACCCCATTTATGTTTTTTAAGAAAATCCATACACGAATTGTTAGGTGTTGGTTGGAGTTGTTGTGCTAATTGTCTTTCACGATTTTCTCGGTCACGATCATCTATGTAGCCATTTTCCATTTTATTATACATTTATCAAAGATAAAAAATTTATAATTTATTATAAATTTCTATACATTAAATAAAATTGATTTATGGTTAGTATAGTATATATACATCTATTACAGCAGCATAAATATTATATGAACCAAAATAAAAATATAATAGAGAAAGCAACTGTTCCGAAAACAACTCTAGAAATTTTTGCCAAAAATCTTGGGCTAGATATAAATTCGTCTCCATTCATTGGTGTCCAATTTTTGATTGGAAAATCTTCAGAAAATAACTGGCAAATTTATAAAGAAAGCAGCACAAATGATACAATATTTCATATTGACAAATTCCCGTCTGCATATGTGATTTTAAATGTGCCAATGGATAAATTGACGAATGAACTGGTCCTCGTGGCAGCAAATCTATGTAAATCCAAATCAAAATATAAAAATGTACCAAATATTGGTATTTTGTACACACAAATATCAAATACGGTACTGGGTTCGAAATCTGGTTCTTTTATTATAAATAGTAACCATAAAAAAAAGGTAATATATGTCTAAAAAAATGATAATTTTTTGGTATAAGTTAAAAAATTATCATTACAATTATTAATTTAACATGTCGGTGTCGGTAAATATTGGAAATTCTAATGATCCTTTTTACAGGTATAAAAGGCCCACATCAATTGTACAAAACAAAGGAAACAAAACTATAATTAGCAATTTGGACGCCATTTCAAAATCTTTATACACAAAACCAGCGTACATATTGCACTATATCCAAATAAAAAAATCTGCTCCCATAACTCCAAACGGAGAAATTAAAATGTTTATTGGTAAAAATGAAATAGAAACTCTGGTAAATGAATTCATAAATGATTATATTTTGTGCAACAAATGTAGTTTGCCAGAACTTGTAATAAAAAAAATTGATAGTAAACTGTGTTTTAGTTGCAATGCATGTGGCACTGTTGTGTTTGTTCCCGAAAATAAATTCACAAAAATTATTTTCAAAGAATTCACAAAATAGATTATCATTCAGTTGTTTCCGACGTTTCCATACTATATTTGACACCGCCAACAGTTACTCCTCCATAGCTCAAAAAGAACCCCAGAAGCAGGAAAGCAACAAACGATGCCCATGATACACCCAATTTTACTTTGTCCGTAACATTTTGGAATTTCAAAGCAATAGCATATATTATGCCAAAAACTCCTACACCCGTAATTCCTAATGTGAATAGTTTCCTAGGGTTGGGGTTGCGCCTCAAAAACCATGCCAACAGTATGCCAAGAACTACCGCCAAACATGACAGCACTAAAATAACAATAAATTTTGTTTTTAGTTTTTTTTGCAAAAGTGATGACTGTGCGCATGCTTGCACATTTGTATTAATACCGGACCAGGCATTATATGTTGTAACAAATGTTGACAGCCCGGACAATGCAATGCCTAGTATAACGAGCAGTTGCCAGCTCTGCAGTGTAAAATAATTTTTCATTGCGCCAGCTTCGTTTGTTATGGAAAATTTGCTTTCTGGTTTGGCTACTTCATCCATATCCATCATTAATTAGTTATTATATTAATTTACATAGATAATTATTTTGATTATTATATTATGTTGGTTTAAAGTAAAAATTGAATAGTAAACATTATAAAGATATAAAGATATAAAGAGATTTTTTGATTTATTACTAATAATAGTAGTATGTCAAAGAAAATTTCAGAACAAAATTTTTTGTCCAACAAAAAAATAGGATGCGACGAAGAAGTTCATAGACTGGTTAAAAAAACTACAAAAATAATTAAAAATATAAATATTTCAAAAATTCTAATGTGCAACGATTTTGAAAAACTAGTCCCTTTTAATTTATGGTTCAGGCATGACTTGTACAAGATACTAAACCATTACCAGAACAACCAAAATATTAGGACCAGATATTTCAACAATATAATGCTTACACCAGTTATACTGAATAATGATAGCACAAATTTAGGAACAATAAAATCATTTATGCACGAAATGTCGTTGTACCAACCATTTTATCCAGAAACATTTTATTTTATATGGGAATTTTTACAAACAGGGTACCTTAGTTTAGAATTCACAAAATTTTTGCACATAGGAAAAGAAACGAGTCTTGGGTCGGTTGAGGCCACAATATTTTATTACGAAAAATATCAGAATGTTTACCAAAATAATATATACCACGTATGGCTGTGTGAAAATGAAAAATATAGTAACTATAACTACACGGTGCCAGCGCCAAAAATAAATTATTTGGAACAGGCATACAAAATTAAATTCATTTCATCGACAAACGAACTAACCCTAACCAAGTACCATTTTATTAGTATTGATTGTATTAGTTTGTTTGATGATATTTTTGGTTGGAAAAATGAAGAAATGGATTTGCATGCTAATTTATTTTATATATTAGCAGCAACCAAACATCTCGAAAAAAATGGTTCGATGCTTATCAAACTGAATATGGTTTCATCGAAATCATGGAATTTTATTTTTGACATAGTACATAAATTTTTTAGAGAATATGAATTTATTAGGCCAACAACAGCCAACCCCTTTAGTCCAAATATTTATTTATTTTTGAACAAATTTAGATATGAACAGCACAAAATGGATCCATTTTTAATTATACTAAAAAATTTGTACAGGCATAAAATATATGACATGTTCTATCTTAATTTAGAATCCAATGCCCAAAATCCTATTTTGCAAAAATATAAAACTTTTACCAAAAAATGGGTCGGAACGTTAGCAGGAATTGTAAAAAATTTCCAAACAAAGATACCAAAAATACCAGATGGTAAAATATCAAAATGGCATGCATCAAATGACCTTATGCAAATTAAACATATCACATCAGATTTCGTTAACGAACCAGTGAAATATATGTTGTCAATTATTAGTAAACAACTTAAAATTAAACCAATTGCTCCAAATACATTTTATGGCGAACAATTTTATAAAAAATTAGTTGAAAAACGGTCAGAACTTAATTATTACAAAAGGATAATGGATACTAAACCAAGCCAAATATTTATTAACAGGACTCTCGCCGACCACAAACAAAATTATCTGCTGACATGGGAACAGGTAACAAGCCAAATTGATATGTATAAAAATATAAAATACACTTTAAAAGACAACTATGGTGCCGAAATGGTAACAAATGCCTGGATTAAAATGTACGAACTCCTTAATTTATTTCCGGAACTAATTCCCAACAACGAAAATATTAAAACATTCCATTTATGCGAAGCGCCGGGAGCTTTTATATCAGCCGTTAACCACTATATATCAAGCAGGAATGCAAAAAATGGCGCAAAACAAAAATTAGAATGGTATGCACAGACGATCAGACCGACCAATACTGGCATGAATACCGATTCTGCACTGGAAGACAATTTCGGACTAATTATTTCGCATCCCATAAAATGGTTGTTTGGGCCTTCCGAGGACAAATCTGGTGATATTACACACAGCAAAATTATTAAATGGTATGCATCAAATCCACAACTAAAGGATATTGATTTCATGACATCCGATGCAGGCCTGCAGTGCAAACCATCGGAATTGAACGAACAAGAATCATATTTGAGCAAAATTAATATGGGACAAATCATTTGTATTCTGGCCTGCCTGCCTTTTGGAAAATCTGCACTTTTTAAAACTTTTTTACCTATGTCGGAACCGCTAACGATTTCGATGATATATTTAATATCACACCTGTTCGAAAAGGTTACACTCACCAAACCTGTTGCAAGCCACAGTCCAAATTCTGAAGTGTATATCATTTTGAACAAATATAAAGGAATAAAAAATAATATTTTGGATATTTTGTACCAAATGTTAGACGATCCCAAAATTACATCAAAAACTTTATTATTCGAGTCGTTTGACCAAACATTTATTAAATCGTATACATGTGCTATAGAAAAATTAGTAACAAGACAAATTAAATCATTAAACAAACATTACTACTACTACTATCACATTGATGAAACACAATATTTTGGTGGAGAAAAGGAGGCATATACAAACATGTGGTTCAAACTTAATCCAATTTGTATTTTAAATGATTTCTTGCTGGATAACAAGATCTTTAATAATTATAACAACTGCAATTTATAACTTATTTAATTTACATGATATGCATGTCTTTGCATAGGTGTAATCCGGACACAAATATCTGACTGGATATGTGCCATTTTTTTTGCAGATGGCACATTTGGGTACGTTCTCGTTTATGTATGGAACGGTCAGAAGGAATATTCTGCATTCGTCGCTGCAAAATCGGTAGAATTCGCCTGGATAGTGTTTTGGAGAAAGGCACAAATTCTTTCCACAGTAGGAACATATAGGTGCTGGACTTTTTAGAACAGAATCAACCAACATATTTTAGAAAACTAATATTTGTATCATTTGGTTATGTGTGTTTAATAATTATTATTTCAATTTTTTGAAATAATAATTATTATTTCAATTTTTTGGCAAAATATCTATGTCAAATAATCAATAATATTGGTTATTTGACGATTCTCATGAAAGTGAAATAGTTGTTGTTGGCCGGAATGTGATGTTTTAATCCCTTTTCACGGGAGTGTACCTGGTCGTATCGTCCAGTTCACATTGGTGCACGTGGCACCCACATGTGTACGTGCGACCATTGAACATTGGAACACGTCCGCATGGCACTCTGTTGTCGTCGTCGGTCCACATCATGAAAGGGCATTGTGGAAGAATGAAGAACGAATTCTTTGGGTTTTCGTAGAATTCTTTTTCGCATTGGGGACTGCAAAAAGGATTGTAGTAGTTCCCCTCATGCCTGCACCGGTGTTCCCCACAAAAACCACACATCGACCATGCGAGCGAAAGTACAAAAGACATAGGGAAAAACGAAAAAATGAATTTGGATTGGTTTTTGTTTCAAAGAACTAATTTTATGGATGAATAAATAGGGGTTTCTTAGCATTTAATTTTTCAATTTTTTTTAATCATATGCAACATTTCCTTTAAAGATTCCATTAATACATGATAGATAATCCAATAGTTGGATGAATTCATTTGAACACTCTTTCATTCTTAAAAATATTTTTCCTGAATAATTAATAATTCTGGCTCTTTGCAAATCATCCAATTTTTCGGTTACAATTATCGCTTTGTTAAGTTGGCACAGAATATTATCTATAGGATTTCCTTTGGAAATTATTTTTTTGCTGAACACGCTAATTTCCTGTATATTTTTGCATGTGAGAACTTCGTTTATGATATCGTTAGCTGTCTTGATATCAATCGATGCAGCTATATTATATATATCCCGTTCCGTAATTTGGTCTGATTTTGAATCAGTATTCGATTTTGGATTAATTGTTGTGATTACTCTTAATTTATTAATGTCTATTTCATTTAATGTTTTGTTCATGTCATTTTTAAAATTGTACAAATATTTAATATTTTGTAAAAGCATAATAGCTTTCCTCATATCTCCATTTGAAACATCAATTATCGTATTAAAAATATTTTTAGAAAGGTTCATCGATTCGCTGGTTGCTATTTCATTTAATTTATTGATCATGCATTCGTTGCTTAACTTTTTAAAATAGACTGCCGAACACCTTGATTTAATGGCATCTGTAATTTTGCTGATATAGTTGCAAATGAAACAAAAACGTGTAACGGCACTATATTGTTCAATAATTACCCTTAGCGCATCCTGTGCTTCGTCCGTCATAGAATCTGCCTCGTCGAGAATAATTATTTTATATGGAGGAATTTTGCTGCCATCTTCCAAAATAATTTCCGTAACATGTTTTTTTGCTTCATTTGAGATTTTTTCTCTGACAGCATTAATTCCTCTATCATCTGATGCATTGAATTCTATCACTCTTGTCGCAAAATATTCTTTAAAAATTTCTCTACCTATTGCAAGTATGGCAGATGTTTTTCCCGTTCCAGGTGGTCCGTAGAAAAGAAAATGTGTTATGTTCCCAGTTTCAATACTATTTTTGAACAAATCAATTAAATTTGGATCATGCGTCATATCATCCAATTTGCGTGGGCGATATTTTTCTGTCCACGGAATACTATCAAAATTATTTTGCAACATTATTGCTTAATTATTATTCAATAATTATTTAAATAATAATAATAATTTCAATTTTTTAACGAACTAAAATTTTCTTCGAATTCAACTAGCGCTTTTTCGGCACTAATTCTTTTGGTGGGAGAATATTCAAACATTTTGTACAAAATATCTACCAATTTTTGGTATTTTCTTTCCAAAAAAACAAATCCAGTTCTGTGGTATACTGTATTAACTGCACTAACTGCACTAAGTTTAGAATTGAATTGTAACCATTTATGAATATCCGGATTAAAATCATTCATTGGAGTACCCAGCACACTAAATATACTATTTAGTACAGTTTTTTTGTTGTCCCCACTAAATAAAATTTTTCTTCCTAAAATAAATCCGATAAGGCATGCACACGACCAAATATCTATTTTTTCATTATAGGTCAATTTCCCTAGTAATAGTTCTATTGCCCTAAATCCTACTGTACATACATATTCACTATATTTATTTTCGTTATTGCAGCCATTTAGTAAATATTTGGAAGAGCCAAGATCACCTATTTTTAGTACATTTCCGGAAATTAATATATTTTTAAAACTTAAATCTCGGTGCATAATATTTTTGTTATGCATATAAACTATTCCTTTTAGCAGTTGCGCAATATAACTAAATTTTGTATTTTTGCCTATTTTGTCTGTATCTTTTACAATTCTGGTATACAAATCACATTCCATAAGCTCCATGCCAATATATGTAATATCTTTTATGCATATGTGTCCTTTAATTTTAACTATGTTAGGATGTTTAAGCACAATTAGAGAAGATATTTCTCTTATGATTTCAGATTGGATACCATAATCATCGTAATGGTTGCTCATGACCTTTTTAAGAGCAATTTTTTTACCACTAATAAAAACACTCCTTACAAGACCAAATGTACCGGATCCCAGTTCCTTAACAACAACTTTATCGTACAATGATTTTGCCGAATAAATATGAACCGATAAGGAGGTATGTTTGTTTGCAGTAATGCTGTACCACATATCTAATTTTTTATTTTGAATTTCTCCCAATATTTCGTTGAATATTCGCTGGGCAGATATTTTGCGTTGTATGTTCAAAAAATTACTCATTTCAAAATATTTAAAAAATACTTTGGATTCGGTATCATTGTCTTCCATTTTAAACCATTCCATAAATAAAAATGAATTAAACGGATCATTTAAAATTCTTTTTTTCATGATATCTTCATCCGTGCTAAAAATATTTACAAAATTAATTATTTTATTGGCCAGTTCTTCGATAATAATATGTGAATAACCAAACATAAGAAGAATGTATGACAGCAATAAACAAAAATGGTATTCAGAGTACACCATTTTATTACGTCCGTATTGGTCAAAACAGTCGGACAAACTTTTGAAATACAAATCATACCGTATGCTGTTTAAAATTTCTATTTCGAGCTCAAATAAATTTTCTTTTGTATATTCGCCTTCAAAAAATTCTAGTATATTTTTTAAATTTATTTTATGGCATCCGCGTATTTTGTCTGCTATAAGTAAACAAATAATGATAGCAACTTCCAATTTTTTTTCGTCGATCATTTTTGATGTTACGTACTTGTCAAACAACATTATCGAATGTTGGATGGTTCCGTGGTCTATGCCCCTGTTGTATGATATTTCAAAAAATAGTTTTACCATTTTGGGCTTAATTTCTGCATAAAGTTTAAATATTGAATCATCAATACTAATTTTTTCCATTAAATGGTATTTCTCATAATTGTTATAGACATGTAACAAATTATATATTCAAAACATCAATTTTTTTATAAAAGTTGATAAATAAACTGAAATATATACACAAATATTAGGTTTGTACAATATGATATCCAAAATTTTGCGCTATGGTTCAGATTTTCATCTAGAAATGATGCCGAATATATTACATCCAAAATTAGTTCCGTACTGGGATTTCAAAACTGGCTCAAACACCAAATATTATTTGGCACTAGTTGGCGACATTGGAAACCCATACAACACTAATTTATGCAATTTTTTTGATAAAATTTCCGACAAATATGAAAAAATATTTTATGTTCCAGGAAACCATGAATACTATAATTTGGCAAAACTAAATTTCACAAAAGAACAATTTGACGATGAACTCAGAAAAATTTGTGATAATTATGAAAATGTCGTTCTGCTGAACAACCAAACTTATATGCTCGACAATATTAAAATTATTGGTTCCACATTGTGGTCGAATGTTCCTGCTACAAGTGCGGATACTATTAGCAGATATATGAATGATTACCACTTGATTAAAACCTTGAACGGAAATATCACCGTTGAGGACACCAACAAATGGAACAAAGAATCAGTCCAATTCATAGAAAATGAAATTATTTCTGCAAAAAATCCGTGCGGTGTACTTACAATTGTACTAACACACCACGCACCTCTGTTCAGTGATAACAAAAATTATACAGCCGACCCAATTTATTCGGACAGCCCATACAAATATGGATTCCATAACGATCTCAAATATTTGATGAAAAAACCCGTGGCAGTTTGGTTATATGGACATACACACTATTGCAGCAAATTTATGTCGAACAATGTAATCGTTGCGACGAACCAGCTAGGATATTCGCACGAAAAAGGACTAAATTTTGATTCATATGCGCACATAAACCTAAACAAATTAGTTTTGAATAATTTATAAATGATAAATAATTGAATTAATTATTATTTATGATAAAAAGATAGTTATTACTAGTAACTATAGTACTTAATATGGATATGAACATGGACATGGACATGGACCCGTATGAAAAATTAAAAATGAATACAAAACGCTACAAAAAAATAAAAAATTTATTAAAAGTGGTTTACGGGTATAACAGTTTCAGGCCAAAACAATATGAAATTATAAATAGAATAATTTTGGGAGAAGACGTTTGTGCCATACTATTTACCGGTTTGGGAAAAAGTATTACTTTCCAAATTTCTGCCTTATATTTGGACGAACCAGCAATTATAATTTCTCCATTGATATCTTTGATGGACGACCAAAGAATAATCCTTGACAAACTTGGTATAAGTTCGTGCTGCTACAATTCTAATGTACCGAACAAAATGGATTTGCGGAACGAAATACTGCAGTTCAAATATAAATTAATTTATATTACACCCGAAGCAATTGTTAACATGAAAGATTTTTTAAAAAAATTGTATGATATGCAGGGAATTTCTCTGGTAGCCATAGACGAGGCACATTGCATTAGCTCATATGGTTTTGATTTTAGAAAATCGTACAGAGAACTAACATTTCTCAAAGAAATTTTGCCCAACACACCAATACTAGCACTGACTGCAACAGCTACAAATATTGTTGGAAAAGATATTTGTAAAGTTTTGAGACTGAAAACTAAAAAAGGTGAACTAATTAAAACATCATTTGACAGACCAAATTTGTATCTTGAGGTGAAACAAAAAAGTAAAAACGTAGACAACGATATTATTCCAATTATAAACAAATATGCGGACGAATCGATTATTATATACTGTGTAACCAAAAAAGAAACTTCAAAAATAGCAGAAATACTTAAAACACATAAAATAAAGTGTGGCATCTATCATTCAGGACTGGACTACGATGAAAAAATAGAAACACACCAGAATTTTATTAAAGGGAATATTAACGTAGTTGTTGCAACTATTGCTTTCGGAATGGGTATCAACAAATTAGACGTTCGTGTTATAATACATTATGGTTCGCCGCAGTCACTGGAGAGTTATTACCAAGAAGTTGGGAGGGCAGGAAGAGATGGTAAAAAATCATACTGCTATGCTTTCTACAATTTTAGGGACTTTAAAATACAAGAAATGTTGATTTCGACCAGCGACAATACATTATACCAAAAAACACAACTACAACTGTTAGGAAAAATGAAACAATATTTAACAACTAAACAATGCCGGAAGCAAGTATTGCTAGATTATTTTGACGAAAATTTAGAAAATAAATGTAATTTTTGTGACAACTGTTTGGGGCCACATATTAAAACAGAGACCAAAATAGCGACAACAAAACAGAATGTCCACAAAGAAACGAAATATTTAATTGATTTAATTGAATCTATCAAAAATAAAAGCTTCGGAATAGGAATGTACATAAACATACTAAGAGGATCAAACAGCAAAACGATTACTCCTGCTATGAAAAAAACTAAATTTTATGGTGCGGGAAAACATAGATCCCTTGCATGGTGGAAAGAATTAGTCGACAACCTAATTAAACTAGAATATTTGGAATATGTTTATTTAAAAAGTGGAAATTTTCCAGTGCAAGTAATAAAAACAACAAAAAAAGCAACAACCTGGGCAAATATGGCAGATTTGGATGATGTACTAAACGGGATGGCTGTTGAAAAATTGGAGCCCATGGAAATGGCTACCAGTATATAATAAATATATAAATTTGTTTATTTATATATTTTTTTAGACTTAATTTTATTATTTTTGGATTCTTTTGCTGGTGGAGGATTTGTTTTTTCCAATACTTTTCCAATATCTTGGTTTCGCACAGTAGTCACTATTTTCTTTAAAGATTTTTTGGCGTCCAACAGTTCGTCAAGGGTCGGACTGAAACGATTTTTATTCATATTTTTGGAACTGTTTGGTACTGCTGGTACTGCTGGTACTGCTCGTATCGGGGGTGGTGGCGGTGGAGGAATTGGATTTTGTGCCTGGTCTGGCAGCGGACTTGGCATCTGTGCCAAAATATTTAGTGGTGTTTGAAGGGTTTTCCTATATTTTTCGATTAGTTGTATGTATGCCGTATCCTCCGTATTATCATCGTCACATATGAAACACGCGGACATAAAAAAATCTTGGATCGGAGAATATGGTTTAAATTTTCTAATCTGCATTAGTGTCCAATTAGACCTGAACTCATTTTCAGTAAATTTGAGGTCTGTCAGTTCCATAATAACGGATACTATCGACCTTTTGCTAATTATTTCCATATTTGATTTGTTTGCATTTTCGTCATCAACACGAACAAAAAATCCATATTTTTCGTCGTATGGTACAGAAATGTTCATATAGTGCGGATATTCGCCCGACGGCTGTTTAATTGTTCTTTTGTATTTGAGATTTTTTGGCAAATTCCACAATTTTTTGTATTCCATAATTGTTTCTTCATTAACTAAGTCTATTTTTTGTATAAAATGATAAAATTTTTTAATGTGTTCTTCGTTATATAAATTAGTTAGGGTACTGAATGATAAACATATTTGGTATGATTTTCTGCCGTTGTTGTCGAACTCTTTGATATCAAACGGAACAATCATTTTGGGACTTTGGACAATAATTTTTTGGCGCCTTTTTTTATTAGATTTTTTATCTATTTTTTTTTTATAGTAAATACCTATATTTTTGGACACTTTGTAAAATAAAACTGGTTTAATGTATACCATATTTTCTTCATCAAATGCATCTATATCAATCATAAAATCTTTATAATTTCCAATATTACAGCCATTCATATTTAAATATTTATATATTGTTATTTTTTTATACTCAAATTTAGGTATAAATAAAAAAAATTGATTACAAATATTATTTAATATAATTACTTTATAAAAATAAATGGATAAGATTAAATAAAGATAATTATATGAACAAAAATGGTATACTGAGACTAAAAAGACTTGCCAGTGAAGTTATATCCGAACAGGACATAGACCCAGTCGGTGATATTTTTCTTGACATATCGAGAAAGATATTTTTTAACCACTACGGAAAAATGTACCAAAATATGGATATATCTCTCTACCAAATTGGACCATGTAAACATCCCTTATACCCAAATCTGGTTACTAATCCACATTTTGTAAGAGACGATGGAGTTGTTGTATACATAGAATTGTTGGCGAACGATGGGATATATTTAAAAGAAATTGATGAGGAAACAGTGCAACTTTCGATGGAAATATTAAAAATCAAAAATGCAAGCATATTTACTGTTACTACCAAACCAAATATTAACATACAACAAATACAAAATATTAAAAATATAGAAGAAATTTACGAAAATATTAGTGAAAGAACAATAAAATATGTTCCGGAAATAGTCAAAAATTATGTATCCAATTTTGGTAGAAAAAAATATAAAGTTTGTTCCCAGAAACCAGACAACAATTCTGGTCCAAACACACTAAAAACGTTGGATAAATTTAAAAAAGATGACTGGGTTTCAGCCAGCAAAACTAGAAACTTTGCACTCAACGATACACTAATAGATTGGCTGGACTCCTATAACAAAGGTAACCGTTGCCATAAACAAATGGATGAATTTAATTTTACACATTTTATAATGAACAAAGGAAAACAGTTTGAAGAAAATGTTATTAAACTGGTAAAACAAAAAGTTAAACCTGATGAGTTTGTCACAATTTGTTCTGATATGTATGACTATGATAAAAAAATCTTAGAATACGAATCTAATACAATAGCAGAAATTTTAAAAGGAACACCAATAATTTACCAGGGTGTGCTGATGAACCGCGATGGCCCTCTGGAGTACTCGTATGGTATGCCCGACTTGCTGGTCCGCTCGGACTATTTACCAAAAATTGTGGACCTTAATCCGTTAGACGATGGTATGCAACATTTTAAGGCACCAAAATTAAATGGTAATTACCACTATGTTGTTGTGGATATCAAATTTACAACACTCGACCTTTGTGCAGACGGAAAACGAATTAGAAATTCGGGAAGCAGTCCTGCCTACAAATGCCAAATTTATGTTTATAACCATGCTGTGGGAAAAATTCAGGGCTTCGAACCGGATGTATCATTTATTTTAGGAAGAAAATATAAATATGAGTCCAAAAATATATGCTACAGCAATAATAGTTGTTTTGCAAGGTTTGGGCATATTGACTATAAAAATTGGGACAACGATTACATAGCAGAAACTATATCTGCAATAGGATGGATCAAAAAATTGCGAACAGAAGGGGAAAAATGGAAATTGTTACCAGTGCCTTCTGTTCCAGAATTATATCCGAACATGTCCAGCATTTATGAATCAAAATGGGAAACTTTAAAAACAGAATATGCAAAACAAATTGGTGAACTAACATTACTATGGAATTGTGGAGTTAAAAACAGAGAAATATGCCACAAAAATGGTATATACAGCTATTTTGATCCAAAGTGCAGTCCAGAAGTTTTGGGCATCAAAGGACAGAAACAGATACCAGTTTTGGACGAAATTATTAAAATTAACAGGAAAAAAAATTTTTCTTCTGATATGGACAAAATCTTTATGAAAATAAATAAAAATATTAATAATGGATGGATGGACAATTTCCAACTTAGGATAGCAGTTGATTTTGAAATGATAAATTCTATTTTCGATAATTTTAAAGATTTGCCGTATGCGCAGGACCAAAATTATTTGTTCATGGTAGGAATTTCGTACCAAATATTTGGCCAAAAAACAGAGTACAAAATGTTTTTGGCATCCGAACTATCAAAAGATGCTGAATTCCAAATGGTTTACCAGTTTTATAAATTTTTAAGAGAATTAACAGACAAACATATTGGAAAGGGAGCAGCTATTCCGCCTTTGTACCACTGGGGACATATTGAAAGAAGTTTTTTTTCTGGACTGTGCGACAGACTCCAAAAAAATATAGGACCAAATATAAAAGATGACATCGAACTTATGAAAACGGAACTAAATTGGTTCGATTTGTTAGAATCTTTCAGAGGGAATCCAATTGTTATTAACGGTTGCTTTGGATTTGGTTTAAAAGAAATAGCATCCCGTTTGTCAGAACTAGGATTTATAAAGTCCACATGGTCAACACAATCACAATGCCATGACGGAAATGCTGCTATGATAATTGCACAAAAAGCATACCAAATTTCTAAACAAGATAACGTACCAGTTATCCAAATACCTTTGATGAAAGAAATCATAGAATACAATAGGATAGATTGCACAGTTATCCATGAAATTATTGATTTTATGAAAAAAAAAATGAATTTCTAAAAATATTTATTTAATTTAAACAGTAGAAACAGTATAAATATTAAAAAAATGAGGCATAGGGACAAAAAATTAGTATTTACTAATGGAGATAACCCCCAAACCAGTAATGAACCAGATGATACGGAAGATCCTGACTACGATGATAACTTAAAGAAACATAAAATACATCCCATTAAAAACAAAAGAAAAAGACCATACAAATTCAGAAAAAGTACCCGAATTGCAAGTATGAAATATATAAAATATGATGATAAATTAGATATACTAACCAAAGAACCAAACAACGAAACCAATTCAGATACTTCGGACGAAGAAATAAAATCTAATTCCGATGAGGAAATTAAATTGGACGAAGAAACGGAAAAAATTAGGGATGAACTAATGTCCGAAACATGGTTTAACGAATTATCGGACAAAAAACAGGTATACTACATTGAAAAAATAAGGGACCTCATGACGTATAAAGAAAAAATTCCATCGACCAAAGAAATTATAGACCTAAAAATTGATCCAGAAAATATTAAAATATTGTTGGTGGACAGAAAAGAATTAGATTTTTATGACAAACTTGATCCAGTCTACGAAGAAGCTTGCAGAAAATTTTTAAGGAAATTTAATAATTTTGTTGATACAAATAATGCCGAAAAATATGAAAAAATTAATAGTATGAAAAAAAAAATTTTAAACCAAACAAAATTTATCGAATCCATGCGCGACAGAATTTTAAATTCCGATTTTGACGACAAAATTAAATCCATTATGTATGAAAAATATATAACAATGACGATTTCTGATCCCGAAACTGCTCCAAAATATTTGACCTGGATAGAAACAGCACTATCGATTCCGCAGCAACCAAAAAAGATAGTCATTGATGCCTCCATACCACTAAACCAGGCAATATCTAATCTTATGGTTGAAATGATGGACAAATTGAACAAAAAAATTTATGGCATGGACGAGGCAAAAGAAGAACTGTTATGCATGGTCGCCAACATGATAGGAAATCCATCTTCAAAATACAAAGCAATCGGTTTGTATGGACCTCCAGGAATTGGAAAAACGATGATCGCCAAAATTATGTCCGAAGTTTTGGAACTGCCAATGGAACAAATTGCATTGGGTGGGATTGTTGACTCTAATTTTTTGGAAGGGCACTCTTTCACATATATTGGTTCGGAGCCAGGTTGCATTACAAAATCATTCATAAAAATGAAATATACCAACGGAATAATTTTTTTGGACGAACTAGACAAAATATCACAAACTGACAAGGGAAAAGAAATTGAACATTCGTTATTGCATATTACAGATTTTACCCAGAACCACGATTTCAGGGACAAATATATGCCAGAAATTCCAATTAACTTGTCGAACATCATATTTATATATTCGATGAACACGATTTCCGGTCTGGATTCGGCACTTGCCAGCAGGATACCTGTTATAAAATTTGATGGATATACTTCAAGAGAAAAAATTGATATTGTTAAAAAATATATTATGCCGGAAATTTTGGATAATTATGGAATTGGTCATGGAGATGTTATAATTGGACCTAACGAAATCCAATATTTGGTGCAAATTGTTAAAGAGGAGGACGAGTTGGATGGAAAATCGGGAGTGAGGGGACTCAAGAAAGCTTTGGATAAAATCATAAACAGAATTAATTTGTACAAGGTTGCATCAACTAACGGAAAAATTGATGTTAAATTATCGTTCGATATACCAAATTTTAAACTACCTTTTGTTATTGATTCAAGTTTAATTAATAAAATTATCAAGAATAACAGTTCGTGGTATCCATCAATGTATCCATCAATGTATTTATAAACCAACGTACCGCGATATACCGTCTAATAATTAATTGTTAGTATAGTATAAAATGAGTTATAAAAATCAGATAATAAAACAAATTATTAATGGAAAATATGCGAATCCTTATGCAATAGTGCCATGGAAAAAATCTAATATTTTGCGGGACAATACAAAAAATATGGACCAAGATATCGGCGGTACTTTCGATTTAAAAGAAATTATTGATCCATCAAAAAAAAATTCTGCAGTAGACATAATTGAAAAAATAACTGAAAAAATCAATGAACAAGATACTAAAATTGGAAACGAAACAAGTTTACAAAGTCCTGTACATGTATCAGCCAAAATTATTAACAGGACTCCTAAAAACAAATATATACCCAAATTTGTTGGTAAACAAAATAAAACACACAACAAAAATAAATTGGAAAAAAGAATTAGTTCATTGGAAAAGAAAATATCCGAACTGGAAGACTATATCGCCCAGATCTCGGTTGAATTGGAAAATTTGGTACAAAACCAACAATAAATCAATAAATAATTATTTTTTGGTAAAAAATAATTATTCATCGTACATACAACAATATGTATGGAGTAGCATTAGGACCATAGCTATCTTTATATATATGTTCTGGCACATATTTGTCCGTTGACGAAAAATTTTTTAATGTTGCTATTGAATCATCGTAGTGCATGTATTCTACTTGGTTTGTAATTGTATTGATACTGCGATAGGTAATTGCAGTATAGTGTCCGCTAGTAATAGTATTTCCTATATGTGTTATCATCCCAAACAACATATATTTATATTTTGTACCTCCGATATTAAATACAAGTGTTCTATTAATTTTGAGGTTGTGCATTTGTTTTTGTAGGGTTTGTTGGTTTATCATATAAATTCTTACCATTAAATAATTTGGTAAATTATCTATTTTTTTTGTTACATATGCAAATATGTAGTCCGTACCCTGCGGTTTGGCATTATTCCCTTCCATCAAGTCGGTGTTCTTATATTCTTCTGAAATAACTTCTTCGATAGATTTATTTTGGTTTGCATTCAAAATATGTTGTTGGATGTTGAAAAATATTTGTGTAAATGGAGGAGGTGATGATATTGGTGTTGTTGGTTGTGCACCGGATGCATCAAAATATTTTTCCTGGACAGAAATTTCTACAAATACTTTTATAGGATCTGTTATATAACCAATAAATTTTGTTAAAAATTCTTCTGCATCCTCTTCTTTCAACAAATTATTTGGTGTGAAATATGGTTTAATTATCATGTAATCGTTTGCGAATGGAGATTGTGGAATTAAGGACGGCAGTCCCGGTAAACGGGGATTATTATACATTTTTTCCAACACACCTTTTTTAATTTTAGTGTAAGCGTCCTTTATATATTGTGCTGTTGAAGGGTCCAAATATTGGTCTGGACTTTTACTACTAATAATTATTCGTCTGATTGGGTATATCATATAAATTATATGCATAGAAGTACCAAAATAGCAAGAATTTCCGAAATTACTAATTGATGCGGCATACCCGTAATCATACTCTTTGCCAGAGACTATGAATTTTGGATACCATTTTCCCGGGCCCTTTAGGGCTCTTACTTCTTGTGTATGGTCATATGCTGCATTCGCAGCAAAATCAACTATGTCAGTTACAGGTGGCTTTATGAGATTTGGCAAATATTTTTGAATTTTAGGATCGGTAGATGTAGTTATTGTTATGAATTCCGATGAATTATTGGTTCTAACATATTCTCCCGCTGTGGGATCCCATTTTTGGTTTGCAATAGGCAACAAATTGTTCGGATCCATAATTGGTTCCAGCTGTTTGGGCGGAGGCGGAGGTGGTGGAGGCAGTGATGGAGGCGGAGGTGGTGGAGGCAGTGATGGTGGTGGCGGACTCGGACCAAATGTTGGAGTCTTGTACTCGTAAGTTTCACTTATTGAGCACATGTTTTTTTTTTCTTGGTTCCTGGGTCCATTTTAACTATAAATGGCATGCTGTTGTTCAGCAGTTTGACCTGTTCTTCTGCCTTGTCTTTTGGTCTTGAATTTGACAGAACATAAAACACATAGTAGAATGATATTTTTTGTGAATATGGTTCTATAAAATCTTTGAGCAAAGGATAATTCAATTCTTTTGTGTACTCTGGAAGATTTATATTAATTGCATTAAATGGATTAATTATATATTTTTTGTCGGATGGTTGGTTGCATTCTTTATCTCCTTTCCTAAAAATTCTATTTGTATCATATTTACCTCTATTTTCAAATGAAACTACATTTTTCATTCGTTCGTATACATCACTTGTAGTATCCATGTAAACTTCTACAAATTCTCCTGTATTTGGATCAACGTTATTTTGGTCAATAAACTCTGCAATTTCCATTTTTTTTAATGGATCATCATCGGTTAACAATTCATTGGTTACGATAAAACCATAATCCATATCTATTGTTTCCGGTTCACCTATATCTTCTAAAGATTTTATTGTTCTGAATCTCATTGCAGTTTTATAATTTTTATCGACAGTTTTTCCCATATCTTCGTCAACAGTTGATTGTTCGACGATTCCTGTATCTTTGATTTCTAAAATATTCGAAACTAAATATTGTAATAATCCAACGACATTTTCATTTATATAATATGCTTCATAAAATGCATAGATTTTATTTTTTGACCATCCACCATTTCTACTATTATCTCCATCACCTACAACAACATTTATTATTTCTGTTAATAGATCAAATAATTTGTATTTAATAATATGCGCAATAACAACTATTATGATTAAAACCATAATTTCATTTTTTGCCTTGGTCATTTCCTTCTTAACCCAATACTGTCCGGGGCTAAGAACTCCCTGCTCAAGTGCGATTGTATTATAAAAATCAGTATCATCCAAAATTTTAATATTATCAAATTTTAGTAAATCCGCAAATGAATCTATATTTGCGTGTCCTCCATTAATTGGATCATCATAAAAAGTTTCCATCTTGAATGGTGGTCCGGTTTCATTATATTCTTTATAATCTGGATCTGCACCTGTAACGTAATTAAAAGAGTTGACATCATATTGGAGTATATCTGTTATTAATGCAGCCTCAAATGCACTATCTAATGCTACCGGATTTGCACCAGGTGGGGAACTACTTATATTTGTCAACAAATCAATAATTTTTTCCACATTTTCAACATTAGGTACATTTCCATCAGAAAATATAGGTGCCAAAATAGGATTCAGTATATATGTACTTTTCTTTTCTTTCAATGGTCCGTCTTCAGGAATATCTTTAAAAACACGCTCGAGCATTTTTGGATCAGCACCGGTTGCACTTTGTACATTAGTTTGTACATATGTCCTGTACAAATCCTCTTTCCCGGGCAAATCATAAATTAAAAATGGTATAAATGTGTTGTTAGCAATTTTTATTTCAAAATCGTATACCAAAATAGACCGCGACGAAACAGGATTATTTATTGTTCCTTTGATTTGGGTGATCTTATGTTCAAACAAATTTTTTATGGTTATCCCATTATCTTGCCTCTGCTTATCAACTTTAGTTTGGAACTCTCCGAATCTTTTATAGTGGTCCTGGTTTATTTTAACATATGTAGAGTGGGTACCCGCACCAGGATTTGTGAATACATTAGTTGGGTCCGGAAAATAATTTTGTCTTTTAAGTAGATTTGGTTCCTGTTTGTCTTCAATTTTGAATCCTGTACTTGTTTCGGGATTTTTAAGATCTAATATATACGACAAAATATCATGCCTGTTTACCAACACGATGGGCTCATTAACAATATCCAAAACGGGGTTGTCCGTTTTGATAATATGGTGTATAACGCATTGGTAAAATTCTGGAAAACATTTATAATTATTGGCCTCAATAGGGTTCCAATAGTAGTTGTACTGCAGTCCGAGGCCATATATTTCGTATACCCTGAAATAAATTTCAACATTGGATAGCTGGTCAAGTGTTCTTTGCAGTATTCCATCGGTTGGACTTAAAACTCCTCTTTCTGGTTCGGCTGGGCCACCAAACAGAGACCGTGATTTACCAACACCACTGTAGCCGTATGTCATGAGAACAGTACCCCTATTGTTGTTAATGTTTGGTGCAATAGACATATAGCTGCTTATAATATCAGACTCAGGATAGGTTAGTGTATTATATATTCTTTGGAATTTAATTCCTTCTCCGTTTATCATTTTGTCATGGATTGCGCTATAATATAAAGAAAAATCTTTGACTGGATTACCTGGATTTTCTAATTTATAAATATTTTCCAAAATTTCAAAATTAATAAATAATTTATTATTATTATCGTTGACAAATACTAATCTTTTTGTGTCCCAGCGCTCTTTATATTCGATGGATGTGGCATCATAGTCGAGTAAATATCCTTTGCTCCTGTCCCCTATGTATTTGGGGTTATCCTCAATTTTTTTATTTTCTTTGGGATCAGAAAAATCATTTATTCTTAGATGCAGCTGAACTTTGTCCATTACAACCGCATTATATTCGTCAAGCAATCTTCTCAAACCATTAAATTCTCCAAAAATTAGTAATGCATCATTTTTAGTTTTTTCTAAAATTATTTTATGTTTTAAAATTAATTTATTGTATTTTTTATCTTTTTTTAATTCTTTCAAATCTAACAACATTTTTTTGTTCTGGTATTCATTTCTGATCCAAGTAAATAATGCATTGCACCTTTTAAGCTGGATATAATGGTAGGTATACAAATATCTTTCTATCATTGACATCTGGTCATATGGCTTTTTATTATCCCCCTCGATACAATCCAGTATGTTGTCTATTATTTCTTTATAAAATTCAACCAGTCCGAACGACAATTTCGCATAAAATTTGTCGACAACATCTTTTCCATTAATTGATTTTCCAATTGCACCAACAAAGGCTATAAAACTATTTACCTGCGCAACATTTAGCAAATGTTTATTGCTCTTGTTAATAATTCCATTTAATTTTTGTCTAATAATTCTCCAAATAGTTTCATAATTGCTGACCGTTTCCATAGCCAATTCTAAAATTTTATTGTTGACAACTATTGCAAATTTTTTAAAATCTGGCAAAAACATCACCTGGCTTATTGTATCTATAAATCTCCTCAATGAATTATTTTTGTCAAAAATATTTTTTTTAATATCACGAATATTTTGTAACAATTTTAAATTTTCGTTAATTAAATTTCTATAATTATTTATTTCTCCTTCATAGAAAATATGCAAATCTGGGCTTACCATTGAACTAATGTTCGAAACTACATCATTAATGTTCTCAATTAATTTTGCACTTGTTGGATCTTTATATTCAGAACCATAAACCAAAATAAATTTTATTTTATCATTATCATCGTTTGGACCTGAATGAAAACCAACATCAGTAAAAAGATCTTCAGCTGGATCAAATATTTCTGCAATTTTTGTTGTCCGGTAATATTTTCCAACTGTTAATATTATTTCAAATAATGCTGGACTTTTTATTTTGTCCATACTATCTTTGATTTTTTTGAAAACATTTATAATATGCTTTTTTATAACTTTAATAAAAAAATCCGAATAAAGATCTGTTAAGTATAAATTGTTTAGTTGTTCTAGCGAACCAGGTTCATCATTATTATAGTCATAGAATGCTCTGTGGTAAGGCTCTTCGTACAGATTAACATCAAATGGACCAGATGTTTCATACTGTGTATTTGTATACTGAAAATTATTACTGATTAGTTCAGCGGGTATGTCAGCAACTGGTCCATTCGGATCAAAACTATCGACAAAACTGTGTACAAATTTTTGGTTATATTTCGAGAAATGTGTTTTTAGTTTACCAAAAATATGGTCTAATTTGTATAACCTAAAATCTGCTTCGACTGTATTAAATAATCCTTGTGCAACGGCATCTAGATGTTCTTTCATTATGGTAGCCCAATTTGGATCATTTGCATAAATTTTGGAAATTTGATGTAGTGAACACAAATTTTTAAAAGTATTTTTTGATACTAATTTTCGAATGATTATGTCGAGATTCATAATATTTATACATTCTGTACTAATATCTACAAGTGCTTCTTTGATCCGCTGAGAAACATCTTTTTTCATCAAAATCATAATAACATAAATATCTTTGCTGTTTGTATTTATGTTGGTATAGTAGTCACAAAATTCAATTTTATCTTTAATATTTTCATCAATAACATACTTTCCTAACCGCTTGTCTGGGTCCTTTGGATCAATTTTAGCTTTATCAGTTTCGATGGGATAGTCATTTCTTTTGTTGGTAAAATTGGTTCCATTTGTCACAAGTTCACCATTCACTTTTTTGGTATAATCATCAAGTTTTCCTACATATGGATTATATTGGGCTATGTTCAATATAATAGATGGATCGAGAAGTGGTTGGAGTATTTCAACTATTTCCTTTATTTTTTCAATAGACAGATTTAGTTGGAATTCCGAATACATATGTGCAAGAAGAGAAAACCAAGATGTGGTTAATTTTGCTGCAAACAACCAGACTAAATCAATTTTTGTGTTAAATACATCACTCTGTGGGTCCATTGTTTGGAGCATATCTCTTGTTTCCGCGGCCAAATAAACTATAGAATGATTACTAATATCAGTAATAAAATGTTTTATTAAAAGTGTATTTAAGTAGTAAGAATTTTGGATATTATTTTTAATATCCGCCTCTATCTCTGCCAAAATATTTAATATTGGAATTAGTTCTATTTTTCTGTCATTTCTTGTTGCGTATAATGGATTTGATAGTTGTACCGAACTGTCCCGTGTTAATGGATCTTCGGGCGTATAAGTCTTGTTATGAAATTTGTCCAACAGACCACGCAATTTGTTCAAATAATTTATAATATATTTGCCCGTATTTAAAATTTTGATAGCAATATCTATTTGTTCTAATGTGACAGGAGCACCTGCTGTAATTTCTATTTTTTTTGGAATTTTGTATTCATTATTTGTGTTGTTAAACAAGATGATAGTTTCTCCCAAAATGGGAGTAATTTTATATGTAGTTATAGATGCGTCATACACCAGCGTATTATGCAATGCTGAAGGTATGAAGGAAATAATATATGGTTTCAGTGGATAGTAGTCATTGTATATAATATAACCCACTCTAACATCATAGGTGTAGGATGATATGCCATTTACAAATGGATTTACCACAACATCGTACGAGTATGAAATTGGACTCTTGATTTTTGAAGACATACCATTACTATTACTAATTAGTTCGTAGTCTGTTATTGTAATATCTTTACTTGGTTTTATATCTTCTCCAGCATTTATCATACTTTCCATCAACATCAGGGCAGAGTTTGAAGTATTCCAAAAATTTCTATAATAATCGTATACATTGGTCAGGTGGTCGTTGATGTTTGTGTGGTCGCTAATAAGAATATACAAAAAAAATGTATTTTCATTAATTGTATTAAAAATGTTAAAAAAATAGTCGCCCAAATATTCTTCGTTCACAAAAAAATCTCCAGTCAAAGGCACCCCAAAAGCAGGATCTTTTCTGGCAATATAGTCATTTGATATAGATGCAAAATTATTGACTAAATTATTAACAGGCACATATTGTTCCATTTTTCTTGAATTTGTTCTAAATTTGGAAACTTTATTCTGGTCTATTTTAATATCATCAAAAAATGGATTTCTTGGGGCATTTTCAAGGACAAGGTTGTTCAGTAAGTAGTAGTATGTTATTAATTTTTCGTTGAAAAGATTAAATAAACTGATTGTTACTGTGTTCATTTGGTCAATAATATATTTTTTCATTATTTTGCGATCCTTTAATTTAGTAATATCGAGTCCTTTGAGTTGTGCTACTGTATCGATATATGTTTTAATATTGTTGTTGCTATCAATATCAATCTTAAATGTGACATATTGTTGTACTTTTTTGAACAGCAGTACAACAAGATTTTGTAATTTTATATCTGCATAATCTTTACTATATTCATTGACTACATATTTTATCGCTTCTATTGCCTTATCCGCATTTACTGTTCTTTTCACCCCAGTTAGATCCTTTGTTACTATAAACTCATCATATTTCAGAGTAGTTGTAGGTTTATACGATTTTTTAATAACATTTGCCAATTTAATATAGTTGTCAGCTATTCTTAGAGCCATTTGTATTTGTTCACGCTTGTCATATCCGGGAGAGGGTATGAGATTATTTTTTATATCAAATTTAAAAAAATAGTCTAGGACCTCTTCAGTATGTTCTACATCCGAATATAAATACAAGCCAAATAGTTGGTTCATCTCACTAGGGACATTTATCCTTTTCATCAGATTTTCGTACAGATATAGTTTGGATTTTGTTAATTTAGTAATGTAAGTTTTTAGTATACGACCTATATTACCGTACGATATACTGCGTGGGTCCTCCACATACATAGTTTTAAAATTATTCATAATATCCAAAAAAACATTAAATTCGTCTCTAGTTTTTTCCAACATTCTAACTTTGGTACTAACATATTGGATATCTTTTTCGTAATTAAAATGTCTGACAACATTGTCCGATGCATCGGACAATTTTTTACCATATTCGTCAACATAATTTTTATAAAAATCTTCTAAATCATCAAAATTATGTTTTACAACAGTGGTAGTGGGTCCCTTTACAAAATCAACATGTTTTTTCTCAATTACTCCTTCTCTGGTTGATAATTCATATATACTTTGTTTCATATTTGTTTGGAAATCATTGAACCTCCTTTTTGAAGCTGCCATTTCTTCGCGGATTGTTTGCAGCGAAAGTACAATATTTCCAAAATTCTGAACAACTGCAATTATTTCTCTGATAAATATATTTGCTGTTTCAATGTTGCGCTCAATTATATTGCCAGTAAATTGTATAATCTTGTTATAATCTAGCGAATTGGCATCCAAATTTTTAAATTCACTGTTCAGAGAGGCATTTAACGATTTTAGATGAGAATAAAATTGGTACATATTTTGGTAATGTTGTTGCACCGTTTCCTCTTTCTCCGTTGTGGTGACTGGTCGTGCCGTCATTATTTTTTTCAGATCATTCGCTACCAAATTCATATTGGAAACTGAATATTTGTTAACAAGTGCAGACAATAGTTTAACCATGGGCATGCTATTGATCATCGCATTGTTCGATATTTTGGAAACATCTGGCATAATCCCAGAACGCGCTATAATATCCTGGGCCTGGGTCATTGTTAAGGATCCATGTGACATAAAATTATTAATTATAGTATCAATATCTGGAGGTGTACTGCTAACATCAGACCTCAATATATCCCACATTTTCACCAAATTGTCTTTAAAATCCTTAATTTTGTCATTGATTTCTTCAAAAACTTTTTGGTGCTGGCTTCCTTTTTCTTTTATTAAAAAAATATAAATTATAATAATATTCATCATTTCGATTAAAAATTCGTTTCTTTGTTGTAGCCCTTCGATATCAAAAAAATATTTGTTCTCGAAATACAATTTATCTTGTTCGACAAATTCTGTTTCTATTTTGTTAACATCGCCTATTACTTTATTAACTGTATTCTGCGATTCTTTACTACTTTCTAAAAGCTGGCTCATCTTAATATACCGGCCTCCAGATTGGGAAACAGTTCTAATTTTTTTGGGATATTCTTCAAAGCCATATTTTATATTACTACCATTTGATCCACCAGCAATTTTTTTGTATTTATAATTTTCATCGTATGCTTCCAACCTATTTTTTGCACTGTCGGGTGTACCAGGTACAAGTATTGCTCCAGTTGTGTCGAACCTGTCCAAATAATTTTTTTGTTTGGCCAATTCATCTTTAATAAGCTGTTCTTCTTCCAATGGAGTCAAATATTTTGCTATTTGCCGATTTTGTGCATCTTTATAAATTTTAGTGTTCAAAAGTTCATTTAGTTCTAGCGACACATTTTGTATATTCATGGACGATTTTATTACCGTTGATAGTTTATTTACAAACTGTGCTGCATTTGCCATTCCTGAAACATTCGTTCCTAAATTATAAACATTGGCAAATATGTTTGATGATGGTAATTTGTTGTACAAATCCAACTCTTTTTTCCTTTGTGCGGCCATGATACTGCTGTCAATGAGGTCATTCGTGTCAACAGGTATTTCCAATGCCGGATCAATATCAGAATCACGGAAAGATAATTTTTCGTAATAGTTGGAAATATCTGCCCCCATTTGTATGATATTTTCTTCTGTGTCGGCAGCTGCAGACAGTTCTTCCAACAACCTAACAGAATCTTTTAATTTTTCTTCAATAACAGTATACCTTATGGCATAGTCCCCATTTTTGACGGCATCATTCGTTATCGCCATCGATAATTCATAATCTTTGTACATTTTTTCCATCATATCTTTATTAGTTTTTTCTATTGACGGAGAAAATTTAGATACCTGGTACAAGTTCCATGCATTATTCATTTCGGGAATAATTTCCATAAAAAACACGTTTCTTAGTTGCACACCACAATATCCAAAATATGTTTCAGTTGTATTAAAAGTCTTAAGTGTCGTGGACCCGGGAAAAAAAATTTTCGGAACAGTATACGAAACATCTTGCCAGTTAGCGGGGGATCCACCACGTGCAACAAAATCATAGTATATATTTGGGTGTAACGAAGTAGGACTTATTGTTGCATGCTTAATAACATATTCTACAGAAACGTCTACTGGACTGGCATATTTATGGTCTCCTCCCTTTGCGCAATCGTAAACTTTCTCTATTCCGTCCGGGCCTTTTGCTATTCCTTCCTCGGAAGTCCTGGCCTCGTCAAGGATCCGCCTATACTCCGTCACCCATTTCATCAAATTTTGGAAGAATGGATTATAAATTATGTCCCTATTTTCATCAATTTCTCTTGCTACCATTTCGTTAAAATGCATAAGAATGTAGTCCATGTGGTAGTGCGATACCTTATTAGCATCAATTACTATCTGGGTGGTTGGATCCAGTGTTTTCTTCGTGTAGTCACTATATACTGAAATACTTACCATATTAGTGTATATTAATAAATAATATTTATTTTATATTTATTTTACTTGAAACTAAAAATAAAATAAATTTAAACAAAAATATCCAAAATATGGTTCGTAATTTTTGGCATTCCATTCGTCATCCTTACAATATATGTTGCCATTATGTTGTGCTGGTTATTATTTATCTCTGCTTTTCCAAATGTAGTTATCACAATACTATTTTTTCCCAGAAGCTGCGGTGTATAAAATATGTTGCTGTATTTAATCGTATTTATATTCAGCTCCGCCATTTTTAGTTTTAAATTTGTGTACCCAACTAGCTCGTACATATGGTTACCGAACCCTTGGTGTACCACAATACTTATGCGGGCATCTAACGTATAGTGGTGTCCGATATAATTAATACCCAAATTGTTGGATGATATAAAACTTTCCATAAAATTTTTAGAAATTTCTTGGTAGTTATGGTTTGGATTTGTTTGTGTTACCTGCATTGGGGTTGTCTGGCTAAAATTCCAGTTGAAGGCCTGTTGTACAGGTACCGATGAAAACCACGATGAACTGTTGCTCATTATCTAGTTATTGATGAAATTATTTTTATGGATCTAACGAAATTTAATATCAATTTTTATATTTAAATATTTATTTATATTAATTCATAATATGACAAAATTTAGAATTGGAAGACATATCAATATAAGCTACGGATTTGTAACAGCCCCGTGGTATGCACACAGTTTAGGTTGTAATATTTTCCAAATATTTTTAGGGTCTCCACAAAATGTTCTCTCCAAAGCAAGGAAAAAAGATGAACTGGATAAATTCGGGAAGGAACTTAAAAAATATAAAATCAAAATGGTGATCCATGCCAGCTATACTATTAATTTTTGCCATCCTACTAAAAGCAAACGGTTCGAAACATCTGTAAAATCATTGGTGCAGGATCTCCGGGCATCGGCAAATATTGGAAAAGGATGTCTGGGAGTCATAATACATATGGGAAAAAATGTGCCGGAGAACAAATTATCCTACAAACAGGCACTGGAGAACTATGTTATCGGACTCAAACATGCTCTTTCGGCTACTCCAGAAAATACCCACATAATACTTGAAACAGGTGCAGGCCAGGGATACGAAGTTGGCAGCAAAATTAGTGATTTGTCTGAAATTTATTGGAAATTGGCCGAAGATGAAAGAGCCAGAATCAAATTTTGTATCGACACATGCCACATTTGGGCAACTGGTTATGACATATCAACTGCAAATGGTGTCAGAAAATTTTTTAAAGAATTTGATGATTCAATCGGAATAGACAAAATTGTATGCATCCACATGAATGACAGCAAAACAAAACTGAATTCTAATGTTGACCGGCATGCCGATTTAGGATTTGGATATATCGGAATTGAAGGTTTAAAAGCAGTAGCAAAATTTGCACAAAAACATAAAATAAACCTAATAATGGAAACGCCACTCGATTCGGTTAACCCTAAAACTAACAAAGATGTTACGTTCGCGGAAGAATTTGCAAAATTAAAATCATGGATAAATTCAAAGATAAATTCAAAAATGGCTTAAAGAAATATTATTATAATATATTTAGAGATAGATTTAATGTCAAACACCCCAAACACAAACGAAGTCACCGACAGAACTAACGATAGTTCAGAATGTGTTAACGAGAATGGTTCCTTGCAGGAAACTAAACAAGAAAAGGAAAATTTTGAAGTTGTATTTTTCATAAGATACAATACAAACCCAAGACCCTCTGAAGAAGAAATTACCAAATTTTTTAACAACTATGGAGCAGTACACCATGTTAAATGTCCGGAAAACAAAAATTATGCCTATGTATTTATGTCATCTCTTTCGACAAGTGCAGAACATCGCAGAACGCGCACATCAATAGGAGAAATTATTAAGGACATGACGCCAGAAAATAAATTTCATATTACAGTTGCTAGGTCTAACCGGGCAGGAAATTATCCCAGAAATGGCTATAATACGAGCTATAATACGAATTATTATAGATATAATTATAATACAGATCCAAGGCCAATGCAGTACAATGACGGCAGAATGAATTCAAAACCACCGTCCTACCGTGATGATAGAACACCAGGATATGTGCCGCGCAGGTCCTACTACCAAAGAAATTATGATAACTATGATATGGAACAACCAACATACGGACCATCGAGCCAAAATCCCTACCAAAAATATAACAACAACAACAACAACAACAACAATAGCCAAAGAACGGCTCCAGAAAATATGCCCAAGAGATATAACCAGAACTATTCAACTCCACCCAGTTACAATAGTTACTCCAATAACCGCTCTTCTTCTTTTAGGAGAGCCAGTCGAAGTCCTCCGATGGGACCTAATTAGTTTTAGAATATAATAAGCATATAATATTTTAATTTTTTATTATGCCAATCAAAAATTAAAATAGTATTTGATACAATATAAATAAATCATTATCTTATCTGATATTAAGTACATATGTCTGGTTTAAGACCAAAATCTAAATCTAAAGCCAAACCAAACAATAGCGAAGATATAATCGTTTACACAGACGGTTCGTGTGTTGGGAACGGAAAAATTAGTGCCGTTGGCGGGATAGGTATACATTTCCCCAACAACGAACTTAAAGATGTTAGTAAAATATTTCGTTTTGGATGTTGCACAAACCAGCGGACCGAATTGTATGCAATACTATTTGCGTTCAAATATATAAAACAAAATTTGGGTTTGGATGGAAAAAGGATCATAATTAAAACTGATTCACAGTACTGTGTTGATAGCATTACAAATTGGGTATATGGATGGATTAAAAATGGTTGGCGGACCAAAAGTAATAAACCAGTTGCAAACAAAGAATTTATAGAAGCTATCCACAAATATTATGAACGGTATGACATACTACTTGAACATGTCCAGGCACACACGGGCCTGGATGACGAAGATAGTGTTGCCAACGCCAAAGCGGATGCTCTTGCCGTAAAAGCAACCAACCGGGCTTTGCTGGAGCAGCAACAATTATGTCCGAACAAAAAGAAACCGGGAAGAAGTAGTACAAGACCGGCCAAACAGGCCAAACAGGCAAAACGGTCTAAACTTTCTAGCAAATCGTCGAACAGGCTGCCAAGCAAACAAAATAGCAAACCCAAAGTTCAACCGTTTTCAATACAAATGGTAGGAAAAAATATTAGCAGAAAAATTACGGACAAACCAAACCAAAATTTTAAAAATAATTCTAAAAATAATTTTCCACAAGGAAATCTTATAGTCGAACTGATCAAATCAAAATAAAAAATTGATAATTATTTTATATTTAAAAAATAATTATTAACTATTCTGGTATAAATAAAATATTGATGTCCGGTCCAAAAACAAAAGTAGCTGTTTCAACCAAAGGCCATATAATTGACCAGCACTGCAAATACAATTCTGGAACCATAGTGGAAGCAAATGGTTTTGTTTATGATTGCACACTTAACCAAACAGAAATTGGGTCCAACAAAAATAAATTTTATATTATGCAAGTGATCAAACACAACAAAGGTACCTGTTGCTACATCAGATTTGGCAGGATAGGAATTGTTGGCAGAATTGAACATAAAGAATTTTCTACCGACAAAATGGCTATTTCATTTTTTGAAAATCAGTTCAAATCAAAAACAGGAAATGATTGGTTTAACAAAGATAATTTCGTTAAAAAAGATAAAAAATATTTTATGTCAGAAATAGAAGGTGCTGATGTATTAGAGTCTAGTTCCGGCGAAAATGATTCCAGTGGGAGTGGGTCTGAGAATACGGATGATTCTGATAATTCAGACCCTGGTTCCAAACTTGATAGTCGGTTGGTAAGTTTTCTAAAACTTATCAGTAATACAAATTATATGAAAAATACGCTAATAGAATTAGAAATCGATACAGAAAAAATGCCCCTCGGAAAAATAAGCCAGGCACAGATTGACAAAGCATACGATATTCTGTACAAGATAAACAAAAATATTGGCAAAAATGATGACAAAAAATTTTTGCAACTAAGTTCTGATTTTTATACCCTTATTCCGTATGCATGCGGAAGACAACAGCCTCCTGTCATACAAACCCAAAAACTTGTTGGAAAATATATTAATTTGTTGAACGAACTGACACAAATAGTTTCGGGAACTAAAGCTATTGTAAAGCTGAAAAAGGATAAAGGTGACCTTAACAAATTTTATAACGACCTTAGCACTGAAATAGTTCCGTTGGGCAAAAATAATGATATGTACAATATACTGGCCAACTATCTAAAAAATTCAAAAGCACCTACCCACAATTTTAGTTACGAAATTCTTAATATTTTTGAAGTAAATCGCGAAAATGAAAGAGAAACATATGAAGATTTCTCTAAAAATTTAAAAAACAAAACACTACTGTTCCACGGAACGAGGTGCTGCAATTTGATCGGCATATTTAAAAATGGAATGTTGTGCGATCCGTCCAAACTGGGAATTAATGTTTGCGTTACCGGCAAAATGTTTGGCATGGGACTATATTTTGCAAATTCTGCATCCAAATCTATCCAATACTGTGCATACGATTCGTCCGACAACATTGCATGCCTTTTTGTTGTAGAAGCGGCACTTGGAAAAATGTTGGAAAAGAAAAGTGCAGATGTTTCTTTAACGGCAAAAACTTTGCCAAAAGGATATAATTCAACATGGGGAGTTGGAAAATCTTCTTTCAAAGAATATGACGAATACGACGAAATAAGAATTCCAAAAGGCACCCTCAAATCGGTTAGCAATAATGCAAACAGTTCTCTGTTGTATGACGAATTTATTATTTACCACGACGAACAAGTAAATTTGAGGTACATAATCCAACTAAAAATTGATTAAAAATTGATATCAAACTAGATTAACTTAGATTAATAAGTAATGGGTAATGGGTAACAGTTTAGAATTCTACGAAAAAAATAATAGAAATCTGTGTGTAAACAATGGATTATTTCCGACTCCTCTCAAAAAGGACCATAACGAAATGGAAAGAATCGGAATTGGATTAAGACCAATAGCGATAGCGAACCAAAAATTGGTTTTCAATTTTAATTCAAAAGATGTTCCATACAACGAAGTGCAGTGGAGGTATTCTTCAGACTACCCCCTTTCTTTTATTATATTGCCGCCCGATTTTAAATTAGAAATTGATAATAATGACCACAAATCATATTATATAGTCGATAATTATGGAAACAGGTTGTACAAAGCATACATAAAAATAGGCGGAAATGATAATTTTGTTTCGTACTATAAAGTTGTGCCGACTTCTTCTGCAGATATGAAATAGGGCCATGGCAATTTTTTAATGTATTCTGACCACCCATTTACAAAAATACTAATTAATATTTTTTCTGGAAGAATGATTTTATGTTCCAGACTATGGTTCATTTTAAATTTATTTTCAAGTAATGTAAAATTATTTGTAAAATATAATAAATCCATAATTCTGTTCCACCTTGGATTGGAGCCGTACCGAAATATCATCTCTGAAACAATATTAAGAGGATATAGTCTCCGGTTATTCCTTTTTTTAGATAATCTTTTCCAGCCTGCCTCAAATGACAGGCAAGCGTTTTTGCTACTAAATCCGGACACAACCAATGCGGGTATCCATGTTTGGCCTCTCGTCCTTTTGGCACCAGTACGTTTTATGTTCGGGTCGTTCCGGTTATGGTTATTCAATCTTCTAATAAAATTATTGGTGGACCCAATATAGGTGCAATGCGAATCAAGAGATATTATCATATAACACACCCAACCAAATATTTCAAACATTAAATCTCAATATAAGTAAATAATAAATAATGAACTTTAAATCACTTTATGAAATTTTTCATAAACTCAAAATAAGTTGTGACATAACCAAACAGTTTAAAATTAAAAAAATTATGTTCGGATTCGGGGGCTCCGACAACATAATTCTTGGCATTGGACAAAACCATGATAAATTGGCTATAAAAATAATTCCAGATGTTGTATACCAAAATGTTAAAATCAAACCTAACCGTAGCCAGCTGGAAATCAAATTTTACAAATTTTTTACCAACAAATATGTTTTGAAAAACCGGAGTCCGCACATTGTTGGAATTTATAACCACCAAAAATGTTCGAATATAGATAAACTTCTCAATAATATTAAAAAAAAACCTTGCCCAAGTTATGAGGACAAACTAACAAAAAAAATAAGATTTAATCTGACAAACGAAAAAATATGTGATTTGTTGGAAAAATTCAAATCAAACTTAATAAGTCAAAATTTTGATGCTATTTGTTTGGAATATTGTCCCGAACAGCTCTCACAATACATTGAAATAAATATGTATATGGTGAGAGATTTTAGCGGAAATAAATTGAAAAATATTATTGATCAATTCATCTACAACCTGAACAGATTTTTGTTCCAAATAATTTTTACTCTGGCAATTATTAAAGACGACTATCCAGGGTTCCTCCACGGAGATTTTTTCACAAGAAATATTTTATTGTCACCTGAATTCAGGTACAAAGATAACGAATATGCAGCATACCACTACAAACAAAAAATATTTTATCTGCAGGCAAATGGATGGTATGCAAAAATAAATGATTTTGATTCATGCATCATAATCAATGAACTGGAACCTAGCGACCTAAAATTTAACAAGGATTTGAACAAATTTTACCACAAAAATCCGTTCAACGAAAAAACAGATATTTTTAATTTGTTGCACGACATCTATGATGGCCAAAATTTGGGAACACTAAGCATAAACAGGCTGGCGGCAGAACTTAATATTCCATATTCCAAAATAAAAGTTTTAAAAGAATTTTTGGGAAATTTTTTAAAAGTTGGTGTAATAGACAAAATAAATGATGCGAACTACGAATTATTGAGCGGAACATGGGACATAGATGGTATTAAGATCTTGGAAAATACTGTACTTACACCAAACCAGTATCTGAACCACTTTGAAATATTCCAAGAATTACCACCAGGTTCTAAGATTGTCCAACATTTCAATGCAAATAATTCTATGTGGAATAATAGCAAGTAATTATTTCTTGTGAATAGTATAAGATGTTTTTTTCGGCTATACATATAACGGTTGGAAAATATTATCCTAATTTGTTTATGCAAATAATATTTGGAAGTATTTGTTATGTTATATTTTTTTTCATAATCAAAAGTATATGTCCTGATGTAAACTATGAAAAATACAAATATTGCATACTATTTGTAATAATATTCGATATCATACTTCTAGTTTATTTAACAAGATTTAGGACAAATTCTAAAAACAGTGAAGAAAAAATAGATGTGAAAAATGAACTTGGTGCGGGTGCGGACAAAGTACTAAACCCAAACAGTTTGAGTTTGAATAGTACAAGTTTGTCGTCAGAGGCCAATGATTTTAAAGTTACACATGATCCTTCTTCGTCTGACGAAAATTATAGTATTTTTTCAACTTCGGAAAATAAAACGCCTGCCAAAATCGAACAAACAACAAAAAAAATTTTAAACAGTTCTTCGGACAGGCCAAATAAATCTACAGAAATTTCAATTTCTGCAATAAATTCTTAGTAATTAAATTTAAAATTTAATAGTCATCGTCGCTGCTGTAGTCGCTGTCATCGTCATATCTATTGTAAGCAATTACTCTAGGAACATCTATGTGGTTGTATTCCGGTTGGACCATTTTAACTCCTTTGTTAATTAGACATTTTAACAAATCTATTTTTATTTTATGACAAACGATAGCTAGCGGTGTATATTTTTTTGAGGTTTCGCATTCCAAATTGACATTTTTTTCAACCAAATATGTGAACAGTTCTTTGTTGCCTACATTGGATGCATAAGATGCATAATGTATTGGCCTCCAACCGTCTGGTCCTGGAATTTCAAGATCAATACCTTTTTCCGCCAAATATTTTATTTCTTCCAATTTATTTCCTCTGCATAAAATGTGTACAATACATTCTTGAGCTTTATTTTTAATATTGAAATTTTTTATTTTGTCAGTTACAAATTTAAAAATTTCAATACTAACTTTATTATTTTCGCACAACAAATGCATTGGAGTGTTTCCGTCTCTATTTGTGCACTGCAATTTGACTTTTGACTTCAGCACTATTTCAAGTATTTCTAACGTTAGTAATTTGTTTAAACATAAATAGTGCAGAGAAGTATTTCCTATTTTGTCCGCACACGTCATGTCAACATTTTTGTTGACAAGATATTTTATGATATCCGGCCCGCAATATTTGCACACATCATGTACCATTCTTTTTCCACCATATTGGTATTCCAAATCGTCCACATTATCAATTATATGCATAATGAGTTTGTCATTTTTTGACTCAAAAATATTTTCAAAATTGGCATCAAAAAATTCTTGTTTAGGATTAGGTTTAGATTTGGCAGTATTTTTTTTGTTCATTAAATTTAAAGGTTTGTGGAATGCCTCCATACTAAAATTTTTATAGTCCAATAATCTGTTTAATTTGTTGGTGCTGATATAATATTTAACAATCGCTACATTGTCTAAGTGGTTGTACGATGGAATATACTGGTTCTGTTTTTCGTCGGGATTTTTTTCCAAATATTCTGAAATTATACTTTTTATTGCCACCACTGGAAATGTATCTTTTTGTATTTTTTCTCGCGTAATCGGACTTGTACTATTATTTTTAAACCAGTCTTCGATAGAAAATCTTTCGTATATAATTCCATCTCCGGCTACAACTGGATCGTACATTATCATTTTGTTAATTGGACAATGAATATATTCTTCTAATCCTTTTGAGGATCCAACTATTTTTTCCATACGATAATTGGTATTGGTAATGATAATTATCAATTAATAGGTTTATTTTTCAATTTTTTTGCCGGCATAAAAGTTGATTTATAAAAATATTATTTAAATATTTGACAACTATATATATGGATATATACGATGGATATTATAAAGAAAATCAATGCTGCCAAAACTATTTGGCAAGTTCTTCCAAATTTCTCTGCAGACGACCTTGAAAGAGCTATAGTAGTCAGTGCAGACAGCTACTACAACACAGGCATTTCTCTTATAAGTGACAAACAGTACGATATACTTGTTGAAAGACTGAAACAGTTGGACCCTAAATCAGCTATTCTACAAAAAACAGGAGTACCGGTAAAAGGAAAAAAAGTTAAACTTCCAGTTTGGATGGGTTCGATGGACAAAATTAAGGCTGAAGAAAAATTAGTTGACAAATGGAAAAAATCGTACAAAGGTCCATACGTTGCTAGCGACAAACTAGACGGAATTTCCTGTTTGTTGACCGTAGTTAATGAAGAAATCAATTTGTTTACGAGGGGCGATGGCTCATATGGCCAACAAATTTCGCATTTGGCAGATTTAATTAATATGCCAATCAGCAAACTATTATTGTCTACATCGAAACAAAGTAAAATATATATCAGGGGAGAACTTATAATGGCAAAAAGTAAGTTTGAAAAATATTCAAAAATAATGTCAAATGCACGAAATATGGTTGCTGGAATTGTAAATTCTAAAAAAGAGTCGGTGAACGAAAAACATGCACACGACGTAGATTTTATTGCATACGAACTGATTGAGCCAAATGGAAAACCATCCAAACAGATGGACCTGTTAGAAAAATTGGGCATGAATATTGTTTACTACGATATTTATAAAACAATTGATCTGGTGATTTTGGACGGTATTCTGCAAAAACGTAAAAAAAAATCAATATATGAGATTGACGGAATTATAGTTACGGACGACTCCAGCCATCCAAAAATCATGTCAGGAAATCCGCCATACAGTTTTGCGTACAAAGGTCTGACGGAAACAGCCAATACCAAAGTTATATCTGTGGAATGGCGCCCTTCGAAAGATGGCATACTCGTTCCTCGCATACATTTTGAAAAAGTTCGTCTTTCGCAGGCAGACCTGGAATACACAACAGGCTTCAATGCCAAATATATCCACGACAACAAAATCGGTCCCGGAGCCGTTATTACCGTAATTAGGAGTGGAGACGTCATTCCGTACATAATGGATGTAGTTAAACCTGCACAAAAACCAAGTTTTCCCGACAATTTTGATTATAACTGGGACGACAACCATGTTAATATAATTCTGAAACATGCATCATCTAACGAAGATGTTGTAATCAGAAGGCTCACCAAATTTTTAAGAAATATTGGCGTCGATAATATGTCGGAAGGAATAGTAACCAGACTCGTGAAAGCTGGGTACGATAGTATTCCCAAAATTGTGTCTTTGACGGTAGATGATTTTTTGAAGTTGGATGGTTTTAAGGATACACTGGCAAACAAACTTTATAACAATATTAAAACTTCTCTAAACAATTTAGACATTTTAACACTCATGGTTGCCAGTAATATTTTTGGAAGAGGTTTTGGTGAAAGAAAAATCAAAAAAATTCTTGACAACTATCCTACTATTGCCGACAACTATTCAAAAAAAACCCACAACAGTTGGAAAAACAATATACTATCTCTTGAAGGATTTGACGAAATAACAACTACAAATTTTTTGAATGCTCTTCCGGAATTCCAAGAATTTTACAAAAATATCAGCAAAATTATCCACGTCAAACCGTATACTAAAAAAATTAAAAAAAAAGGCATATTCCAGGGCCAGGTCGTTGTATTCACCGGATTCAGGAACGACAGTTGGAAGAAATTTATAGAGGAGGAAGGAGGACGCGTAGGAAGTTCAGTAAGCAGCAACACAACATTATTGTTGTACAACGATGGCGAAGAAGATTCTTCAAAATATAAGCATGCCAAAGAATTAGAAATCAAAACTATGCCAAAATCTGAATTTTCTAAAAAATTCAATATATAATAAAAAAAAAAATTTGATATCTTAAATATACTAAATAAATTTAAACAAATATTAGTTAAATAATTTAATATGGATAGTAGCGGTAACAAACCAGTTCAAAATAAAGATATTATAGAAATGTTACAAAATATAGGATCGGATAGTACACGATATTATACGTATGGAGAACCAAATTTGGTAACAAATTTGGTAACAAATAATGGTAATTGTGGTGAAACGGAAATGTACGACAAAATGGACGAAAATAAAATTATATGCAAACTAATTAATATACAATTCAAAGAATTTTTTGATAATATATACATACCTTTTAAATTTTTTAAATACGAAAATTGGAAAATTAATAAAGTTCTCTATGACAACGAAGATGCATTATTCTACAATCCCAAAT
>Ga0206992_1007_pt1 | contig 44776 bp, 46 predicted proteins | sample Alteio_BWMinCont_6_FD_153267 | JGI IMG/M metagenome (GOLD analysis project Ga0206992, IMG submission 153267) | Enriched cells from forest soil in Barre Woods Harvard Forest LTER site, Petersham, Massachusetts, United States -... | ecosystem: Environmental > Terrestrial > Soil > Temperate forest >... | reverse complement strand
TTCTTCGTTTCCGATGTCGGTGTTTTTGCGGATCTGATCCAGCAGCGCATCGGCGTCCCAGTTTTTCGCGTCTTCATCGCTGATGTGACCTGTCGGTTGATATTCGACGAGGACGAACCAGTCGCCGCCACGCTGCGGCGCGATCAGGCCGACAAGCGAACTGTCGACCTGGTTGCCGAGCTTTGTCATCAGTTCCTTCGCCGATTTCTCCGGGAAGAAGACATAGCCCTCGGGCAGGTCGATATTCGCTTGATCGCGCACCGCAACCCGGGCGGGACCGATGGTGCGCTCGCCTGTTATTTCCTGGCGCGGCAGTACGACAATCAACTGCTGCTCGCGCTGTCCTATTCGGGGTTTTTCCTGAACCTGTTCAATCTGATCCCGTTGTCGCCGTTCGATGGCGGGCGGATCACGGCCGTCCTGTCGCCACGTGTCTGGTTCTTCGGCGTGCCGATATTTGTTGCCATGTTCCTGTGGCGGCCAAGTCCGTTACTGATCGTGATCGCGGTCTTGGCCATTCCGCAACTGCGCAAGGCGTTCCACTACGATCCGTCCTTACCGGAAAACGCCGCCTATTATGGGACCAGCCTTGAAACCAAGGTTACCTATGGGCTGTATTACCTTGGCCTGGCTGCATTTCTGGCCATCATGTCGTACGACGTCCATGAAATGCTGGGCGGTTCGCGGGGTTTTTGACCCGCGTTTCGCTGTCTCAGTTCCGGTAGTGCTCCTTTGCGGTCGCTAAAAGGCCTTCCTGTGCTTATCCGCCTGCTTTTGCTGATATTCGTCTGCATGTTTTTTACGTCCGGCCTCGCATATGCGGGGCCTCCCTTTATCACCGACGACCCCGAGCCGACTGAAACCGCCCATTGGGAGATTTATAATTACGTACAGGGCGTGAAGGCTGGTGGTGTCTTCGCGGGCTCCGGCGGGTTCGACATCAATTACGGCGGCTTTGAAGACGTCCAGCTGACGGCGGTCGTTCCCGGGAATTTCGAGACCGGCAGCCAGGCCCGTGCCGGCCTGGGCGATATCGAGCTGGCGACCAAATACCGGTTCCTGCACCAGCAGGACGATAGCCTCGTGCCCGATCTCGCCATCTTTCCGCGCCTGTTCGTGCCGACGGCGAACCGTCATTTCGGCTCGGGGCGTCTGGCGCTGTTTCTGCCAGTGTGGGCGCAGAAGGATTTCGGCCAGTGGTCGTTGTTCGGCGGCGGCGGGTACGACATCAATCCCGGGCCCGGCCAAAGGAATTACTGGCAGGGCGGGGTGGCTCTGTCGCGTGCGCTGACCGACCGGTTCAGCCTCGGCATGGAGGTCTATCGGCAAACAGCGGATACCGATGCGGCAAAGCCGTTCACCGTCCTAAACCTTGCCGCCACCTATGCGATGACCGCCCATTGGTCGCTGATGCTGTCGAGCGGGCCGCTGATCGAGAACGCGGCCGCTAACGGCCGCTACGACGTCTATTTCGCGTTACAGGCCAATTACTGACCCGCTGTTTAGCGGCGCAGTTCCAGTTCCGAGGCGACGCGCTGCGGGCCCGTGCCGGTGGGGCGGATGCGGTATTGGAAGACGCCGGACCGGTCGATCGGCAGCACCGACACCACAATGAAGCGCTCGCTGGGCGTCTGCGTCTGCGGCCGCGCTGCCTGGTTGGAGTAGAACACGCTTTCGTCGATCCGGTAGCGAGGACCGGTTTGCCGCTCGGGAATCATTGTTTTTCTTTCCGGGCCGGGTTGGAGCCGTGCCGCTGAGAGGGAATGCGTAGTTTGGCCGGAAAGGAGCGGGTATCCCGGACTGCTTGCATACTATGGGCGCTTAACCGTCCAATTGAAAGGTAAACCATGCAAATCCCGGATTGCCCTCTCGCCAATCCGGGTTGACTCCGTCTGCCCTCCATCGTCTATTGAGCCCGCCTCAGCGGATGCCGCAAGGGCAAAATCACGATCAGTGGGAAGGGGATCAACCGTGACCAGTGCCGCGCAGGTTCGCGAGAAAGTCGATCATCCGATCATCGATGCCGACGGGCATTTCGTTGAAATCGGTCCGGTCCTCGAAGAAGAGCTTCTGACCTATCTGGAGGAGGCTGGTGGACGCCGGATGCGCGACCGCTATGTCGCCGGCTGGGCCAAGCCCTTCGATACTTCGACTGCGCTGGCCGACCGCGGCAGCCCCGCCGTCAAGGAACATTGGCGCTCGATGCCGTCCTGGTGGGGCTGGCAGACCAAGAACGTCTATGACCGCGCCACAGCCCATTTGCCCAAGCTGATGTATGAGCGGATGGACGAGATGGGCATCGATTTCATGCTCTGCTATCCGTCGGCGGTGCTCGGCCTGCTCGATATCGAGGATGGCGAGGTCGCGGGCGCCGTCGCCCATGCCGCCAACCGCTGGTTGGTCTCGATCTTCGAACCTTACAAGCATCGCATGGCGGTGGGCGGCATCATCCCGATGAACACGCCGCAGGTCGCCAGCGCCGCGGTCGAGCATGCCGCCTCGATCGGCATGAAGACCACGATCATGGCCTCCTATGTCCGCCGCTATCTGGGTGAGAAGCCGGCGAGCGGTCCGCAGGCGCACCGCCTCGACACTTACGGCATCGACAGCGAATACGATTACGATCCGCTGTGGGCCAAGTTCATCGATGCCGGCATCGCGCCGCTGGTTCACGGTTCGCATCAGCGCGAGCGGGTGACACGGTCGGTTTCGTCCTATGTCTACAACCACATCGGAGGGCTGGCGACGGCGCACGAATCGCTCGCCAAGTCGCTGTTCCTGGGTGGCGTCACCCGCCGCTTCCCGGAACTGAAGGTCGGTTTCCTCGAAGGCGGCGTCGCCTGGGGCTGCAGCCTGTATGCCGACCTGATCGGCCACTGGTCGAAACGCAACGGCAAGGCGATCTACGACCTGGATCCCGACAAACTGGATGTCGGTAAGCTGATGGGCTTCGTCGAGAAATACGGCGAGGGGAAGGTGCTCTCCAGCCTCGACAAGATCCAACAGCATTTCTCCAAGCCCGCCGCCCGGCCGTCCCAGATCGACGAATTTTCCCGCGCAGTGATCGAGACCGCCGAGGACATACGCGATCTGTTCGTGCCGAACTTTTATTTCGGCTGTGAGGCGGACGATCCGATGGTTGCCTGGGCCTTCGCCGACAAGGTGAATCCGATGGGCGCCAAGATGAAGGCGATGATCGGCTCCGACATCTCCCACTGGGACGTGGTCGACATGACCGAACCGGTCGAGGAAGCCTATGAGATGGTCGAGCATGGCCGCATCACGGAAGACAATTTCCGCGACTTCACCTTCACCAACCCGGTGACCCTCCATGCCGGCATGAACCCGGATTTCTTCAAGGGCACCGTCGTGGAGAAACAGGCCGCCGCAGTGATGGCGAAAGGTTAAGACAAAAATTTATCCGCAGATTGCGCAGATTAACGCAGATGAAGAATAGGAAATTCATCGGTTTTCAATCTGCGTAATCTGCGTAAATCTGTGGATAAAAAATCAGGGGAATTCGATGACTAAACATGATGCGAAGCCGCTGCGCACGGTGCTGTTCTGTGCCGGCAGCGAGGAAGACGATATCCGCGAAGGTTTCGCCTCCGGCGCGGATTCGATCGTTATCGATCTGGAGGAGCCGCGCACGCCGTTCAGCGAGGCGCAGCGCGACGACGCGCGCAAGCTGGTCAGCGGCTTCATCGAATCGCTGCCGCCGACCGGGCCGACCGTCTTCGTCCGCGTTCAGAACCCGCACACCGGCCAGACCTTGAAGGATCTGCGCGCCGCGATGCATCCGCGGCTGGACGGCATCCTGATCCCCAAGATCGACAATCCGGCCGACGTTCACATGGTCGAAGGCCTGCTGAACTGCATGGAGGCAGAACTTGGGCTTCCGATCGGCAAGACGACGATCTATCCGATCCTGGAGACCGCGCAGGCGCTGCGCCTGGCCTATGAGATCGGCGTGTCGTCGCCGCGCATCACCTATATGGGCGGCGCGATCTCCCGCTTCGGCGACATCCATCAGGCCGTCGGCTTCCGTGTGACGCCGGATGCGCGTGAGACGCTGTATCTGCGCTCCAAGGTACTGATCGACGCCAAGGCCGCCGGCATCCGCTATCCGATCAGCGGCATGTGGACAGGCCGGCTGGACGACGACCAGGGCCTACGCAACTGGGCTACGGAGCTGCGCAATATCGGCTATTTCGGCATGATGATCGGCAACCCGGTGCTGATCCCGACCGTGCATGAGATCTTTTCCCCCACCAAGGAAGAGCTTGCCTATTGGCAACGCCTGGACCGGCTGCAGATCGAGGCGGAACGCACCGGCGCCGACCGCATCATCGACGGCGATGTCAGCCAGGGTGAGGCGCATGTCGTCCATGGCGCCCATGTCGGCTCGGCCCGCAAAAACCTGAAATGGGCCAAGGAACTGGGCGTTATCTAGCAACCCCGAAAACCTGCTGGACAGCGCCGGGTATCGCAGGCTCTATGCCCCCATAAGACGGCCACCGATCGAACGGCCGCATCTGAAAGGGAGTCCTCATGGAACATCGCGATCTCTATCCGGCGCTTGTCACGCTGTTGGCGCTGCTGGTCTATTTCTGGATTCTGCTGCGCGCCGGTTCCGCGCGGTCGAAGCACGACATCAAGGCGCCGGCGATCACCGGCCATCCTGATTTCGAGCGCGCGCTCAGGGTTCAGCAGAATTCGCTTGAGTTGCTGATCATGTTTATCCCCTCGCTGTGGATATTCTCGCTGACCATCCAGGTTCTGGTCGGCGCGGCGCTGGGCCTGATCTTTGTGATCGGCCGCATCGCCTATGCCGTCAGCTATGCCGCCGACCCGACCAAGCGCAGCCTCGGCTTCGGGCTCAGCATCATCCCGATCCTGATCATGATGATCGGCGGCCTGGTTGGCGTCGTCCGCCTGTTGGTCATGGATATGTGAATGATGCGCGGGCGTGTCGGGGCTGCTATAGCCATCCCACCGCGCCCGTAGCTCAATGGATAGAGCACCTGACTTCGGATCAGGTGGTTGGGAGTTCGAGTCTCTCCGGGCGCGCCAATAATCTCAATAGGTTAGGCGATAGCGAGAAAGGAAAATCAGATCGATAACCGGTCTGGGGTACCAAACGGGGTACCAGATTAGGCAGGCTGAAGCTGATTCGATCTGGTCGCGTTTCCGATTGATCTGCAAAAAAATGTCGTTGCTCACTGAAAACGACCTCAATTCCGAGTTCCGTTCGCTATGCAGTTGATCGTCTGCAGATGACCCAAAGCGGTTATTGCGGCGCGCTCGCAGCAGGCTTCGAGAGTCTTTCACCATCGAACATAACGGCCGCGTTTATCCCCCCAGAATAAATGGGGAGGTATTATTCTAACTGTGCGAGGAGGCAGATTGTCGGGATGAGTGTGTTCGGGCTCGCGGTTATTCGGCGATGAGTGAGCCGCGCTAACTATTGCATGCAGTAGCGTTAGCCATAGTCCTAAGCTCACGATCCAATTGGCATTATAAGAGCCCCTTATGATTAGCGTTCATCACCGCTTTCTCGGCTATTCCGATTTCCTGAAAGAAGCCCACCGGCTTCGGATTGTCGAAAACACGTCTCAGGAACCGCTGCTGCAGTTCATGGAGAAGACGGGAATGCTGTTGCCCGAGTGGCGAACGCGCTACCCCGACTCAATCGTGCGGCGTTGGTGGCACGAGGATAATCCCGAGGACGGTACGCCGAAGCAGCCCGTCGAACCGGACGGGGGTCGGCTGGATGCAGCTATTCGGCTCGAGAATGAGATTCGGCGCTACAATTTCAGCCTCACCAAAGCGTCGCTGCACCCTGTCGAGGCCGTATCCGTAGGTGGCGCGGCTTTCATCTCGAAGCCCGTCGCGGCTGATTTTGTGCCCTGGGATGAATTCAGAGTCGATCTGAGCAGCGACGTTCACGACTCCTTCAGGCACCAGCACGAATCCACCCGGACGCTCTATGCCGGCTGGCAGATTTTGTTTCTCATAGAAATCTGCAGCACCGGCTGGCGAGGCTTTGTGAACCTACTCGATGAGAAGGTTACGGCGAATATCACTGCCCACCGGAATCATGGGGCTCCGTTCCCAATCGAAGATACATGGATGAGCCTGCAGTTCGGAGGATTTCATGCCGTGCGGGACCTGACGAAGCACAGGAGCGCGCTTGCAGCTTTGTGCCGGTTCTCCGAGGGAACCGGCAGTCTGACGTTCGAGATTTCAAAAGCAGATCAAAATCGCCGTTTCATGACGCCGACGGAAAACGAGCGGTATCAAGTCGGCCGGCTGCAATGCGCACATGACGCGATCGCTATGGAGGGCATAAGTGCCGGCGAACTCGTCGAATGCACAAGGTTCCTGTGTACCAGGTGGGCCGCCTGGAAGAGCAATGATAGGCCTCTCATAGCTGCCGAATACAGGCAGTATATCGGCGAGGCGTCTATCTTGCTGCGTCTAGTCAACGGCTGGAGCTTCGATCAGCTGAAGGATGAGATCGGCCCAGCTGGAAACTACTTCACCCCGATCATGGAAGCGGTTTTTCCCTCCTGGGTAAAACGGCAGTCAGAGGTGGCAGCTCAGGGCCTTGAGTCCATTGCCCAGCGCGAGGATTTCCCCATCCAACTTTCCGCGGGCATGTGCGAAAACTTTGTCGAGTGGCTTCTTGAGCATGGCCAAGAAGCGTTTCTCTGGCGTTACCGGGCCTGTAACCGCGTGATACTTGGACCGGAGGCCGGTGGACGTCCCGAGATCGCCGCCGAAGTCCAGGGTCTGGCCGTTGCCGTCGAGGGCGCCGTTCAGGCGATGAAAACCAAGCCCTGCGCCAGTTTGGCAGCCGCGATAAACGAACTGTGGGACAAGAACACCGTTGCTGTTCTTAAGCGGTACCCGAAATTTTCGCAGGGGGTGAACGCCGATCTCACCAACGAGTTGGCAAAGCACCAGAATCTACTTTCGGGCTCAGCCGACGAACGCATTGCTTTCTATCTTCTTGCCGCCGTTCGCCTCCGCAATGGATGTCACCACAAGTTGATTACCGACGAAATTGAAGCCGAAGATCTGGTCGTCTACCTCCTGACCGCCGCCCTCATCACCTATCACCATGTCATCTGGTCGAAGCGAAGCGAGTAATGTCTCGCACTCCGGAATGTGCGAGATCGGGGCTTTGCAAGCCGCGCGCGTTGCGTCTGGTCCGGGAAGCCGGACACGAGTGAGATGTGGTAACCTCCGCGGCCCGTTATTTGGAGATGGTAATGCCACGATCGAGGGGAGCGCGAGGCTCTGCTTCAACACCGGCGGACCGGTTGGTCGAAGCCGAGATGATCACCCGCCAGATTTCATGGTTGCGAGTCTATGCCAATGAATTGAAGGTTCTCGAACAGCCGAACATGCCGGCAGAGAAACACAGCGAGATTATGACGCTCCGCGCGTACGCGCCGGGCTTTTTTGGGCTGATCGTCGGCCTTCTGCGCGACGCTCTGATTTTAGGCCTTGATAATGTGCTGGATAAGCCGGGGACGAAGCTCACACTTCAATATGTCGTGGAGGCGATCGCAGATCCCACACGCAAAGCCGCGTGCGAGGAGAAGCTCGCGGCCATCAGAAGACACCCTACTTGCCGGCTGATCGACATCGCGCGCAACCATCTGATCGCCCACCCCAACTACGATACGCTTATGCGCTATGACCAGCTTTCGGCGGCGGGTGTCGATCCCGTGACCAAGATCGACTATAGGACTCTCACGATCTCGGCGCTCGACGAGCTCCTGCGCGAGGTCGTCGATCTAGCCGCACTGGCGTTGGAGAAATTGCCGTCCGACTTTCTGCTGCCGCACTGGAAGGGCGCGTGGGAGCTATTTGAGCATTTGCGAGCCCAAACGAACCTAACCGACAGAGGCTAGTGTGACTGAAGCCCGGTTCTCTCTCGTCTCCGACAAGGCACTTCTCGACCTTATGGAGCAGGTTCATTTCCGGCTCGATGCTATCCCGACGAACGCGTCTCGTTATGCAGAACTCGCCTCCGTCGCCGCCATTCATCAGGAGTCCAGCGCGAGTCTCTCTGACATGATATATGCCGATGCAAAGGCAGGCCGGGTGGCAACGCTGGCATGCCGAGCAGGATGCTCGCTCTGTTGCATCATCCCGTCAAAGGCGCGCGGTCCAGGAACCTTCTTCAGACTTTCAATTCTCGACGCGGTCACTCTCGTCGAGCACTACGCTGAGTTTAAGGCGGCTCAGCCCGCAATATCGGATCGCGCCATCCAAGCGCTTGCCGATACGAAGAGCTCGACAGACATGGTCCTCTGTCCGTATCTAACCAAGGACGGTCAATGCGGAATTTACCTTCACCGACCCGTATCCTGCAAAATTTGGTTCTCAGCCGACTTGCAGCTTTGTTCGGATAATAAGGCGGTCGGCTATCGCAAGGGGATTAACGCCAAGACCGATGAATCCAATCGCCTTTTAGACGAGTTCCAAAAGCCGTTCGTCGAGCGCGTTAAGAAGATTGCTCCGGAGCTCCGGTTCCACGAACACGACTTCATCGAAAGTTTCGATGAAGTCGCCCGTCTAGACCAGGCGGGCCTGTTCGACATGTTCAAATTAAAGATCAACAGTGGCGAGTTAGCCAGTTGGAACCTGTTTGACGGGCCTTCTGAATTCTAGACGCCGACCGGCTACCGCATCTGTAGTCCCAAACTGAGAAGTATCGATACCATCTCCCGACGACGAGCCTCGTCGCGCAAGATCATAATCAGTATCGGGACGGCCGGCCGGCCGAACACAATCGGCAGCAGGCGGCAGAATTCCTCAAGCTGCTTGGCATCAAGGCTCGGCAGGGTACGCGCGAGCCGTCTCAGATGGCCGAAGATGTAGCGAACCAGCCGCACGGCACGGATCATCTCGTAGTCAGACGCCGATGATATCGCTCCCCGCTGGGCGGGCAACGACATCGATTTGGAAACACGTTGCGCCCAATCGCCAAGATGGTCGTCAGTCGGCGCGAGCCCTTGCATGCCCTTTTCACCGACGAGATGCGGCGCCGCCTTTGTCCAATATTCTGCGAGTCCCGTAGCCTCGATTTCCGTGTCGGATCCAAAAAACACCGACAAGAAAGGCTCAGCTAGGTCCGTGACGGCATGTCTGACATCCGCAGGCGCGTTCTTGGAATTGGCGATCTGACGCCCGAATTTGGCAGCAAGCTGGCCAATCCAGAGCTCGGTATCACGGTCGGGGCGATAGATCGAACTGAGGCTGCGGCCGACGAGCGCTTGATAGGCGCCGCGCACAGCGGTTAGGTCGACTTTAAAACCCAACAGCCACAAGGCCACGAGAGCCGAATAGGTTCGGCTGTGCAGCGCTAGAAAATCGTAAGCGGCCTTCGCCTGGTCTTTGACCCTGGGATCAATCCAAAAGGACGCGGTTCCTTTACCCCTGCCGAGGCCACGCCGCTGCGGCTTGGGCAGCAGACCTTTGGTCCACCAATCGCGGGCGGCCCGCTTGGTTAGATGCCGACCGGAGGAAGCCATGTCGGCGCAAAGTTCGCTGAGCGTCACCACCATCTGAGTTTACAAGCGCCATTCTCCCAGACAAGGCGGATAATCTAGGATTGGTAACCTGGCTTCTCACTCAACCTTAGGAGAAGCAAATGACTCAAATCGATATCGCAACAAACAAGCTCGTTGTCTCAACTCTGAACGCCCGGAAGGACTTGCAGTCAGTGCAGGAGGATTCCGGTATAGACGAGCTAGCATCCAGTATCCGGCAGCAGGGCCTTCTTTCACCGCTGATCGTCCGCCCGACGGTTGACGATCAGTTCGAAGTTCTTACGGGACAGCGGCGCCTGTTGGCCTGCCGTAAGATCGGGCTCGATCCAATTCCCTGCATAGTCCGCACCGACCTCGGCGATTCCGACGCGGTCACGATCTCGCTTATGGAGAACATCCATCGCGCCGACATGCACCCGCTCGACAAAGCGCGGTCTTTGAAGGCGCTTTACGACCGGCATCAATCCTATGATCGCGTGGCTAGGGAAACCGCCTGGTCGGTTTCGACGGTCCGGAAATACATCCAACTCCTGGACCTTCCGGAAGGGCTTCAGGCAAGGCTCGGAACTGCGAGTGGGCCGGCCGGAGTCGGCACGCTCGCACGTCTCGCTCAGACCTTCTCGGGCGACGATGGCGTTCATGTCTATGACCGAATCTCCGGCTTCACGCAGCGTATCCAGGAAGAGATCCTGAAGCGTAGTGACGGCGATCTGGCGGCGATCGATAACCTTATCGATGAAGCTCAAGAGGGCGCGTTCGACACCCGACGCAGCGGCGGGCTGTATGGATGCGAAGTCATCCGCGACATTCTCGAGCGCCGGTTGAGCCAGGACGGGTTTCAGAAGCTTGTCGGCGAGATTGCCCAAACGCACAGCGATACAGCCCATACCGACCGCGCACGGGAGGAAGCGGTGCGGGGTTTCTGGAAAGCCTTGGGAAAAGGGTAATCGCTCCGACTAGCGGCCGAATCGCGACGGCAGATTGATTACGCAATCATACACGGAGGCCTTTGGATTTTTTATTGCGCCTATGTGCGATATTGCCGCTCAAATCGACCATAGGCGCAACTAAAATGCCAAAGCAATTTCCCGAAGTCGAACTGGCTGAAATCATCGAAGCGGTCAACCGATATCCCGAGGGTGCGTGTCTTCAGGATATCGGCGGCAACCTTAAGGCTCGGCTCCCTGCGCGCACGCTGCTTCAATATCGGCTCCAATCGCTCACCAGCCACAATCGGCTTGTAAAGATCGGAGACCTGGATCATGCCTTATGGCAATGGTCATATGAGAATTCAAAGTCACCATAGAAAGAGAAGCTGGACCGGCTGGGCGCGTCCGGCGGTTTATTTCGGAAAGTGTGTATTCCAGCGTAGTCTACGAGAAAAACAGATCAGAATCTTCAAGCGGCTATTGAGTTGCCGCTGGATGAAGATTCAAGGTCCTGTTGAGATTCATCAACTGGTTGAGTTGGAAGCCTAGATCGAAGCTCTTTTGCTTCGCCACACCGAACGCGTCGCACGGACCGATGCTGTCCCAATAGGTTGTAGCCGGGTTCTTTCCACCCCCATCCTTGCAGGAGGCTGCAAACGTGATGCTCATAGAATCTGTATTCATGCGATTGACGCTGAGCATCCCGCCACTGCCACCCGAGCCCGCCTTAAATGTTGTCACGGTCCAACTAGGGCCACCATTTAGCCCGTATGAAATGATGAAATCGACCAACGAGCCAAAAGACGTTCCTTGCGAGGAGGCTCCCCCCGTTGCGCCCTTCGCGCCGCCACCAGGAGCGGCCGCAAGCATGGCGTCATTTGTACCAGGAGGGTTCGGTTCTAACGTGATCTCAAAGCTTTTTATAGGGGGCGCCCCCGCCGCAGGGGGAGGCACCGTGTTAGCTGGCGAGAGAACGCCGGTCAGATTGAGGGTTTTATAATCGTCTTCTGCCGTTCCCGCGAGCGAGACTGTCGGGTTTATGCCGAGCTGCTGGATTGCGTCGCTTTTATCGTTGGTTGCGTCGCCCATAAAGGATAGCGTTCCGCTGAGAGCGACAGTGCTTTTTCCTAAAAGATTAGGCGCATTCGCTATCCCGGTGAGATTTACCAGATACTGACGTTCTGATTTGTGTTCGTTGGATTGAAGATACACAGAACCAGTCATTCCTAATGTGGCCGGACTCACCGAACCCGCAGTCGGCGGGGTAACGGCAATCGTCCCATTGAAATCACTGATCGCAAATCCTTTAGGATGATCTCCATTTACGACGACACCGTTGAGCTTGGGCGCCGCCGTGTTTGGTGTCGCTGTCATCCCAGCACTCGTATACACATTCTGTTTTTGGGTATCATCGAGACTGATAAGTCCATCTGAGATTATATCCGCCATTCCGAGGTCGCCCGCTAAACTACCCGTGAGGCCGGCGTCGGTGAGGAGTTCCGATCCTTTGTTGTTTGGAAACTTGGGCGAGCAGAATTTCTCATTCCAGTCTTTCGTAGCCAATGTTGAAAGATCGACAGAATAGTTAAGCGTCACCGAACGATCTTCAGTTCCATTCGCCGAGCCACCAACTGAATAGGTACGATTTGACGTCATCGACGAATGAAATGGCATTATAACACTTAAGGAGGGTGTAAAGCCTTCTGTATCGGTAACTTCCAATGTGAGTTGAACGGAGGCTACAAAATTATATGTCTGTAAATTTTTAATTTTATCGATAAGATTTTTCCCATAGGATTTTTGATAAGCCTCAATACGCTGCGCCAAGCGAAGTGGATACTCGTTCTCCTTCTCGTCCGGGGCATTCACTATTCCAGCTAGCTCGCAGGTAATGTTGCTCGTGATATCGGTAATAGTCGGGCCGGGATAATCCGGGGACGTTTCAAGCGGCGGCAAATGTGACTGACAACCGACAAGGAAGGCAGGCAAAACAAGAGCAAGGATCGCTGCACGCTTTGGCATCGACTGTCCCTCTTTATTACAATGTTGCGGCCTTGGAATTACTGAATTTTCCAGCAGCTATCCTTAGCTTGGCTTCAAAAGCAAGCGATAAACCTAAAATGTCCTGTAATTTTTTTAACTCAGGCCGCCCGCTTGACGTCAACATTCGGACAAGGCGCCACGCGGAGCGTATTGGCTTATCTCGACCTTCCTGTTTGGTTTTGGCGCAAAGCCGAGTGAGCAGAGATCGACCCATGGAAGATTCCTATGGTGATGCGAAACCTGCTCGACGATGTGAGGGGTGGATCGAAAAGCAAGTGCACTCCTCCTAAGAAATTGCGCTTAAATTTCACCATCGGTTGACATACATTCACCCGTTTCCAAACGGCAATGGACGTCACGCCCGGCTTATCGCTGATTTGCTAGTAATACAGCTGGGCGGCGCAAGTTCTCATGGGGCAAAGGAAGCTTGCGGTATCCGGGTGATCTCCGGAAGCGCTACATCGCCGCGCTACACGCGGCCGATGGTCACGACATTGACCCCCTGGCTCGCACTTGCGCGTTCATAGATAGGTTGTTGTGCTGAGGGATAACTATCAACATGGACCCAGTATCAATGGTTGCTGAGAACGCAACGATTTCTTGGTGGGTGTGGGCGGCTTGGATAGAGCGCGATCAGGTTTCCGAGTTTCTCTATGGCTGCGCCGCTCGTGCCTTTGTTGAACCTGAGTTGCCGCGATCCGTTCTCCGGCAAGTTCCTCATTCAAATGGTCAAATCACCTACGCGCAATGCATCGTGGCGCAAGACGCGTTCACGGAATTTTGCGCTGAGCTTGCAAACGGTCGGGTCAAGCTCGAACTTTTTTTCGGCCTTGCAGCCCCAGAACCGAGAGTCAAGGATACTCGGCATGTCATTCAGGCAGCCTTAGGGCAAGCGGCGGTAAGCGCTGGGCTGTACTACACTCTGCCGGACATTCGCGCGTTATTTGGCGACAGCGACGAAGCGCTCGAAAGCGGCCTGAGTTTCTTATCCGATGAATTGGGCTTTCCCTTTACCCGCGAATATGCGGGGCGGTTGGGCAATTTCGAAATTTTCGACCTCCGCGCCTGGTTGGATTTGCCAGCACCATTTTTAATTGAAGCGATACCCCCGGATGGAGCCCGCACTCTCAAGCGCGACGCTATCGAGATTTGTCGTACGCCAGAGTTTGCCGACGTTACGCACCTCGCCCACGTGCGAGGACTCATTCACGACGATGTCGTAGTCGACCAGATCGTAATCTTGTCCGCCGGTCAGCTTCGAACTCGAGTTCAAACACCGGATCGATTGGATAAACTCGAATTCTGGCTGTTTGACGCGACAGGTGAGACGATCCTCCATACCGAATCCAACACCTATATGAATCGGATCGGCCTCAACGTAGCGCCGGTGATGCAACAAGTGACCCTTCAGGATGACCTCGCTCGGCGGGCGAGCTCAAATAAATCTTCGCTCGGAGCGGGCGTTTCCAATGTAATTGGATACACATCGCAACGCTCAATGATCGGTGCACCGCCGGCGGGAGGCTGGAGGGCGTATGCCGAACGGATTGATGATCTCACAGCTAGCCGCTTACCAAAATCGAGCGAAGATCGATGGTTTCCGAAGGGTATTGAGGGCGAGACCGGAGCTATTGCCCACCTAAACAGTCTGCTCAACGGAGGGAGTGTCCATAGCGCGGTTTTGGTTGATCCCTGGTTTAACGCGGAAGCTCTTCAACGATTTATCCTTAGGCTCAGCAGCCGGGACGTCAAACTCACTGTTGTCACCAGTTGGCGTGACATCGATCCTTCTACGGGGATCAGTCCTGACGGTGGCCAGCCGATACCAGATCTCGAAGCGGCTCTCGCGAGAATCCGACCTTATCTAAATCCTCGCGTTACGCTGATGAGCTTGGTCGACGGCAAGAATAAGGCATTCCATGATCGTTACCTGCTCCTAAATCCTCACGATAGGGCAGCTTGTAAAATATTCCTGCTTTCCAACAGTTTGAACAATGCCGCAGGCGATTGGCCATTTGCGATGAGCTTGCTCGCCCAAGATGTGGCGCGGGAAGTTCAGCGCTACGTCGAAGGTCTCACCCAAGGTCAGGACACCGCCCGCGGAAAAACCCTGACAATCAATTTTACCTGGCCGGCCAATGCCACTTAGACAGCCCTCAATAGCTGAACTTCCCAGTGTGGGGATTGCTCTTCGCTGGCTGTTGAAGATGGAAGGATGGAGGGGGGAACATCGTGTAGTGGTTCGCGCTCGCGCCCTCGGCTTGATTTATGAGCGAGAGGGCAGGTGGAGTGCTTGTGATAATACGCTCGAACGATTGCTGGCGACATCCTTGCGTCGTTTGCCAACCGATGAGGAGCAACTCGGCGCGGTCCTCCACGGCCTCGGAGAAATGGCGGCAAGATCACATGCCCCCCTCCTCGACCTCATCACCAATTATCTTCAAGCTCGGCGCCGGCGTATCGACTTAGGAAAAGCCTTGATTGCGGCTGTTGGGCACAATGTCAGTGGTTTCGATCCACCCACTCTTAGCGAACTTGCCTTCGGGCAATGGGTCGCCACGGCGGACTTCAGCTGGGGAACCTTCCAATCCGCTGAGCATCGATGCTCACATCCTCACCGGTTTATCGTCGGTCCGCACTACGGATTACACTTTGTCGCAAAACTCATATTCCGACTCAATCCAAACGTAATTGACGATTGGATCAAAAAGCATCGGACGCATGCCGCGATCCCGGTCATTGGTGACGCGGCAGCAGAAACCCTCATTTGGTCCCGCTCGCTCGCCCCTGCGTTGCTATTGCTGAGCGGCAGGAACGCGGCCATCAAATGCCTCGCGGCGGCTTCGATCCTTTTTCCTCCCGACAGGCAAACTCAGCTCGGACTAACTGAGTGCATAAAGGTATTCATTCAGCATCGAATCGATCCCGGTGACGCGATATGGATGGCCGGGGTTCGGATAAAAAACGCGATCCATAGTCGCTATTGGACCGAAAGTCAGCGCGACGGCAGTGAAGCTCGTCGGCGAATAGTCGAGAGGGACCCGGATTCGGCTGGAGGTGGACGTCATAACGCGGAAGCCGAACTGACAATATCAATTCGGCAACGAAACGCTGCTGACGAACGCCTCTCAGCTATCCGGCATGAGTTGGAAGAAATGCTCTCCGAACTCGCTGCGAATTGGCCGAATAAAGGCCTTTCAGACGAGCAAATGACTACGCTAGACGTGATTTTTGTTGGAACTCCCGAAATTCGCTATCGCCTCGCGGAGAAGATTTCTCATCAGGGTAACCGGGACCGGCTTCTCAAGCGAAACTTAGACCAGTTTCGCGAAATGCTCGGGCTCGACAAAAGCCGCGAAGTGCTGCTTCAAGACTATTTCCATCACGATGAAACCACGTTCCAACGTGTAGCGCCTTGGACGGCGGCGTCTTTGGTATTGCTCTATCAACGTGATCGCCGAGGGTCAGGTAGACGAACAGGCGATGTTATTGGTGAAATCACCACTCTTTTTGATGAATTGGACAAAGAAGCTTTTATTGCGGGTCGTCGGCCAACGGCTTGGCAATCCGTAGTGGGGCGCGCTGCCTGCGCACATCGGTTCGCTCTCATGGTGGTTGTGTCAGCACCTATCTCAGAACGCGAGCCGCTTCTGACTCTGAGCAAAATGGCAACAGAGCATGCTCGCAAGCTTCTGAGTGCACGAAATCCGGACACGCGTTTCGAGGTGCTTCTCGACCATTTAACACTGCAAGCAATCCATCAAATGGCGATCGACCCCGAGCCAAATGATGTGCGCGCAAGGTGGGCACTCTGTCTTACTTTGCCGGATTTTCCACGTGCCGCCGCTCTTTGGGCATCGCCAGGTCTTGTTGAGGTTCACCGGGATTTAGCCTTCGACCTCTTCCGTCAGGTAGGGCGGTTGCCATTGTCCTACTACGGTCGCGATCAACAGCTAAACCGGTTACTCGGTCTTCTGGATGTTGCGATTGCTTACTCTGCGATCGCCGGAAAGAAGGATTTCCTGTCAGAGATCAGCGCGATTTGGGCGGATGTATATAAAAGCTGGCAACCGATCACAGGAGAATGGTCGGACATCGCGAACACCCTGGTAGGGGCCGTTGCCGGCGATGAGTTCGCTCAAGAAGCTTTATCACAACTACCTGCATTTCAGCATTCTTGCTGCAAACGCTTCCTAGACGGTACGAAGGAGCACCTTACGGGGGTCGTACCGAAGTCCGATTAAACTCAGAGTTGCAACATACAGGGAGTTTACGTTGGACAATTGAAATTGTTGTTGAATATGAGAATACCCAGCGGTCATCCGAGTGCGGGCATCCCAACAAATGCGCTCACCTCCTAATTCACATATTGAAACCGGCGTAGGGGTGAGCCACTTCATGAAGCTACCCGTGGGAGGAAACGAATGCGTGACGGCCTATATATGGTTCAATTTCACACGCCGAGCGGCGCCGGTGCGGGCATCGTCACGTTAAGCGATGGCAAGATAGGCGGCGGAGACAGCTTTATCTACTACCGGGGCACCTACACTGAGGCCGACAATAAGTTTACCGCCGAGGTTCTCACCGGTCGTCACACTGCAGGAGCCTTATCGGTCTTCGGGGTTGATAGCCTTCATATAAAGCTCAGCGGCACCACCCAAGGTGACAAGGCCGATATGATTGGGACGTCGCCGCAGGCACCCGGAATTCAGCTTAAAGCCACCCTCGCACGACTAGCTGATTAGCGCGCGATGCCTCTTACATTTGGCCCTCAATAAAACGCTCAGCGAAGCGCCGCCCAATCGAGGTGAGTTCGAGTAAATAATTTCCATAGTCGGGCGTCCTGATTCCCGGCTCTTGGACATGGATCAAGTTCATCGATCGTAGCTCGCTCACGAGCCCCATTAACAGACCCGCGTCGATAGGCATGAGAGCAGCCTGAAGTTGCTCAAAATTAAAATGGCCTTGTTGTCCCCCGAGCGGATTTTTCAGCGCAACATGTTTGGCTGCTCCAAGCGTCGTTATTGCGCCGATTGAGAGCGCGTCGACGCACCGTACAAGATGGTCAAGCTCTTGATAGCTCGATTTTTTGGGATCGTCCGGCGCGAGAAGTAAATTCGCCAGTAGGTTTGCTGCTGCTCGAAGTTTTTCTTCGTGATGGGTGCGGGAGAACACCGCGCTACACGATCGAAACAGTTCGGCAAATTCATCCTTGTTAACCGCATGGACGTCAATCCTATCCCCCAGGTCAGCCAGCTTGTCTTGGAGGAGTTCGACGGAACGCGCCATATTTCGCTGGCTGGAGCTTGGCAGGTAATCGGAAAGAAGGCTTGCGATTGCTCCGCCGCCCGGAAACAGGTTTAGCGCCGCTTTCAAAACGGCCATGCCGTGTTCTTCGGATGAAAACGTCATTCCAGTCATCATCGCCTCGGACGTGCAGCCAACCGAGAAATCTCGTTGGCGACCATGCCTCCCGAACCATTCAAGGCGACCTATCAGTCGGCCTCATTACCCCTGCGGTCAATCTCAGAATCAAAATAGGGTTTCTAGACACACTTATGGACATATTCAAAATTAATTATGACTTAAGTATCTATTTATATTAGATATTTCTATTCCATCACTGGAACCTAATGACCGGCCTTGATCGGTCGCAAGCGACGACGGACTCTCATTCAAGTTCGTCTAGTAGTCAGCTTGTTCGTCGGCCAGCTGCGCGGATGGAGCCGAAGTTCATTTTGCGCAGAGCCTCGGCTTCATCAGGAGCCAAGCCTTCGGCGCAGGCGACAAAGTCGGCGGGATTGTTTCGAAACCGATCGAGACTCATCGCATTGACGGCCAAACACTCGACGGCGGATAGCATAGCTGCGGAGGCGAAGCTCTCTCGAAGTTCGAGCGGCGGAGCCAACTCCGCGAGAGGCGACACAGGAACGAGTTCGCCCCCACTGTTGCTGCCACGTCCGCCCTTTGAGATCTGCAGTTCGAGTACCGAAACAAGGGTCTGGCCTTTCGGCGGCAGGTAGAGAATGCCGGCCTGAATCTCGTCCGCTAGGGTGTCGGCAAAGGCGCGCAGAGGTGCTACGCGTTTTTCATATGGAAAGCCCGGCAGCACTGCAGCCCTGTAGTAGACTGCCTCTTGTTCTTCGCCATAGATCTCGATCACTTTCTGGATGAATTCCGGCTTGCGAGTCTTCTTGAAACCCGTAAACGAAAAAGAGTTGTCACCCACGGCACCGACCTGGATGAAGACTACGTGACCGTCGGCAGCGACCATCGGACGGCGCTTCAGGACCGAGCTTGCCTTTAGGATCTGAAGTCCGAAGGTGCCCGGATCTAGGCCAATGTCGGCGCAGAGCACGTCAACCGAGGATACGCCTGGAATCATTCGCGCGGGATAGCCCTCGCGTTCAGCGATGCGCATAGCTCGCCGCGTCGCTGAGACAAAGAACCCCGGATGCCCGTGGAACACACCAACGACACGCTTGCCCTCACGCACTTCCCGGAGCATTAACTCCGCCATTTGCAAATAGGTCTGACGTCTCGGCTTTCCCTCGCCGTACAAGCGATAAAGATTGAAGCAGTTTGGGTTCAGCTGCTTAACCTTCGCGGCCATAATCGGGCTCGTCGGATTGTAAAAGACGAGGTCCGCCGCCTCGATTGCGGCGATCCCCTCGAGAGTCATATGCGCAATGGCTGAGATGCCGACACCCACCACACAGAGTTCGCCGCGCGAGTGCGGCAAGGTCGAGGAAGGCATAAGCTTCGACGTCGTAGCGCGCCGAACCGGATCCGGCGACTGCGGTTCGGGTTGTACAATCCTCGCAGGTTGCAAGACTGTTCCGCCGCATAGGTCGATGCCGTATCGCTCGCGTAGCGCATCGCGGAATTCGCGATACCGGTCAATGCTGCGAACCCCGTAAAGACCTCGCCATTCCCCGCGACAAATCGCTCCGACCTTAGCCTTACTAGCCACATCGCGGTCAGTCCAGCGGAGGGAACGCTGCGACTCGTCCTCAGCATCCCAGAAGAGCGGCCTAGACCGGCTTTGGGTTGCGAGCCGCCGATAGAGGTGCGAGCCAACGAACTGGCTCGGCGTATACAGGTCATAGCCGCTGGCATAGGCACGGACGGCCATCGAGATTTCTTCACCGAGGAAGAATATCTCCTGATCGTACGGCACATCCTCGACGAACCGCCCTGCGGCAAAGGCGAAATGGCCGGAAAAGAAGAACGCGCGCCGCGGTCGCGTTCTGGGCTGCGCCAAGCGCGCCGTCGCGCTCGGCAGCCCGTTCTTTTGGCTTATATTGAATTCCGTCGGGCGCTCATGGCGCACGACCCGTCGCCTTTCGATAATCTCGTAGCCCGGCAGATAAGCGGTCAACACCGCTGGGCTATTTATCGAAACCGAAGCGTAATCCTCACAGAGTATCGCATCCCAATTTGGAGCCAATTGCACATGCGAGTCGAGTTGGAGGTAGAAGTCTTCCCTTGAATAATTACGCTGGATTTCAGCACGAGCCCAGCCAACGCCTCTCGACCGCACTGGGTCTGTAAAGCACTGTTCAATTTGGACCTTGCTGCCGCTCAATTCAGCGGGGAATATCTGCCGTTCTTCGGGCCGACACTGAGACAAGACGCTGATGGTAAGGGTGTTCTGACCCGACGCATTCTGGACAAGCGCTTGAACCGTGTTCACGACCTCAGGGTCCCGGTAATTGGCGATGGAGACGAAGATTGAGGCCATGGAGTTCCTGGTCGAATTGTTAACGCGCCGTGGGCTCCCAGAACCTCAGGGTTCCTGGTTCGGTCGTCGTGTTTGGACGCCCCCAATACCCGCCACGGTCGGTCAGGTCGTCGGCATCGGGACCAGCGTTGTGCCGCCACCAGGCCAAGCGAAGTTCAGTGTTACGGTCCAATTCTGGAAGCTGATCTTTCCAGCGCTGGAAACCACCGCAGTGAAAGAGCCGCTATAGTACACGCCGTCTGGGGCGCCATGAATTTGGTCGTTCGGCAAGATTACCTTGTAAGTTCCCGGTGCCGGACCCGCAATTTGACCGCCAGCGATAATCTCAACGTGGTCTTCTTCTTCCTCCTCCTCTTCCTCCTCTTCCTCTTCCTCTTCCTCTTCTTCCTCTTCGATCGGCTCCGGTGTGGGGTCTGGCGTCGGCTCCGGAGTTGGGCTCGGCGGAATGGGCGCCGGCGGAATTGGAGCCGGGTCAGGGTCCGGAACGGGATCGGGCGGATCCGCACTAAAGTTGATCGGTGGTAGTGGCGGCGTCGTTTCTTGTTCCCCCCCACCACCAATATCGAAGACTATGCCCCCGCTATGGAAGTTCCACTTGCCATCAGTGGTCACCGACAATGAAGTCGGTCCGAAGGAGACGGAGAAGTTGCCGGACTTCCACAAGGTAACCGGCGGAATGTTATTGAAATTATAGACGCCCGGCTTGGGTTTCGCGACCATGACGCACCTCACGTGGGTATCTGCAGAGGCCGGTTATGAGCGAACCGTTGGCCAAAATCTAGGCTGGCCGAAGTCGGCCACGTGTCCTTTTTAATTGGTTATCATTCGCTCACATCCCGGCGGCCGTCAATGTCGACGGATATGCGGCATTGTCACAGAGCCCGACTCATAATTCGGGTGTGGGTTGCTGAATGGCCGCCAACCAGCGGAGGAAGATTCGGACGGCGGCGACAAATATCCATTCTTCGGCGTTCGCGGTGCAGGCTTCGAATTCCTTGGCGAACCGCCGCTTTCGGGATGCGCCCAGCAACCAGTCTATGGCCGGGATGCGCGCTAGACGGAAGTGGAGATCAGGGGAAACAATCCCTTCGCTTCTCAAGTTCATTTTCAGCATGAGGTGGCCTTGCTGTCCCTCGCGTATTGTGAAGGCCCATGGGATGGTTCTAGGAAGAACTTCTCTCCCCTACGAAGCATACTCCGCACTCTTTCTATAGCTTTAAAGGGACGCGATCTATGAATGATACGGCTAGCTACGCTTCACGGTGCTCGCTTATTCTCTATCTTGACGACACGTTTGGCGAGTGCGCCGATAAGTCGGCGCACTTCGATGAGAGCGTTCCGACGCTTCGGAGCAGGGAACGTCGCGACGTCGTTCGTGAGCTGGTGGTGAGAGTAGCACACCAACATGAGGCTTAAGGCTATAAGCAGAGGGCGAAGGGGTGGCGACAGAGAAACAATTCCAATTTTTCCAATCGTTGTATCTTGAAGAGACAGATAGGGCGAAGTCACTTCGAGATCGAGGAAACTCTTATCTATCGCTTGTAACTCTGTATTCGGCATTTGTCATATTTGTTGCCGAGAAAATGCGTCCCACGGACAATTTCGAGCGAGTGTTATTTAGCTTAACGATGGGTGCGATGGTGACTGCATTTGTCGTGTCGCTTTGGGCGAATCGTATCGCTTCGTTTCAAATCGCTATAGAGCCCAGAGACATTATCACCGAGCTGGGCAAGAGCCCGCCAACGGACGCAGAATTTTTTGATGATAGGATTCTGGATTACGTACTTGCTTGTGAGCAAAACTCTAAGATCAACGATGGAAAGGCGGAATGGCTGAGTATCGCCGGATATTGCCTTCTTCTAGCTATAGCTCTGCATGCTTGCTACTTTCTATTTGCGACAATTTGAGGGCGGAACGATGGCAGTCAGAAAGCACGGCACTGAACCGGAGCCCCTCGATACGACGGCGACCGGCGAGCAACTTCGTAAGCACGAGGATGCCGAATTATCCCCTGACGACTATGGCGAAAAGATGCGCAAAGCATTGAAGGAACTCGAGAAGAAGCAACGATTGAAGGCGCCTACAGTACGGTACGCGCGGCGGCGACCAATCAGGAAATAGCGATCACAATGCATCTCGGGCCGAAGACACCGCCGCTCTCTGTGGGACGTTTGCCGCTGTTTAAACCCCAAGCCGCCGGTGTTCGCCACGGTACACAACCCGATTCGACGAGTTGCTGTGCGTCTGACGTCGCCGCCGACACTCAAGGCCGATTTAGTTTTTCATTTTTTTCGCTATTGGCAGAGGCTTGCGGAGGCTTCGCGTTAGGATGGTTTCCCGTCGTAAACTTCGCGCTTGAAAGACCTGTTACTTTGATCTGGTCAGGAGGTCCAAAGCCGCAGCCGACCGCCGCTGACTGGAAAGGCGAAAATGATTTCGCCTTAGAGATGAAATTGTTGGTGTTGTTTGCCAGCGTAAAAGTCGCACTAATCACCCTATAGGTGTGTATGCTGGTCGCCCAAACGACGACGCTGGGAGATCCCTGGCAACCTCCTGGAACGGATTCGGCGAAAAACCGGATAAATAAACTGGGATCTTCTGGGGGCGGCGCGGGAGACGAGGGGTCGACATAAACTGCACCTGCCAGCGTGGCCGCAATTGGCACCCTCATTTTCTGATTTTGGCTTCCGCCGGCACGGATGAGCGAGGTGCAGCCGATTGCGCGCTGTTCCCCCGGAGCAAGACGTTGCTCGTAATAGATGGGGTAATTCTCTGAGATTGGATTAAACTGATTGTCGTATAATGCAAAGCTACTCCCGGCAGGGGTCGTATCGTACTTCACATTGGCGCTAATCCTGTTATTGGGATCAGTGTTCGTTATGTAAATCTTATACGGCTGATCGCCAAATAGTGCATCAACACATTTGTCTGTGGTGCTAACAGAAATCTGGATCGTCCCCGCTGGGACGGGCTGAGCAATGGCGTTCCCGCACACGAAGGTCAGACAGCACGCAATCAACGGAAGCCTTTTCATTAAACCCTCTCGTAGCTGGCATTTGGCCTGTTGGTGTCGCGAACCCCTCCCAGTTTGCGTTAAGTTGGAAGAGGTTTGCAATCAGAGTTTGGCAACCGAATACGGTGGTTTGTGAGGATGAACCCGCCTTGGGTACATTGCGGAGAGCGCCATCGGTAACGTCGTGAGTTTTCGACGATGTCGAAAGCACTCGGCTCTTCGCGGTACGAACCGGACTGTTCCTCGGAGACCATTTCTACGAAGCCCTGATGACTGAGCACGCTTTGCCACGGTGTCGACGCCGTTTCGCCCTTAGAATGCTTCGAATGTGGCACGTAATCTGTGTCCCGCGAGTATGCGCCCAAGGTTCATCGCTTTAGATCGCGTCCGTATACTCCCCGGGCTTGATGGCGCCGACGGCATTATTCGCGTCACCCGAAAGGAGGCCTGCCAAGAATGCACCAATACGCTCTGCTGCCGGAGCAGCCATGCCAGCTGCCTCCTCCCCCGCCTTTCCTGCGATCTTTCCCCCCAGCTTGCCGAGCACTCTGGTCGCTGTAGCCTTGAAGCTTTTATCTGGCAGCTGCTTGTCAGCGACGAGACGCCTTGCCACCGCTTCTTTGACTCCAGGATCGACAAGCTCATCCAGAAACTCCACGAAAGCCTCAACTGGAAGGCGCACCAGAATGCATGTTGGGATATCCTGGTAACTGAAAAACTTCCCGGCCTCGACGCGCCCGTGATGTAGGCTAGAAACGCTGTCGAATGCCATGCTCCCATCGCGACGCGGCTTGTCGTGATATTTTCGGCTCATTACGAAGCTTTTGCCCAACGAGTTCGGAGAACCGAACGATCTTGATCCGCCTCAAACCGAATCCGGAGCGATTCGATATTTTCGGAGATGTCCGCGCGCGTCGGTAGCTGTCTGTTTTGGACATTACCGACGTTTCGGTTTTTGGCGCTCGACAACCAAAAGAAAGCCCCGCCGAAGCGGGGCAGTTTGCCGGTCAATAGTCTTCGGCAAGCATGAACGTCAGAACGCGCGTGGTACTTGTCGGGTCGGCCGGGTTCTCGGACCCGAATTCCATGCTTAAGTCGTAGTAGTCGATCTTCCAAAAGAACGTTTCGCCCGCGATTTCGAAACTCCCGAAATCATGTTCGTTCTCGGGATCGTCATCCTCGGGGAAGGTGCTGAAATCCTTCAGCGCTTTGAATGCGGCGAGTTGAACGCTGAGGGGTAGGGTCTTGATCGTTGCCGTCACAACGAACTTCCCGCCTTGCAACGTGGTGCGAAAGGCGTCGTTGAGGGCGCGGATTCGCTCTGTTTCCGGCGACATCAACTGAGCCCCGTGATGGGGCGTAGCTCATCGGAAAGTGCAATACGTGACATGATTTTCCTCCGTCTCTCGGCTCCGATGTCCATTGTGGGCACCGGAGGAAAAGACGGAGTCCGTTGGCATTATACGCTGGAGCGGCCCGGAAGCTCGGTGATGGCGCTGAACGGTTTGGACGGTGCGCCGTCGATCATCAACCGCAGATAAATGCAATGGTTGGGCAGTGTCATTAGGTCTGTGGGCATGAATCGCTCCGCGAATTCCCGAGACAGAAGGGCGGCATCCTGCGGTCCGACGCGAAAGGCGATCAGTGAGCCGACATTACCGAGCACCGCGTCCCGCACGTCCGGCTCCAGTTGACTGAGATGCTGGTTCGCGAGCGTTAGCGCGACATGGTACTTGCGGAGTTCCGACACCATCGTTGCGACGCTGAGCGTCGTGAAGTTCTGAAACTCATCCAGATACAGATGAAAATCCGGCCGCTGATCCTCGGATACGTTGGCCCTGCTGAAGCCGGCAAGGCCAATAGTGGTGACCAGCAGGCTGCCGAGCAGGGACGCGCTGTCCTCCCCAATCTGTCCGCGCGCCAAATTGACGAGCAGGATCTCGCCGCGATCCATCATAGACCGGAACCGCAGCGGTTCGATCGGTGCGGTCAGGATCCTTCGCATCATGGGATCGGCGAGCAGCGCACCCACCTTGTTCTGGATCGGCGCGACGGTGTCGGCGCGGTAGCGGAAAGAGTATTCCTCGAATTCCTTCCGCCAGAAATCCCGCACCGGTTCGTTCGTAACCTTCGCAGTCACCGCACGGCGAAATTTCTTGTCGATGAGGATGCGCGACACGTCTGACAGCGTGGCGTCGCCATATTCGATCAACGCGTAGAGCGCGTTGCGGAGTACATGCTCCATGCGCACGCCCCAGGCGTCGGACCAATGCTTTTTGAAAGCCTCCATCAACCCAGACGCGGCGAGCGAGATCGCGTTCGCTTGCACGCGTTTGAGCGGGTTGTACCCGAAGGGCTGTTCGGGATTTGGTGCATTGAGATATCGAAGATCGGCGCGCCGGCGTTCAGGAACTACGGCGGCAACGCGTTCCACCAAATCACCATGGGGGTCGACGAGCGCTACACCCCGGCCGGCTTCGATGTCCTGGCGGATCAGCGTTTCAAGCAGTGTGGTTTTGCCAGTGCCGGTCTTGCCGATGAGGTAGGTGTGGAAGAGGCGGTCGGCCTGCCGAATGCCAAAACGACGCCGATCGTTGCGGAAATTGAGACGGCCGATATAGGTAACTTCTGAGATGTCGCGCATCTTCGCATGATCGCGTATGGAACCCAGGCGCGGTAGGGTCGGAGATGTGACCCAAGGGCAAATTTCCGAGCCTTTTGATAGACACTTCAAGGGCATAAGATTCGCGTGTATGCGAAAACGAAAAGCACCACCACTTATTGATGTTCCGAACAAACTTGACGAGGGATTTGCGTATATCGAGGTGAAGCTCGACGCTGTTATGGACAGCCGCTCGGCCTGACGACGCATGCCTATCTCGGATCATCGTCTCGATGATTTCATCGCGCGCTATGAGCAGGTCTTTGGGGAGCACCTTACTCGCGATGAGGCGCGTCCTATCGCGACGCGTCTCGTGACTATCTATCGGCTCATCGTCCAGCCATTGCCGCCCGATACTACGCCGTCTCCAGAACCTCCTCCGGATCAAACTGTTTCCGAAGATTTCTGATATTTCCCGGGATGTGGGCATATTCGGGCTCATCCAACGCCATGTAGATGTCCCGTATGTGCTGTCTGATCTGCGGCTTCATTTCATCTGGACAGGTTCGAACATCCTCTACGACCCCGCACAGACGTGGAATGGAAGGCAAAATCAGGCTAGTAGAGAACGGTTTCGCGGCCTGAATGCTCAATATTTTGCCGGCCAACAAGAGGTTCGAACCGACTGTTTTCAGGATTAATCGCTTGGCTTGGTCGTCAGCCCGCAGGAACCAATCCGCAGCCTGTTTGCTGAACGAAATCACCTCGCGGACGGGTTCGAACCGATTTCCAGCGATCTCGGTTTTTCTGCTGACCTGAAGCCGTAACTGCTCCTCGTCGAGGCGACGATGCTCGCGGAGGAACTCTTCGTCGTCCACCATCCGCCGCAGGCGCAACGAGGTCAGTTCGCGAAGTTGGGTGGTTACCTCCTTGAGCGCGACGGCAATCGCCGTGCGTTCCGCCGCCTCGGTTTCCTTAATCGCGCCCTCGTCAATTTCCAATTCGGCGAAAACCCATTCCTCCAATCTGCGATCGATCGACAACGAGCATAAGAATTCGACGATCTGCCGTTCAAGGCGTTCCTTCTTTAATGACCGTTCGCCGCATCGCGGACCCAGCCCGCGCCTCGTGCAGTGATAGTAGGTATATCGATGGCCCTGCCGATTTACCTTGTCCTCCGCAGTCACCATGAGCCCGCACGCCCCGCACCGGATCAAGCCCGTAAATGCGAAACGGTGTTTTGACGGTTTTGCTTGGCCTTCTCGATTGAGCAGTCGTTGAACACGGGCGAATTCGTCAAGCGTCACGATTGGAATATGCTTGCCTGGATAGGGACGTCCGTCCCAGTTAATGACGCCAGCGTAAAACTGGTTTCCAAGAATTCGATACATCGTGCTGAGCGCTATGGGTGTCCCGCCGCATCGCTTCGTTTTCGGTGTCCGAAATCCCCAGTCGTCGCGGGCCATGATGGTGATTTGACGCGGCGAATAGGCGCCAGCGAGTACGAGATCGAACATTCGTCGTATTAACGGAAACCGCATTGGATCAGGAATGATGGTTTTGGTTACCGGATCGTTGAGATAGCCAAGCGGCGCGTGGTTCGGGCGCCAGCCTTTTTCCAATTTGGTCCGATTTCCGCGCTTCACGTTCTCCGAAAGGGCATCGGAATAATATTTGGACTGCCCGAACATGATCGAGAGCATGAATTTGCCCTGCGAGTTGTTCTCGAAGGTGTAGGTCGAAAACTTCAGATCGCGAAGCACGCCGCGATCGAGCAGATAGATGATCTTTCCGCCATCGATCGAGTTCCGCGCCAGACGATCGGGCGCCCAGGCGATGATGCCTTGCGCCTCTTTACGTTCGATCCGCGCCAGCATTTCGTCGAACAGCGGGCGGCCAGGCGCCTTTGCGCTGAAGGCCTCTTCATAGACATCGACGATGTCCATATCGGCCTGATCCGTGATCGTGCGTTTGAGTGTGGAGAGCTGCGATTCGATCGAAAGAACCTGACGGTCCTCCGATTCCGACGATTTTCGGCAATAGATGAAATAACGCATAGGGAGGCGAGTCCGATTCTACAGCGACTCCGTTTTGCTGGCGAATCAGATTCTGAGGATAACGCAACGATGCCCTTGCGTGCAGGCTCGTCGAGGTGCCTCCCAGGCACATCTCCATGCCTTTGTCGGTTTGACCGTCCCCCATAGGCTGATAGCGGAACGGTTCTTTTCAACACCGTGTCCGGCTTGGCCCGATCCCCGGTCCAGGCCCCTATCCACCACATCGCACGGCCAGTTCACGCGCGGGATGTCCCGTTCGCGTGCTGGCGCATGGAGAAAGCTATGTACCTCACGACCATACCGCTCAGCACCCTGCTACCGCCGAAAGGCAACCCCCGGCGCACTCTCGACCCGACCCTGATCATTGGGCTGGCGCAGAGCATCCGAACCGACGGCCTGTTGCAAAACCTGGTTGTCCGGCCGGAAGGTGAGGGGACGTTTCGGGTCATTACCGGCAAACGCCGCTATCTGGCGCTCCAACGCCTGAAGAAGGACGGCGCGATCGACGACACTTACCTGGTTCCAGTCGACATCAAGGCCGATCTTGCCGACGAGGATGCCGTCCGGATCGCCACCATAGAAAATGTCCAACGGGAGCAATTGCACCCGATGGATGAAGCCGAGGCCTTCGCCAAACAGCTTCAGTTCGGCGGCACGATCGAGGCGATCACGGACAAGACCGGCCTTTCCGCGCAAACGGTGAAGCGCCGGCTTGCGTTGGCTACACTCTGCCCGGAAGCCAAAAAGGCGCTTCGCGCAGGGACCATCACTCGGGCCTTCGCGGAAGCGCTGACGCTGGGCACCACCCAGCAGCAGCGCTCCATCCTCGACGGTATCGATGAGGACATGACCCCGGACATCGATGATGTCCGGGATATGCTCATCGATCAGAGACCGGCGCTTTCGATCGCGGCATTTCCACGTGAGAAGTACACCGGTTCTATCACGACCGACCTCTTCTCGGACGACGAGACTTCCTATTTCGATGACATGGACCAATTCCTGTCGCTGCAGAAGGAAGCGGTCGAAGCACTTGGCGAGGAGCATCGCAAGACCGCGGCATGGGTAGAGGTGTCCTACCTCTACTCCGTTCCCTGGTGGCGCTACCGAGACGCTCAGGAAGGCGAGCCCGCCGGCGTGGTGGTCAATCTCCACCCATCGGGTTGTGTCGAACTGCGGGAGAATCTCTTTCGTCATGAGGTTCAGCCGCGGGTCGTCGAAACCGTCGAAACGACGCCGATTGAACCCAGGCCGGTCGTTCGCGACCGGCCGGAGTTTGCAGCGCCGCTCGTTCGGTACGTGGCTTTCCAGAAAAGCGCGGCCGTGCAGGCCGCGTTACTCAGGAATCCCCGCAAAGCAAAGGAAGTCGCGGCGTTGCTCATGCTTCTCGGGCATCGCGTCGATTTCGGCATCCGGCTGGCCATGCATGGTTGCCACTGGGCGCCGGAAGCCGAGCGGGCCCCTCAGCGATCGCATCAGAACATCGAGGCGATTGCCGAACATCTGGAGGGTTGCCTGGGTCTTGCAGCAGGCGAAGGCGAGCCGCCAATCGAGAGTGGAATCAAGAAGCTCACGTCGGGCCGCAGTCCCCAGGACCTCTACGAGGCGATGGGACAGCTAACCGACGAAGATCTCGAATCGCTCATGATCCTGCTGCCCATACTGTGCTTCGGGCAGTCGGATTCCGAACGGTTCGATGCTGGCGATGGGCTCTTCAACAAAGTGGCCCAAAGCATCGGCATCGATCTTCGGGAATGGTGGACCCCGGACGCTGCGTTTCTAACAGCGCTTCGTCACGAGCAAGTGCTAACCGTCGCGAACGAGAGCGGCGCGGTGGAGAAGATTGTTGGACTCAACAAGGTCACCAAGAAGGATGCGGTCGGCCTGCTGTCGCGATATTTCGCGGAAGCGGGGGCCGGCTCGAACAGCGAGCGTGACACGGCAACGACATGGCTTCCGGGATTCTTCCTGTTTCCGGCTAAGAAGACTTTGAGCGCGAACAGGGAAACCTGAACGTCAGCCGCCCCTACGATACGGGGCGGCTTTTTTGATCGGGTAGGGTGTCTCGGAGACACGCCAGCATGCCTCCCGAATTCGCAATGACCTCGCTACGATTCAGACATGAACACCACCGATGGGGATACGAACGACCGAAAGAGGCCCGCCGCGATCCCGACCGTTTCTCGCATCGAGCCGGACGGCACATTTGTCGAACTGCTCTATCGCGCATCCGAGGCGAAGACAGAATTCGTCGTCTTTCAAAATGGCGCTGTGCGGAGCGAAGCGGAGTTCGTTACCGCAAACGGCGAACGCCTGGTCCCGTTCTCACCAGAAAACAACGTCATCAAGAATAATGTCGTGCTGCTCCCTTCGGAAGCTCTCGAATATGGATCGAAAGGGGATCTGCTCGGCGAGATCGAGCGATTTTTGCACCGCTACCTCGACATCAGTCCGGCATTCGAGAAAATCGCCGCCCATTACGTGCTATTCACCTGGGTCTATGACGCCTTTCAGGAAAATCCGTATTTGAGGCTCCAGGGGGACTTCGGATCGGGCAAGACCCGCGGCCTGCTGACCATCGGCTCTCTCTGCTACAAGGGCTTCTTCGCTAGTGGGGCGAGCACGGTATCGCCGCTCTTCCACATCCTCGACGCCTTCCGGGGAACGCTCATTTTGGACGAAGCCGATTTTCGGTTTAGCGACGAGCAGGCTGAAATCACCAAGATCCTGAATAACGGGAATGTGAATGGCTTTCCCGTGCTGCGGACGATGATCAACCGGAACAAGGAGTTCAATCCGCAAGCATTTCATATCTTCGGACCGAAACTTGTCGCGATGCGCGGCGCGTACCAGGACCGCGCGCTCGAAAGCCGGTTTCTCACCGAGGTGATGGGAACCGCACGCTTGCGATCGGATATTCCGATCAATCTCGGATCGACCCTCAAGGAGGAAGCGCTCGCACTCAGAAACAAACTACTCATGTTCCGATTCCGCAACCGCGACACCGTGGCATCAGGCCTTTCATTGCTGCATCGGTCGATCGCACCGCGTTTGCGGCAGATTTTGTCACCGCTTCTCGCGCTGGTCGATGACAGCGCTACGCGCGACGCAATTTTGGAAAACGTCTCGGCCGGCTACGAAGCGCTGGTCGCCGAACGAACGCAATCGACCGAGGCGCAGCTATTAGAGATCATTCGGGAGTTGTCGGGCGAGGTTCACAGAACGGCGATCCCCGTGCTCGACATCGCCGACCGCTTCAGCGCGCGCCATGGCGCCGACTACGAGCGGCATATTACGCCACGTTGGATCGGAACGTTGCTACGACAGCGGCTGCACCTTGCGCCCTTCCGCAGCCATGGGCGGTACGTACTCCCTGTCAATAATACCCTCGCGGCTTTGTACGAGCGTTACGGCCTTGCCGCCGACATCCAGGCGTCCTTTCCGTTTCCGGGGAGTGGACATGGGGACATGGGGACGTTGCCGGGACAGTAGTGGCGCGGAATGTTCTGACATCGATCTGCTGCCAGTTTCCGTTTGCGACGTCTCGGGGAAAGTCCCCATGTCCCCACGTCACCCGCGCTATACTGCAAACGTCAGAGTGACAGCTCATGCGGGTTCGTGGCCGGTGTAACCTGCCAGACACATTACCGAGCCTTACGGCTCTTCATATCGTCGGCGATGATGGGCCTACATGTCCCGCAGTGCGCTGGTGCTGGACATGCACAAATAATGGGGAGGCGGACCTATTCCTATGTTCGAACGCACCGCCGTCGGTGTCGGCTCACGCAGCATCAACTTGCTGCGCTTGTTGGTCTCACGCGCATGGCAGTCTCGCGGATCGAACGCGCAAAACGCGGACCGTCGGCAGCATCGCTGATCGCCTGCTCGATCGTATTCGGCCTGTCGGCGCGGGAGTTGTTCCCGTCGATCTATGGCGAGGTTGAAGACAACGTCCTTTCATCCGCAAGGACGCTCGTTGCCGAATTGACGCCGCGAACCGACGCCGAGTCCAAGAAGGTTCGGGTGCTGCTCGAAGACCTCATTCAGCGCATTACCAATCGCGATAAATCGCAGAAACTATGAATCATGCTCGCAACACGGTTCCTGTGCTCGCCATCCATCCCACCAGTCAAGGAATCGGCTTTGTGCTGATGACATCACCGCTTTCGCCGGTGGACTGGGGCACGAAGGACGCACGAGGAAAGGAAAAGAACGTCATCTGTTTGAAGAAGATCGCCGAATTGATCGAAGCCCATCAGCCCGAGGCGATCATATTGGAAGACCCGACCGCGCCACGCTCGCAGCGATCGGAACGGATCAAGCGCCTGGTACGATTGATCGCGACATTCGCGGAAGAGCAGGCGATCGACGTCCATGTCTACTCGCGTGCTGTCATTCGGGAATGCTTCGACAAATTCGACGCCCGCACACGCCACGAAATCGCTGTGTCGATCGCCAAGCGCATTCCGGCGTTCGAGCCGTTCCTGCCGCCAAATCGTAAAAGCTGGAACAATGAACACCCCCGCATGAGCGTGTTCTCCGCTGCTGCACTCGCCATCACCTACTTCAGCGGCCACTCGCGTTAGTTCCACCGCCTCCTCCGTACCCGGGAGCGCCGAATTGTTCGGCGTTCCCGTAGTATGGAGGAGATTTTATGCGACAAATTTCGAGCGCCTTGCGGCCCGATATCTACCAATCCGTAACCGAAACAATTATCGCCCAGATCGAAGCCGGCGGCGGGCCAGCCGAGATGCCCTGGCATCACAATGGTCATCCGATCGGCCGGCCGGGAAATGCTCAATCGAAGACGTTCTATCGCGGGATCAATGTTATCGCGCTTTGGGCTGCGGCCTGCGCAGCTCGCTACCCCACTGGTCAATGGGCAACCTACCGGCAATGGCAGGTCCTCGATGCCCAAGTGCGGAAGGGCGAGCGCAGTTCACTCGTCGTCTTCTGGAAAAAGCTTAACGTGGACGATGACAAGGGTAGGGGAGGGGGAGAGCGGCGGCCGAAGTTTGTTGCCCGCGGCTTCTCAGTATTCAATGCGGCGCAGGTCGACGGTTACTTACCGCCGGCGATGCCGCTGCTCTCCGAAACCGAACGCATTGTCCGCGCCGAGCAATTCTACGCGGTACTCGGGATCGACACGCGCTTTGGTGGCGGCGAAGCCTGTTATCTGCCGGCCAAGGACTATGTGCAGATGCCGGCGTTTGCGCGCTTTCGTACCGCAGTCGCCTTCTACGCAACGTTGTTTCACGAAGGCGCACACGCAACCGCGGCGCCGCATCGGCTGGGCCGCGATCTCTCCCATCGCTTCGGCTCCGAAGCCTACGCAATGGAGGAAATGATTGCCGACTGGGCCGCATGCCTCGCCTGTATGACGCTGGAACTCAGTTCTGAGCCGCGTCAGGATCACGCCCGCTACATCGCCAGTTGGCTCAAGGTGCTGAAAGGCGACAAACGGGCGGTATTTACAGCCGCGAGCAAGGCGCAGGAAATTGTCGACTGGATGTGGGCGCAGCAACCGGGCGACCTGTACGCAGCGCCATCCGTTCTTTCGTCTGAACCTGAATAGGGAAGACACACTGACCGACGGTACGACCGTCGGTCTTTCTTATCGGCACGCGCTGCGGCAGGCTACCAGCGCTCTAGCAGTCCCCGACATAGTTGCTATGGCGTTACCTTAAAGACGGTCCCGCAACCGAACGAGCCGCCACCTGAAGTGGTGCCATAGAGCGCGCCAGTTTTGTCGAGGAGGAGGCTTGCATAGGGGGATGCGCCATCGGTCCCCTTGCTCGTGAATCTGTGGAGCACCGTCTCTTTCCATACGTTGCCCGTGGCCGGCGGCGAGAGCTTGTACACCACGCCGGGGCTGTTCAGGACCGGACTGCCACCGTCATACGCCGTGCCGTAGAGGTTGCCGGCCGGGTCAACGGTAACACCGGCATTCGGGTGAGCGCCACCGGTATCCGAGACGCTGAAGCTATGCAGTACCGTTTCCTTCCAAGTCGTGCCGGAAGGAGGCGGTGAGAGCTCGAATACCGTCCCGGAGCCGGATGCGCCCCCGCCGGTGGTTGTGCCGTAGAGGTTGCCGGTCTTGTCAAACGCGACGCCACCTTGAACGCCGGAGCCATCGGGGCTCAAACCCGTGAAATTGTATAGAACGGTCTGCTTCCAATAGGTCCTTCGACCTGCAGGTGGTGCGAGCGCGAAGACCGTGCCATCGCCATGTGTTCCGCCGCTTGCGGTGGTGCCGTAGAGGGTGCCGCCCATCCCGAGGGCAAGCGCGGCAGCTGGGTAGGCGTTTTCGGAGACGGCAAAGCGATGGAGGACGGACGCCCTCCAGGCAGTTTTCCCGGCAGCCGGCGGTGCGAGCTCGAATACCGTGCCGCTCGTGGTCGAGCCGTCGCCTGACGTCGTCCCGTAGAGATTGCCGGTACTATCAAAAATCATGGAAGCTTTGGGATTGGCGCCGTCGGAACCCGTGAAGCGGTGCAGCACCGTTTCTTTCCATGCCGTTTTTCCCATTGCCGGCGAGGAAAGTTTGTACACGGTGCCGTGGCCCAGTGGCCCGCCGTTCTCGGTAGTGCCATAGAGGTTGCCAGATTTGTCGAGAGTGAGGCCCCCAAGGGGATAGGCTCCATCGGCGCCAGCCTCGAACTGGTAAAGCGTCGTCTCCGTCCAAACCGTTTTCCCGGCCGTAGGTGGTGAGAGCTTGAAGACGAGGCCGTTTCCGGAGGAACCACCGGAAAAGGTGGTGCCATAGAGATTACCGGCCTTGTCTGCGACGAGGCCGGCGTACGGATTACTGCCAGCCGATAAGCCATTGAAGCTATAGAGGGTCGTGGTTGCGGCGGAAGCTGTGTCCAGGGAAATAGCGAGTGCTGCGAGACCAGCAAAGGCCAGCGAAGAAATTCTCATTCATCCCTCCGGCGCCTCGTTTGCAGCGCCGGAAGACGGCCTACGCAGCGTGTAACGCGCACATGTGATTAGGGTGAACAGAATGGTCTATTCTGTTCACTCAGCGGCTGGGGCTAGGGGAAGAACCAGCCCAGGAAACTTTGGCCTTATTAAGTCGATCAAACGCTCGAACTGTCTCGGGTTAAGGAAGCGGCCGAGTGGACGGGTACCCCTATAGAGCTGCGCCGTTCCTAAATGCAATTTGCATCCGATAAATCGCTTGGCTCCAGCGATACAATGAGCATGAGGACGAGACGGAAATGGGTCTGCATCTCCCTTGTGTACGCGCCACACCTCTCCTGACACACGGTAGTCGTCCTCAACGATCCAGCTGTCATCTGAATGACGCCAGCCTGAAACTCCAACGCACAAGTCAATGTATTCGTCGGTGTCGGCACAAATTGGATTTGGTGCCGAGGACTCATTCGCGGAATTTTGCTCTCTGAGTTTCCCCTGAAGATTTCGGACGTCTGCAAGGATAATTGCAGCCTTGTCTTTATATATCTTCCAACCAGCGACAGAGGTGTTGCCTTGACGGATAAGTCGGTCAGGGTCATCGCCGCTTTGTTTGCAAAGTGCGCGGGCAATTTTCTCCACGTCGTCACTGGTTTCCATTACACGCCGACCTCCGAATCGCTGCCGCGCCAAGATAATGACAGCGGCCGATTCTGGTACGTTCACGCGAATCCGCATTGCTGCCAACTTACGTGAGAGATAGGGTGACGGCTCAAAAAAGTAAGCCAATCCGCTACCATAGGGAGAGGTAGTACATGCCCGAAGACCGACGGATTAGGTTTTTGGTGTCTCCACTCCTGCTTCTGTTCTCGCTTGGCTGGGGCATGTGGCTGGACTGCGGTTGGCACCCATTTCTCGATACATTCTTCTCGATGAGAAATGGAAAGGACGATGCTCTCGGCCAAGGAATCACCATTCTGGCAGGTGGCGGCGTCGTCGTTTTTGCCTTCGGCGTCCTGATCGGCACCACGACATACGTGCTGCTTCGGGCCGCTTCCATCTGCATCCGCAGTGGTCAAAATGATGGTGTGAAAACTCACGAACTCTGTGTAACGGACACAACATTGACTCAGATTTGGGAGAGGCTTGGCGTTCCTCCGCCGACTGAGAGGCCCGATCGTTCTCATTTTTTTGCAGCAATGACCTTCGATCATGGAATCTTGTGGCAATCAAACCCAGGTGTTCACCTCTGGTTGGCGCGACGTTGGAACGCATTTAGTATATCTGCAACGTGTTTTACAGCAATTGTCTATTCGCTACTGATAGGGTTATTCGCGTGCATCCATCTATCACTCTGGTGGGTTTTACCCTGTTTATTTGCGCTCTTGGCATTTGGTCTAACCGCGTATTGGTCATGGCGTGACACGATGGGAATGCTTGCCTTTCAAGCAAGATTACCGATTCCTAACAACCACGGAGATGGCCCGACAGTGTCGCACGAATCTTGATTTATCGAACGCAGCCACAGTTAGCTCATCGCGCAAGCTGGAACGTAGGCTTAGGCGCCGGAGGTCAAAGGCGTCAAAACGTTTTCCATAGCTTTGCTGCTATCGTTTGTTCCTCAGGACCAATCGCGTCGGCATATATCTCAGTTGTGCTCAGGCGCGCATGCCCAAGCCAGCGCTTCACGAGATTGATTGGCACGCCGGCCTGAAGGCTTGTGACGGCAAGCGAATGCCGCAGCCCCTTTGGCGTTGCCTGGGGACCATTGATCCCAGCCATCCGCATTATCTCCTTGATATGCTTCCATGCCATCGTTCGGCCCCAGGACCAAATCCGTTCGTCGATGATCCTTCGATCCATTCCTTTAGGACATACTCTCTCGACGCCACGCAACACCTTCCGGGGTATGGGAACTGCCCGAAACACGCCGCTCTGTCTCTTCTTCAGGCTCTCTATCACCACAACACAGGCGTCCCAACCAATCCGGCTCGGCGCCAAGGCAAGCACCTCGGATATGCGGGCGCCGGAATAGGCAAGGACCATAGCGAACGCGCATACATCTGGAGGCATCTGTGCGGCGGCCGCGAGAAATGCGCGGCGCTCCCGGGTGGTAAGGTACTTGCGACGGCCCTCCCGGTCATAGAGAAATGAGACCGCGCTTGGGCGCTTAACAGGTATTAAAAGTGAATTGACAGAAGTAACACTATAGACCATTTTGTTCATGGGTCTCATAATTATTGCTTGTATGGGATATATAACGGCTCTTATACATCCATTATAGAATAACTCGAATTGCTTCGTCGGAGTTTTACGCGCCCTAAACGAGCCAGATACTTTCTTTGAGGCGGCGTCTAGAGCGGTTATATCCTCGGCTATTCCGATGGTGGCCCAAGCTGACCGGCTCCGTTTATCGCGATGGTTTCGATCTGCCTTGCGCAGCCGGGTCTCCGACTTTAATGCTGGGCTATTGAGGGAGAGAACATGCAAGAACGAGTTCCACGAGGCTGGTTGGGAGCCTCTGCAGGCGTCTTCTCGCTTCATGACTCCGACCGCCAATGCGGCTCGTACTTAACCGTCGATGATGCTGCCGAAATTCTGCAGGTCCCGGACGCCTCGCTGAATCAATTGCCATCCATAACCCACGGCCACCACCGATACCTGACGGATCGACAGCTTGGTCGAGCATGGGCCTCGGGAATAATCAAGAGTCCGAGGGCACAACTGCAGCGCGGAAATGCGATGGTGAGTTTCGATGAACTCATCCTCCTTCGTCTGTTTGAACTGCACCTTCCGGATGCGGAAGTCGAGCCGCAGTTCCGAGCGGGTAACAAGCTGGTAGACTTTCGCGTGGTCTGGCGATCCAAATCGCTTCTGGTTGAGTTCTTCGGCCCCTACCATTTCATCCAACGTACTGCCCGGATGCCGGTTCATCCGAAACTTCGGGCTCGCGTACTTGAAGATGCCACTGGTATTGAGTGCGTCATCTGGCCGTACTGGGCTCAAAGATGCGTCAGCAATATTCGTGCGCTCTTTGATCATGCAGTACCGGGAATTGGAAGCATATGGTCAACCAGCGCGCATTTCGGTGACTTCGTATTTGATGATTCTGCAGAGATTGTTCGAGCCATAAATTCACGCCTGAACCTCGAACGCCCCGAGGGCGTCGGCTATTTTTATACGGATGAGTACGTCAACAAGCCATCTCACCCGATCGTCCAACGGATCAGGGAAGGGCGCGATCCGATCTCAAAGCTTCTCCCACCAGGCTCGTCAGGAAGTTCACGATACTGGTTACCGAAGAGCCTTTGGTCGATGAGCGGGGCACGGTAGTGGAAGATCTCGTTCTCGACGAAGGCCTTCTCCAAGGGGCGCAGCGACTAAGTCGTCGCATGCTAGAGCATAATATCTCCCTGTACCTCACTGGTCTTGCAGCATCAGGAAAGAGCACAGTCGCAGCCTACATTTCGCGCTTGACGGGTATTCCTATCGTCGACACCGGCCTTCCATTCCGTTTGGCGACATATCTAAATCGCACAATCCCCGCGAGCGCTCTCGACCGTGCCCTTTTCGACCGCTTGCTGAACTCGCATTCAATTCGGGTGGTGGCCGGGGAGTATCGCGTCTTCTCCGGGGAAACAGACATTACTGACCGGCTGAGGTCGACAGAGATAGACCGCGACGTACCGATGGTGGCCGGGGATCCCACGCTCCGCACTCAAGTCCTGGATTTTCTAAGACGAACCACAACGGGTCCATCTATCGTCGCTGCGCGGGGCGCTACCGAACCTTTTACACGCGGTCATATACTGCAGCTTGAACTCAGCGCGAGCTTTAACTGTCGAGTTCAGCGCCGCTCTCGGCAAGGCGACCTCCCGGGTGATACCGTTCGCAGGAGCATAAGAGAGCGAGATCGCCGGGACCTACAGGGTGCGGCCCGTTACCCTGCTCCTGACATTATCGACACGACTCATCTCACGCTTGAGGAAAGCATCGCGCGTGTTATCGCGCGGGCGAATGAACGCATCATTCGTCTTTACGAGTATCAGTCGTTCCGACGCTTTCCGCTCTCCGACGCGCTTGAGCTTGAAAATCCCTTTCTTGCCGCAGCATGGGATGCCAGCAGCTCAACTGTGAGCGAGCTGGAAGAGCGCTACCGCGTCCCTGCAGGTCAGACGCGAGGACGTTACCTCCTCCGACTATCACGGCGGTCACCTCGCGAAATCTTCGGCGATACGGCCTCCGCCGTACAGAGTTGGGCGCCGGGAAGCTTCCCGAATGGCGGCGGTGTCTCAGACTTAATACCTGACCATTCGCTTCTGTCCAGAGAGGCTGAGCAGGCGGTCCGGGAGCGACGCCAAGCCATTGATGCGTTTTTCTCGGAGACCAAACTTCCGCGTGCAATGCTGCAAGCTACAACTGATCAAACTGTCGAACGGCGCGGTAGCACCCTAATCGCCCAGGGAGGGGGAGAAGCGTCCAGGAGACTCATTCTCAGGGACGCCAGCCCGCAGCTGGGATTCGCGATCGAAAAATACCTGCACTACCTAGCAAACCCGCGAGTGGACTGTACGCATCGGCTCGTACTCGTTGAAGAGCATACCGACCTGCCAGTGCTCTACCTCTCGTTCGCATCCAACTCGCGCAAATATACTGAACCGCTGCTGTGGGCGCTGGGCCTCCGAATGGAGGAGGTGGTCGTTGCAGTTCGGGGCTATGGTTCCCCTCGTTGTCCTCGCAACGCGATGGGCCTTTTCCTCCGATCGGCATGTCAACGCGTTGGTGAAGATTTTCCACACCTACGAGCCGTGCTCACCGACATCAATCCAAACTGGGGTTACTCGGGTCAAAGCTTCAGAGAGGCAGGCTTCATCGATATCGGACTTAAGTATGCTCCTACAGCCTTTGTCGGCGACGAATACATATCTCGCCGGGAGCTCGACAAGAGAAATGGGGCAAAAGCAGCGACAAGCAGTCGAATGCCAGTTTTACCCACACTCATCATGATTAGACCGATGAATAGAAATGAAGAACTGTCAAATAAACTTCAGAGACTCTCCCATGAGGGACTTTTCGTAATCCCCAGAAGCCTGTATGATCAGGGATAAGCTATGCAAATTCTTGTTGCAACACGCAATACCGACAAGTACACGATCGTGCGCCGAATGGTGGAGGCGACCGTACCAGATGCTTTCCTCGTGTCTTTAGAAGAGAGCAAGGTCCCCGGAGATGTCGTAGAAGTCGGGACGATCCAACAGCGGGCCGTGCAAAAGGCGGTCTACTTTGCCGAGCGCCTTGAGCAGCTCGGACGCGCCGACGAGTATGATGCCGTCCTCGCGATCGATGATGGTCTGAGTGTCGACGGAGAAGAAGCTTCCCCGAATTCGAAGGAGCTAACAGACCGGATTCTAGGCGGCGAGTGGCAGCGTGGCACAACAATTTCAGTGGTGCGTGCCTTTGCATTGATCAAGCGGGGGGAACGGCCGCGGGTTGAAACCACGGCAGTCCCCTTCGTATTCATCGGAAACGACGCGAAAGCCCAACGCTCCACAGGCCGTTACCCATTAAGCCAAGTGCTTGCGCCCCCGGGCACTACACGTGCTGTCGCACAGCTAACCAAAGATGAAGAAGATCACTTCAACCTAACGCACTCAACAGAGGCCCTAGAAGCGCTGTTCGCGTAATCAGGCCTTCGCGAAGAAGCTCCGGTAGGTCGCAGCTGCTGATAGTGCATCGCTTTCCTCGGTGGCATCAAACAGCGACGATAACCCTCCTGAGCCAAGAGGTGAGACTGGGTTGCTAATCGCACGCTCCAGAGCAGCCTCATCCAAGCCAAAGCTATGGAAATGATTGGCCAGCCGGCTCATGCCGATCGAGAAATCCAATCCTGACACGCCTGATAGGAAGTTCTTAAGCTCAAAGACCGCCTCAAACGCGCCCGCGGACATGTGGGCACAGTTGTTTGCGATAGAAACCTCTGAAAATCCATAGTCGGCCGCATTGCGATTGAGATCACCACGAATGGACCCGGCGACCGCCTTCTCCGGAAAGGTATCGCCCAACATGCGACCCCGAAGCATACGCCACGGCAAATCAGAATTCAGGAGCAGTAGGCAGATCTTCCGACCGGCGCCGGTGAAGTGCTCCAACTGATAGGGATGGAAACCATTGGTGATGACGGTGGTCTTCCCTGCGAGGTCGAAAACTTCTACGTACAGACCGCTACGAAGCTTATTGGACTTCTTCGTTGCCCAAAGCTCGTCCAGGCTCTTCGCGGACAGAGCGGGATGGTCTGCAAGCACCTCGTGGCCACCCAATATCGGTGTTTCCGCCGAGACTCCGCAAAGCCGCCGCAATTCAACACGGTCGGGATCGGACAACGAGGATGACGCGGTTCGTGACACATGGTTGATGTAGCCATAGTGCCGATCCATTATGCGGTTCGCTTCAAGAGTTTCCGCAGACATCAAATAGCTACCTGCTATTTGAACGCCGAAGGCATCCAATCGCTCCCAAATAAGCGAGCATGTCTTGGCCAAGCCATCCCGGTTTAGCAGGAAAACTTCTGGTTTAATAAAGAACAGCATCTGATTTTGCCGGGAAGTGCCGAACTCAAACGGCTGGAGAAGTGTATCCACACGACCGGCATCGATCGCGCCCAGCAAGTTCCCCAAAGCAGACATAATGTGTTCCTCGAATTGCTAGTGAATGATCGAACTTACGCGAGCTTCAAAAGCCTCGCGCAGATGATGCTGTTCGGTTGTCGAAAGCTCGCCGCCCCAACGCTGGAGTTGATCAACGAGCTGCTTGAAGATCAGTTCGCTCGGGTCCGAAGCTACGCCCGGCTCACCCAGATCTGAACCAAAATCCACAAATACGGCATCGTCTCCACGCGATCGGACATCGCTGAAAGCTGACACCGGAGAAAATCTCAACCTCGTCAGCACGGCCGCTGTGCGGACAAGCCCGCTTAATACCGGGCTTTTCATCCGACCGGCAAGAGCTGTTGGCATGTCGAGAGGAATTTCCTCCTCCAGAAGCACTCCCGAACCAAAACCGTAAAGCTTTGGAGTGCTCGCCCCCTGTGCCGCGATCAACTCACGGCGACGCAGCCAACTACCAAGAATCTCATCCAGATTGTTGGCGTGGGAAAATGCAACGCACGCCTTAATCCGGAAGACCCTATCGGGCGTGTCGGGCTGTTTCACGCCGAAAACGTAACTGTAGGTCTCGCTTCCGCTGCGAGCCCAAGGATAGATCTCATTGAACTGATAGGCACCAGCTTCGGCTTGAATCAACCCAAGCCGAACCAACGCGCTCCGCACGTCAGTTTCCTCGGCAAGCTTGCACAACTCGCGTTCAAGCGACCAGGTTTGGCTTGTCATTCATCGGCCAGGTGAAGAGTGCTGGGGCACAGAATCGGCATGCGAGTACAGGATCGGATGATAGAGGTCAACTTCAGTCCGGCACTGCAATCACGGCATACCTTCACGCCAGCCGGCCGCCTCTTCTACACAATGATCGCTGCCATGGCTCAGTGGGAGCGCGAGGAGATCGCCTCGCGTGTCGCCGCGTCGGTCTCTACTCTTGAGCTTGAGGAGAAGCGCAAGATCGTCGAGACGATCACCGAGCGCATAACAATCTCAGACGACGATATTGAGATCGCCCTCAACTACCTTCCATCATCCGATGGAAGAAACCGCCACCAAAATGCAAACGCAACCTCAGCTATTCAACTATGCACGTCGGCTTCATCCCCGCCCGATACCAAGAGCCCCGCAGCAGCATCGGCACCGAATGTACAGTTCCTGCTGAAGTGTGCACCGCCGACAACGGCGCACATAGGAACAGCTCCGAACTCCCTGCAATGGTCTCAAGCGCGGATATGAAGTTGTCCCGGCGATCTACGCCGAGCGTCAGCACCAGGACGACCAAGTTGGGAACGCCCAATTGCGTACGGAAAAGCTGCTCGGCGGCCACCGTCCTATATCCAAGAGCTTTTCTGACTAGCGAACTCTGACCGCGATCCGCGCGAACTATGGGCATTGTGCCGCGATCGGCTTCGAGCGCGAAAAATCGGTATACCATCGCGTCCCTCTGCCGATATTCCAAACCGAATAGCGCGTCCGGCTCGACCGTCGTTTCGAGCGATGTCGCTTGGTCCCCGGAAAGCAACCGCGAAACCGAAACGCGAAATGCAAACGGTTTCGGCTTCGCTCGTGTTGCGTCGGGCGCCTTGGCGAGAATCTCTCGCCAGGAAATGAACCGCAGCTTAGGATCGCGCCGGGCGCCGAGCTCGAACAAAGCCAGCACTTCGGAAATCATCAGCGCATGCGCGAATTGCCGGCAGGCGCCCGGCCGTCCTTCGTTAAGCAGCGGCTGCTCCGCGCTAGCCCCCCTATGCTCGCGCAGCATCCGCTGGCCAGAATCGGAGAGCGTGTAGACCACCGGCGCATAGCGGCAATTGGCCAGCAGCCATTGCTCGCGCGGCCGGTCGAGATAGCCGCCGTCGTGGTAGAGGTCCCCGAGCCGCTCCTTGAACCGGGTCTCCGACTTCCCACCCACGAAGGCATAGAGATAGCTCGAGCGCAGATAGCGATAACGATCGAGAAGTTTGAAAATCTCGAAATCGCGTGGCGACAATTCGAGCCGCTTTCCGGTTCGCTGCCGGCGCATCCGTGAGCGCCGGCGTCTGCATTCCTTCGTCGCGGTCACGCTGCTTCTCCGAGCGGCAGTGACGGAACTTCTGTCCGCAGCCGCTGGCGTGCGAGCGCGACATAGTCCTGTTCGCGTTCAATGCCGATGAAACGCCGGCCGAGCGATTTCGCCGCGACACACGTCGTGCCTGAGCCCGTAAACGGATCCAGCACGACGTCGCCCTTGTTGGAGCCATTTTCGATCAGGTTGGCGACTACGTTGAGTGGCTTGACCGTCGGATGGCCGAAATCGTTACGCTCGCTTCGCTGTACGTAGAAACGGCGCTTCGTATGGTAGCGACCGCTAAGCTTCCGTCCTTGCCAGAAATGAAAAATGTACTCGGTGTCGGGCAGGTAATTGTTGTTGGTGAGCGGTGTCGGGTTCGTCTTGTGCCAGCAAATGAGGCTCCACCGGAGATCGCGCTCATTGGCCCAGTTGAGGTAGTCGCGGATTTGTAGCCGGCTGCAAAAGAGAACGAGATTGGGCATCTTGAGAACCCGGAGGAATTCGCCAAGGAGCGCTGGGTCGAAACCGGTATCGAGTTCCTTGGCATGAATGTCTTTGAGATATTGGCGCTTGGCCGCGATACCCTTGCCGACGGTACCGACGACATAGGGCGGATCGGTGCAGATAAGGTCGATGCTGCCGGTCGGAATTTTCGGGAGTTCGGTGCGGCAATCGCCGTGAATGATGGTGTCCATTGGATGTCCCCTGGTTGAAGAGGACACCTATTAAATACAGCAAATTAGGGCCGTAAACGTGCGGTATGGCTCGCTAAATCACTGGGTGAGCACCGATATTCCGCGATGTTCAGCGCAACTATTTTTGCGCCGAGGCTGCTTTACCACTCGCTCGACGCCTCAGTATGCGGCCCATGGTCAGGATCGATCCGCTCCGGCTCATCGGGCGCCGCGGCGCTCATCGGCGACTCTATCTCAGTAAAGTGAACCGCATAGCGTTCGCGCATCTCGTCCAGCACGACACGCTGCTCGTTGTCGTCCATACGTTCGCGATCTTCCAGGTAGCCGAGTGGGAATTGCAGCGAGAGGGCGCTGTCGGTCACGTTGCGCACGAAGGCGGCAAACTGACCCTTGCGCTGCTCTTCGATGAATTCGGGCTTGGTCCGCAACATCGGCGCCATCGTCCGCGCATCGCGGTCCGAGACGCCGCCGGCGAACTTGATCGACGTGTTCGCAGAAAAGCTTTC
>Ga0206992_1006_pt1 | contig 49623 bp, 54 predicted proteins | sample Alteio_BWMinCont_6_FD_153267 | JGI IMG/M metagenome (GOLD analysis project Ga0206992, IMG submission 153267) | Enriched cells from forest soil in Barre Woods Harvard Forest LTER site, Petersham, Massachusetts, United States -... | ecosystem: Environmental > Terrestrial > Soil > Temperate forest >... | reverse complement strand
GCAGTTGAGCAATATCGAAGTTACTTCGGTATCGAAAAAATCGGAAAAAGAGAGCGAAGCCGCTGCTGCTATTTACGTTATTTCACAGGATGATATAAGGCGCTCTGGCATGACCTCCATTCCTGAGTTGCTCCGTATGGTTCCGGGGCTGGACGTGGCGCAATCCGGTTCGCATGACTGGTCGGTGAGCGCGCGCGGGTTTAACGATCAGTTCGCCAATAAGCTTTTAGTGCTCGTCGATGGCCGCACCATATATACCCCATTATTTTCAGGTGTTTACTGGGATGCTCAGGATACACCGTTGCAGGATATCGAGCGTATCGAAGTAATTCGTGGACCTGGGGCGACGCTCTGGGGTGCTAATGCGGTGAATGGTGTAATCAACATCATTACCAAAAGCGCCAAAGATACGCAGGGCGGTTTTGTCTCGCAAACCATGGGGAATGAGCTGAATTCAGAAACCACTGTTCGCTATGGCGTGAAAGCAATTGTCTTTTGAGAAGCCCTTACTATTTACCTTATTGCTGATGCTGGTGGATATAGCGCTCGCCGCGTGTGCAATTCACCTGCTCCACATCCACACGCTCCCAACCTTTCTGTTATCTCAGATATTGCTGACCCTGTTTTATTTCCATAATTTCGCCCTGCTGCATGAATGCGGGCACGGTAATGTGCATGCCAAACGCTGGATCAACAATGTCATCGGACATTACGCAAGTATTTTCTGCTTTATGCCCTTCTTCCCGTGGAAGCTGATTCATCAGCAACATCATCTCTACACCGGCAATATCGATCTGGACCCGACAATGAAAGCCCTGAGGGAAATGCGTGAAAAAGGAAAAATATCCCTGCTGATCCGTGTTTGCTGGCAGCGATGGATACCGATGGCGGCTTTAACACAGCATTTCGTGTTCTGGTTTTATCCGCTGACGCTGTGGAAGGAAAAGAAAATGGTGCGCGAAACATTTCTGCAAAGCGCTTTTTCCGTCGGCTTGCTTGCGGCTGTATATATAGCGCTGTTTCATTTTTTTCCGGATACGATTAACCTTGGCAATCTCTGGTTATCGTTCGTGTTATACCTTGTGATGACCGAAATGGTGAACCTGCCGCACCATGTCATGCTGCCGAGCTTTCATACCAGCAAAGAGCGTAACAAACTGCATCCGTGGGAGCAGAATATCACTACGCGTAGCTGCTATTATGCTTTTGGGTTGTCGGAATTACTGACTCTGAATTTTAACCTACACACCGAACATCATTTTTTCCCCAACCTGCCATGGTACAGGCTGAGGAAACTCCGCCATTTACTCAAGCCATCACTTGGCGATGAATATAACGAAGTAACCGGCATTCGCTGGAATCTGAGCAACCGCTCGCGCGATATCTCCGATGTCCTGCTGCCGGAATTACCGCATCCGCTTTTCAACGTACAAGAGTAGTAACACCATGCTCAACCCCTTTATCGACCTGATCGGCATCTTACTGGAATTATACACCTATGCCGTGATTGGCTGGGTGGTGCTGAAAATGCTGATTTCCTTTAACGTTGTCAACCGCCAGCAACCCTTCGTCGTGCAGACGATGTATGCGCTGAACCGGCTGTGCGGCCCGGCTTTGTGGCGCATACGCAAATTGCTGCCCGATCTCGGCACGCTGGATATTTCTCCGATCATACTGATTGTGCTGCTGGGGTTTTTGCGTAATGCGCTGTATCATTATTTTTATAATCTATAGCGTCATCCCCGCCTTGCGCGGGGATCTAGAGATGTAGGGAAATAAGCGCGCTATGAATAACATTTTACTTGCAGTAATTTTGGCCTTAGATCCCCGCGCGAGGCGGGGATGACGGAGCCCTTCTTCCGGCACCACATTTTCTGCTGCACCAACAAACGTGAACCCGGCCATACGCGCGGCTGCTGCGCCGAAAAAGGCGCGGAAGGGTTACGCGATTACATGAAGCTGAAAGTCAAAGAAGCGAAAATGCTGGACGTCCGCGTCAATATGGCCGGATGCCTGGACCGTTGCGAACTCGGGCCATGCATGGTGATTTACCCGGACGGAATATGGTATTCCTGCAAAACCAAAGCGGATATCGATGAGGTAATTGCCGAGCATCTGCAAAACGGCCGGGTGGTGGAGAGGCTGAAGCTGCCCTAGTTCGTGCCGTATTTCTTTTGCACGAAATCTTTGACTTCATCCGGCGGATTCTGCCCGAATCCGGAAAAAAGGATATTTCCGTAATCCACCACATCGATCTCGCCTTTTTTCGCGTTCTCGATAAGCAATGGCAATTTCAGTTTATTGACGCGCAGATAATGCCAGGTCGGGCGGCCATTAAAAAATCCCTGCGACAGGTAGATCACCGCGCCTTGCGTTTTACTTTTTATCTTGGAACTGGCGGATGGTTTCATCTGGCTAATGTAATTTGCGGTTGAGCCACTGGCGTAAGCGTAACGCCCTCTTGCTTCGTCGGCACGGATTCGAGATTGATCCCGGCGGCGGTTAGTTCCGCTACGGCGTTGTCATGAATGGCATTTTGTGCCTGGCGTAACTGTGCCATTTCCTCCGGCGCTACTTTAATAGCGTCCAGCGATGCCCTATCTCTACCTAGAATCTCAAGAAAATCATCAATACTACCCATGCCTTTAAGGGTATCCGGGTCAGTGCTCATACAGCCTAAATCAGTAATCACGGGTACGGGAATACCAGGAATTCGCATAAATTGCTTGCTTTCAAGATCTTTAATATAACGTAATTGATCATCGGCGTTTATAATCGCAAGCGAGTGCATAATCTGGTCAGCAGTAAATTCAACCCGTTCCGCTCTTGGAACGATCGTTGCAGCAAAAAAATCTTCTCTTTCCCGCAATATCGGACGAATGCTGGCTGGACTTGGCCGCTCTAAAATCGTTACCAGATCAGCCGGGTCAATACGCAGTACCGCCGACTTGATCGCCGCACCATTCTTATCCAGGAGGTTATAGGTAATTCCTCCCATATCGCCTATACCGATAATATCACCTAATGTAATGCCTCTGCTATCCAGTTTAGCCTTAAGAATTTCTAACTCCGGTTGAAAAAGATCGCTAATCGTGATGGCGGTATTTCCCAGTTCCAGTCTTTGGCGTATCACCGGCAATTCATCTGCCGGGATGGATGGGCTTAGCTCTGTTGGAAATACCTCTTTAAAACCCACACAAACTCCTATAGCTATAACGGATGTTTCTCCCCTATATAATACCCAACTCGTCTAAATTTTGTGTGAACTAATTATTAAGATTTGCTTACGAAAATACCAATTAATGGGCTGTAATTCCTATGTTTTCCTCTCTATCCAATAAATTCGGCGATATTTTTACCCGCCTTCGCAAGCGCGGCGCCCTGACTGAAGCCGATATTGACGCGGTGATGCGTGAGGTACGAATCGCGCTGCTGGAAGCCGATGTGGCGCTGCCCGTGGTGAAGGATTTTATCACGTCGCTCAAAGCCAAGGCGGTGGGTGCGCAAGTGGTGCAGAGCGTGAGCCCGGCGCAGATGGTCGTCAAACTGGTCAACGACCATATTGCGGAACTGCTCGGCAGCGAAAATTCGGCGATCAATCTCGCGGCGGAACCGCCGGTGGTTATGATGATGGTGGGCTTGCAAGGGTCCGGAAAAACAACGTCCACAGGCAAGCTGGCATACCGTTTAAAGAGCAGGCACGGTAAAAAAATACTGGTCGCCTCGCTCGATATTTACCGCCCGGCGGCGCAACAGCAATTAGAACAAGTAGCGAAAAAAGCCGAGATCACCTCGCTGCCGATTATCGAGGGCGAAAAGCCGCTCGCCATTACCGAACGCGCGCTGAAAATGGCACGGCTGGAAGGCTATGACGTGCTGCTGCTCGATACCGCAGGACGGTTGCATATCGATACCGAATTGATGGACGAATTAAAGGCGGTCAAAGCGTTAGCGAAACCGCTGGAAACCTTGCTGGTAGCCGATTCGCTTACGGGCCAGGATGCAGTGACCATCGCCAAAACATTCCACGAACAGATCGGCGTTACCGGCATTATCCTCACGCGTATCGACGGCGACGGGCGCGGCGGCGCGGCGCTTTCCATGCGGGCAGTGACGGGCCAGCCGATCAAATTCATGGGTGTGGGCGAAAAAATCGACGAGTTCGAGGAATTCCATCCAGCGCGTATCGCCAGCCGCATTCTCGACATGGGCGACATCGTTTCGCTGGTGGAAAAGGCGGCGGAAAACGTCTCGCAGGCCGAAGCCGAAGCCATGGCCGCGAAGATGATGCAGGGCAATTTCGATTTCAACGATATGCTCGACCAGATGCGCAAAATGAAAAAAATGGGCGGCATCGGCAGCATGATGAAAATGCTGCCCGGCATGGGCGCGATGCGCGAGAAATTAGAGGGCAATATCGACGAAAATGCGATAATGCGTCAGGAAGCGATTATCCTCTCCATGACCAAAAAAGAACGCCAGTTTCCCAAACTCCTGAACGGCCAGCGCCGAGCGCGCATCGCTGCCGGCGCGGGCGTGCAAGTTCAGGACGTCAACCGCGTCATCAAGCAGCAATTGCAGATGCAGGATATGATGAAAAAAATGAAGAAAATCGGCCAGAAAGGCATGATGCGCGGCGGCTTGCAGAATTTGATGAAGGGGTTTTAATCTATTTTTTGTTTATAATCATATTATTAAGCGTATAATCACACTTCTTTTGACAAAACGTCCAATCACCTATACATTTAGAAAAATTAATAAACAGAGGGGCGTATGTCGTCAGAACAAAATAAGCTTTTTAGGATACTTGCTGGTAATGCTAGGTCCTATTCTACAGTAGCAGCTGTTAAGAGAAGTAGTGACCAGCAGGAATTCTGGGCCACGGGCGCCGATGCGCGCAGGCAGGACGGCCAGGGTGTGCAATTTATTTTCTGGGATAGAGCCGAAGACGGCAAGCACCGCTACCGCAAAGTATTCGATCTACCTCAGCGTGATGAAAACGGCGTGGAACGCTATAAAGACGACCCGGCTTTTGTCGGAGTCGTAGATAGCGTGGCACACCCGGAACGCGGACAAGCGCTGGAAAAATGGTTCGCCACCCATACTCCGGAAGGCGTTGCAACACACAACGCCGAAGACAAGCGCCTGGAAGAGTCCCATGCAAGCAAGGTCGTTCAACAGCAATTTTCTAAAGAGAAAACTTCGACCAGATCGCAATAGCTATGCTCACGGCAATTTGATTACAGCGGCGTGCGGTCGCCGATCGAATATTTCAGCCTGAGCACCACTTCCTGCAGATTATTCACATTCACCTTATCCGCCACAATAGCCGGGCCGCAGATGAGCGTCGCGCGGCGGCCCCAAAGCCGGGGCCACCAGCGGAAATGGGCTTTACGGTATTTGCGGCTTAAAGCGCTGCCCCACAGGCCGGAAATAGCCATCGGAATGACCGGCACATCCGGGTCGCGCTTGGAAATCCATTCGATGCCGGGGCGGAAGCGGCCAAGGCTGCCGGTGAAAGTCAAGAAACCTTCGGGAAATATGCAGACCAGATCCCCTGCCCGCAACCCTTCGGAAATGGCGTCGAAGGCGGCTTCCACGCTCTTACGGTTATAGGTAATGGGGATGGCCTTAGCGAGTGACATGACGTAATGCACCACCGGGAGGCTATAGATATCCTGGTCGATAAGGTAACGTATGGGACGTTTGCAGCCAGCGTCGATGACCGGGCCGTCGACATAGGAGACATGGTTGCAGATGAGGATGGCCGGGCCGGTTTCGGGAATATTGTCGAATCCGATATAGGTGGGCTTGTAGAACATTCGCACCAATAAATGTATAAATGCCCGTATTATAGGGGAAATTTTAAGTGACAGGTTCAAGTCCGGCAACTCCAGTTTCGATAAAGACGCCGCTATGGCTGCCCGCATATTTCACTACTCCTTTGATTAAGTATAGCATTTTCCCGTAGAAATGGCACATTTTTCTCAAATGCCTTAAATTTCCCCTTTACCTGTCCATTCTTTGCTGCTAAAAACCTTCGCCTTAAACATTTTCTAATTAGTCAGGAACCTATGTCAACCACCATCAGAATGTCCCGCGCCGGAACCAAAAAGCGCCCTTATTACCGCATCGTCGTGACCAATTCACGCTCCCCGCGCGATAGCAAATTCATCGAGCGCATCGGCACCTATAATCCGTTGCTCGCCAATGAAGACCCCAAGCGCGTCACCATCGATACCGAACGCGCTCAGCATTGGCTGAAGATCGGCGTGCAATTGTCCGACCGCGTGCATCTGTTCTTCAATAAGGCAGGCCTGGTAAAGACCAAGCCGGCATTCAAGCCTGTGCGCGGCTCCAAGAAAAACAAGGGTGGCGACGCCGCTCCGGCTGCTGCTGCCGCTTAATAACCGGTGAATTCCTCGCGCGTTCTGGTTGGAGCGGTTGCCTCCGCCCATGGCGTGAAGGGCCAGGTCAAAATCAAATTCTTTAGCGAAAATTGGGAAGCGCTGTTAAAGCGCAACGATTTTTCCGACGCCTCCGGTTCCAAATCGTTCAAACTCAAAAAGCATGGCGTTACCAATGGTCTGGTGATCGTCGCCATTGATGGCATCGATGACCGCAATGTGGCGGAAAAACTCAAAGGCACGGAACTCTACGCCCCTGCCCCCGATAAAAAAACCAATAAATCGAACCAGTGGTCGTATGGCGAACTCACCGGGCTGGAAGCGCGATTGGGAAATAATCAGCCCTACGGCAAAATCATCGGCGTCTATAATTTCGGCGCCGGGGATATTATTGAAATTGAACTCACCGACGGAAAAACCGAAATGCTGCCGCTCGCTGAGGAATTTGTCGGTGCAGTGAATGTCGCAGAAGGATATGTGGTCGTCACGCCGCCGGATTATGTCGAGGCGAAGGAATAATTATCCCACCGCCTTTTGCGGAAATTGATTGACTGCCCTGGCCAATGCGGCAAATTTTTTGACGTTTTCCACATGCGGCTCCATAAGGCTATAATCAGTTGCGTATTGCAAAGAGCATTTCGATGATATGGCCGACATCAACGTCAGAATCATGGCTTTTTCATCATTAGAAAATTGGGGCGTATCGACGGTCTTAAGTGCTTTTGCCACAGCCCCCTCCCCAAGCTCAAACGCACCAATCGTATTAGTGCCAATGACAATCGTCGCCGTCTTATTATCGGGAGCTAGGCTCGCCGTTGCCAGAACCGGCGGTTCTTCGCCCTGCGGCGGAATTCCAGCCAGATTGATAACCAAAGGATCAGATGTTTCTTTGACTAAAAATGGTTTTGGCATAAATCAGTTCCTATCAATATGGCCATTGATTTTGACGATTAACATACTATGAGTACAATCAAAATCAAACTTGTGTTTTTATGTCCGCCAATCCCCCACTCTTCCGCGCCATCACCCTCACCCTTTTCCCGGAAATGTTCCCCGGGCCGCTGGGCGTATCGCTGGCGGGTAAGGCGCTGGAAAAGGGTATATGGTCGCTAAGTAGTTTGAATATACGCGATTTTTCCACGGATAAGCATTCCACGGTCGATGATAGCCCTTATGGTGGCGGCACGGGGATGGTGCTGAAGCCGGATGTGGTGGATAGGGCGGTGGAAGGGGCGAAAGCATTGTTCAATCCCTCCCCCTGTAGGGGGGAGGTTAGGAGGGGGGCGCAATGTGATTCCGGAATCCAACTCAGCCCCCCTCACAGCCTCCCCCCTGCGGGTGGAGGAGCTGTTATAATCTACCTCACCCCGCGCGGCACCCCCTTCACCCAGGCGCTGGCGGAAAAGCTTAAAAACGAAGATTTAATAATAGTTTGCGGACGATTTGAGGGCATGGACCAGCGGGTGATCGAATATCACGATATGCTGGAAATCTCACTTGGCGACTTCGTGTTATCGGGCGGGGAAATTGCAGCGCTGGCGTTGTTGGACGCCTGCGTGCGCCTGCTTCCTGGCGTGATCGGCAAGGCAGATGCGATTACCACAGAAAGTTTTGCACAATCGTCAGAATATGCTGGACTGCTCGAATATCCTCATTATACTAGACCCTCAATTTGGAATGACAGGCCCGTGCCTGAGGTTCTGCTTTCGGGCAACCATGAGCAGATAAAAACCTGGCGGCTGGAGCAAGCGAAGGCAATAACTGCTGCTCGCCGTCCTGACTTAATAGATAAAAAGGAATAAGACCATGAACATGCTGCAGAAGATCGAAAATGATAACATGAAAAAACTGGCCGAAGGCAAGCGCCTTGACCAGTTCGCTCAGGGTGATACCATCCGCGTCAACGTCCGCATCGTCGAGGGCGACAGCGAACGCGTTCAGGCTTTCGAAGGCGTTGTCATCGCCATTAAAAACGCTGGCCAGCGCTCGGCATTCACCGTCCGCAAAATCAGTCACGGCGAAGGCGTAGAACGCGTATTCCCGCTCTATTCCCCACGTCTGGAAAGCATCGAACTCGTCCGCAAGGGCACGGTTCGCCGCGCGAAACTTTACTATCTGCGCGGCCTCACCGGCAAAGCAGCGCGTATCGTTGAGAAGAAAGACGTCGTTGTAGAAGAATAGGCGATAAGCGATAAAAGATGAGCGATAAGCGATGAATAGATTCGTACCGCTCATTTCTGTTTTATCCTTAATAATCGCTTATCGTTAATCGCTCATCGCTTATCAGAATGCCCCAAACCCTCTACGATAAAATCTGGGAATCCCACCTCGTCGATGCGCAAGCCGACGGCACGTGCCTGATGTATGTCGACCGCCATCTGATCCATGAAGTCACCAGCCCGCAGGCATTCGAAGGATTGCGCGTAACCGGCCGCAAAGTCCGCCGCCCCGATGCAACGCTGGCCGTGCCCGATCACAACGTACCGACCACGCCCGAGCGCAAGCAGGGCATCATCAAAGACGAAACCTCGCGCATCCAGGTGCAAACGCTGGCCGATAACTGCAAGGAATTCGGCATTACCTATTATGCCATGGACGACCACCGCCAGGGCATCGTCCACATCGTCGGCCCCGAACAAGGCTTCACCCAGCCGGGAACGACCATCGTCTGCGGCGATTCGCACACCTCCACGCATGGCGCGTTTGGTGCATTAGCGTTCGGCATCGGCACAAGCGAAGTCGAGCATGTGCTGGCAACGCAAACGCTCATCCAGCGCCATGCGAAAAATATGCGAGTGACGGTGAATGGAAAATTATCGCCCGGCGTTACCGCCAAAGATATCACCCTCGCCGTCATCGGCAAAATCGGCACCGCCGGCGGCACGGGCTATGTCATCGAATATGCCGGGGACGCTATCCGCAATCTCTCGATGGAAGGCCGCATGACCGTGTGCAATATGTCAATCGAAGCGGGGGCGCGCGCCGGATTGATCGCGCCGGATGAAACGACATTCGCTTATCTCAAAGGCCGCCCGATGGCCCCTACGGGAGAAAACTGGGATAAAGCCGTCAGCTATTGGAAAACCCTCCCCAGCGACAAAGGCGCGCATTACGACCGCGAAATTACCCTCCATGCCGCCGATATAGCGCCGCAAGTCACCTGGGGCACGTCGCCGGAGCAAGTGCTGCCCATCGACGGCACCGTTCCCAATCCGGCGACCGAGGCCGATGAATCAAAGAAAAAATCCATCGAGCGTGCGCTGGAATATATGGGGCTTGTAGCCGGAACGAAACTCACCGACATTGCGGTCGATAAAATATTTATCGGTTCCTGCACCAACGGGCGTATTGAAGATTTGCGCGAAGCCGCTAAATTGGCGCAAGGCCGCAAGGTCGCAAGCACGGTCAAATTAGCCATGGTCGTGCCCGGCTCCGGGCTGGTCAAGGAGCAAGCCGAAAAAGAAGGATTGGATAAAATTTTTATCGCCGCCGGGTTTGAGTGGCGTGAGCCGGGATGTTCGATGTGTCTGGCGATGAACGCCGACAAGCTGGAACCGGGCGAGCGTTGCGCTTCGACCTCCAATCGCAATTTCGAAGGCCGCCAGGGGCGAGGCGGAAGAACGCATTTAGTAAGCCCCGCCATGGCAGTCGCCGCGGCGGTAACCGGTAAACTCTCAGATGTAAGGAAACTAAAATGAATCAGAATCTTATCACCCTTCCCGTCGCCGTTGTAATGGGCGGATTTTTTATCGCACTGGGATTATATCTCGCCGCACCGCGCTATTCGGTCGTGCCTATCTCCACCTCGACCAACCCCGCCGTGTGGAAACTCGATCTCCTCAACGGCAATGTATTTTTATGCGCCACCGGCACCGGCAAAGACACCCAGGCTGGCTGTACCCAGAAATTCAAGCAGTTTTAGTAAGGTAAGTTACTAGTTAACGGTTACTAGTTACCAGAAGGTCTTTATGGGCAATAGTCAGCATAAAAGTTATGAAGACTTGCAGGTATGGGAAAAATCCGTTGCGCTTGCGAAGCAGATTTATTCCATTACCAAACATTTCCCTAAAGATGAATTGTATGGTCTTACCTCTCAAATACGCCGTAGCTCGGTTTCTATATCTTCCAATATTGCGGAAGGTTGCGGTCGTAATAGCTATGGTGAATTTATTCAGTTTCTTGGAATTGCTTCAGGGTCATTGGCAGAATTGCATACGCAATTATTGATTGCCATAGATGCCGGATATGTAGATAAGTCGACATTCGACAATTTCGTTGTCTCAATAAAAGAAATTGGCCGCATGATTAACGGGCTTAAAAACAGCCTTAAAAATGCAGCTTAAAACTGGTAACAGGTAACTCCTATGCACCCTTTCACCACCCTCACCGCCATTGCCGCACCATTGCCGGTGGATAATGTCGATACCGACATGATCATCCCGAAGCAATTCCTCAAAACCATCAAGCGCACCGGCTTGAAGGAGGGATTGTTTTATGAAATGCGCTATACGGTGGAGGGCAATAAAATTAAGGATTTTATCCTCCACCGCGCACCGTTCGACCATGCCGAGATACTGCTTTCGGGCAGTAATTTCGGTTGCGGGTCGAGCCGCGAACATGCGCCCTGGGCGCTTTTGGATTTCGGTATACGTTGCATTATCGCCGAATCTTTCGCCGATATTTTCTTCAATAATTGCTTTAAGAATGGTATACTTCCAATTGTATTACCAAAAGAAAGTACAAATCAGTTGATGGCGTCTGCAAAAGCGGGTAAAAGGATCTTGGTTGACTTGGAAAAGCAGACGGTGATGGCTGAGGGGCAGAATGTTCCCGCCTATAGATTCGATGTCGAATCTTTCCGCAAGCATTGCCTGATGAATGGATTAGATGATATCGGGTTAACGATGAAGAAGCTGGATGGCATCGCCGCTTATGAACAAAAACAAAAAATAAACACGCCGTGGTTAGCGGCATAAATTAGGGAGGAAAAATCATGACGAAAGAAGCACCCAAATTGAACAAAAACGAAGTTTCGTTATGCCTGATTGCGGCTAAGATATTTTATACTAGGCGCATTACCGCAGAGTGCGATGTTGCTTTTGGTAGAAAAGGCACATCGAATAATTCAAATGAAAGTCTAAACGGCATATCGACCGCCTCTCTGCAAATGGATCAAGTCTGGGAGAATGAAGCGGGCCCTATCCGCGATGAACTATTAGCAGAGTGGCAAATAAAGAGGGCGCAAAATATCCCGTTTAACCCCGATAAGGCTCTTTCTCCTAATATTCAGACAAAAATACAGGACTTTGCGATTAGAAAATTTGGGGAAAATCTTGGAACCATTCAAGAAATAGCGGCGATTAAAACATCACAAACACAGGAAAAAGCACAAAAGAATTTTAAATTAAATCCCGCAAAAAAACCTAAGATTAAGAAAAAGGCGAGCATCGCTGAAATAGCCGCTGCCGACTTTGAATTAGAGGATGACGAAAGTGAATTGGCGCTTTAAAAGCCTTTAATCAGGCGGCAGCGTAATTACTCGCGTGAATTACCGGTGGGTTTTCTATTAAATATTGCCAGATGCTCCCTCCACTCGCGCTGAGCTCCGGCTATCACGCCTTCCCATTGCTCCCTGTCCACAAAGATGTCCCAACCAGCAACCACTTCTTCATCATTAGCCACTGCTCTGGCATGCCGGTCAGCGCATTCGGCCGCTGCCACAAATCTTTCGCCACCAGCCTTATCTACTATCACTCCTTCTGCCAGTTTTTCTGCAACGCCGGCAAAACTTAATTCCCGCGCATCCACTTCAAAATAGGTGCTTTCATAAGATCCTTTTCTTGTAAGTTTATCAGGAAATAACTGCAGGAGCCTCCTATACATAATATCATTAAACGTACTCCATTCGATTGAAGCGTCGGAAGGTCCGGTCTTGATGAGAATCACATCTTCGTTGGGCCTGTCGCGGCTCATTTTAATGCCACTCAGAGTAATAGGGTTACGCGGATTGGGAGAATCTTTGAGCACCGTTTCACAAATTTCAACGCCATGCAAATTGCTAGCCAATACCTGGTTCTCTGCCTTACGGTACATAAATTACCTTTCCTTTTTTCAAAAGCCACGCTATGAGCTTACATTGTAACAACAATATATAAATATTTATTAAAAATGGCCAGCAAACACATCCTCCTCCTCCCTGGCGATGGCATCGGCCCTGAAGTCGTACGTGAAACCGTCAAAGTCATTGATTGGTTTAGCAAAAATAGCTCCGTGCAATTCACAACCGACACCGCCTTACTCGGCGGCGCGGCCTATGATGCGGTCGGCACCCCCTTCCCGGCTGAAACGGTTGAAAAGGCTAAAAAATCCGATGCGGTTCTCCTCGGTGCCGTCGGCGGACCAAAATGGGAATCGCTGCCGATTGCCTCGCGCCCGGAAAAAGGGTTGCTGGGTATTCGCAAGGAACTGGGATTATTCGCGAATTTACGTCCGGCCATTTGTTTCGATGCGCTGGCGGATGCGTCCTCGCTTAAGCGCGATATCGTGGCTGGGCTGGATATTATGATCGTGCGCGAACTGACCGGCGGCATTTATTTCGGCCAGCCGCGCGGGGTGGAAACCCTGCCCGATGGCACGCGCCGTGGCATCAACACCGAAGTCTATACCAGCCCGGAAGTAACGCGCATCGCCCGCGTAGCGTTTGATCTGGCGGCCAAGCGTGGTGGCAAAATCTGCTCGGTCGATAAGGCCAACGTATTGGAATGCACCGAGATGTGGCGCGAAGAAGTGGCCAAGGTGCATAAGGCGGAGTATGCGAAGATTGAACTCTCCAACATGTATGTCGATAACGCCGCCATGCAGCTCGTGCGCAACCCGCGCCAGTTCGACGTGATGGTCACCACCAACATGTTCGGCGACATATTGTCCGACATCGCCTCGATGCTCACCGGCTCGCTCGGTATGCTGCCATCGGCATCGCTTGGCACTCCTGGAACGCCGGGACTTTATGAGCCGGTGCATGGATCAGCGCCGGATATTGCCGGGAAAAATTTGGCGAATCCGATTGCGACAATACTATCGTTTGCCATGATGTTGCGTTATTCATTTAATCTGAAAAATGAAGCAGATTTGGTCGAAAAAGCGGTGCGTAAAGTACTCGAACAAGGGCTCCGCACCAGCGATATTATGCAGAATGGAATGAAGAAAGTTTCGACTACAGAGATGGGTGATGCGATCGTGAAGGCGCTGGGGTAATAATATTTAACTAGGATACGGATAGACAATTGTCTTTTTTAAATATCTCCCTTAATACAGCAAATTCGTTTTATACATTTGGCTGGAAGTTATCTTTATTAGGAGCGTTAGCTACCTTTATTGGAGTAACATTTCTGATGTGGGGAACGCGAGTTCGCGATCATGATTTTGAAATACAGATGAGTAGCTTAAATATTGCTGCTGCAGAATCAAAAGAACGTGCTGCAAAATTAGAAAAAGAAGCCCAAGAAGCCCACCTTGAAACAGAACGGCTTAAGCAAACAATGGCATGGCGAGCTATTGATCAAATCACAGCACAAAAAATTATCACGACACTATCTAAAGCCCCACATAAGGCATTGATCGCATACACAGCAAATGATCCAGAAGCATCTTTTTTAGCTGTGCAATTGTCGAGAATATTTGAACTTGCACATTGGACTACTTTTGTCCAGAGCCGCACATACCCAGGCAGTATGATTTTTGGCATTACGATTCTACCTTCTGAGAATAGTGCAACTAAACTTGTTCAAGAAACTTTATCAGAAGCTAAAATACCATTCTTAGCGAATGATATACCTCGCCAGTTTTTTTCAATTACTGAAGATGGCAGTGAACAAGCCGATGTTACTATTATAATAGGTTCAAAACACCCAAACTTCTAAAGTTCGGTGAAAGCCAGCTAACTCTGCCACCTCAGTGTTTTCTCCGGCACACGGTTAGTAAATGGCGTATCGTTCGCCTGTGCTTCGAGATAATCCTTCTTGAGTCTGTAATACCACAGTGCCTGCGCGTCGGCGTCGCCCAACAGCATCAGGCTGGGTTGGTCGCCCTTCAACCCTTCCTGCTGCTTCTTGACGATCTCTAAATCCTGCCGGATGAAGGCTTTGCCGAAGGGGGCGAGCAGCGGGCGCAGGAGGTTGATGAAGCCGATATCGGTATACATGAATTGGTGCAATTCGGTGCGGTTCTCATCGATGGGGGTTAAGGCCGTGAGCAATATCACATTCCGGTTGCCAATGCGTATATGCTCCGTGCGCAAGCCCGGCAGCTGGAAGCTGATCTCCGTCGAACGCTCCCCACCGAGTATTTTATAAGCACGCGAATTGGCGGACGGCTTGTGGCGTACCATGCGGAAGCCCAAGCCGTGTGGTTCGAATTTCTTCTCCTTGATATGCATCGATTTGCGCGAACGCCACCACCACGACGCATGCACGAACGGCCCATGCGATGGGTCCATCAGGCCGATGATGGCGTGGTCGGCATCGCAAGGGAAAATGATGGAATCGACGTGATAATAGTTATGCTTAAGTACGGCGGGAGCAACAGGGATTGCCGGTAGCGTTTCCGGCACACGGGTTTTAGGAGGCGGGATGAATATCCAGATATTACCATCCACTTCCTGGCAAGGATAGGAGCCGGTTTTGATGCGGGAGATATCGGTTTTATCGTCTGGCAAAAGGGTTGGCACTTTTGTGCATTGACCACCCGTATTAAAACACCAGCCATGATAGCAGCATTCAATCGTTTCGCCATCGAACTTGCCATAACGCAAGGGAACACCCCGGTGCGGACAGAAATCGCGAATGGCGAATACCACGCCGCTGTTATCGCGACCAAGCAATACCGCCTGTCCGAGAATGATTTTGGCGAGCGTCTTCCCACGCTTCACCTGCGCGCCGGGAGCGGCAACATACCAGAGGTTATAGAGAAAATCGGACATGGGGGATTAATAGGAGATTGAAGCTATTGCTGCAATCTTAAACTCAACGTATCAGGATATCCGCCGGTATGCCAAGCCCATCGTGCAGTTTGCGGATCATGGGAAGTGTGAGGGTACGGCGATGGTTGAGCACTTCCGCGACGCGCGCACGGCTGCCGATGTAAGGTTCCAGATCGCGGCGCGACAGGCCGCGTTGCTCCATCACAAAGAGGATCGCTTCCACCGGTTCGGGTGCGTCGATGGGCGTATGTTTTTCTTCATAGGCAACCACGAGTGTGGAGAGGATATCCAGACGATCGCCCGCACGCGTATTCGGTTTAGCGTCCATCAATTTATCGATCTCTTTGAGGGCATGTTCATAGTCGCGCTTGGTTTTGATCGGTTTAATGTCCATCGTCATATCTCCTTTACATCTATTGCATCATATTTTTTATGCGTCCCGACAAAGCGTATATACACCATGCGGTACGCATAATTGATCTTCACCACCAGGCGGTATTTATTTCCGGCGATATTGAACACGACGCGATTTCCGCCAACAAAGCTGGCGCTGCGAAACAATTACTTGATATCGGAAGGATTCTCCCAATCCGCCTCGGATGCGGTCTTGAACCATGCTTTCAATGGCTGTTCGGCATCAGCGTAGCGGGAATCGCCCCAGAATTCACGTAATGTTTTGCGGGCAATAATTCGCATGTTCGCTGCTATAGCACGCTCCCACTATGGGAGCAAGCCTATTTATCCATGAAAGAAAATGTCCCGGAAGGGAGAAATTTGGGCAAAAAAAAGGCCCCTTCCGAAGAAGGAGCCTTTCTTGTCTTTTTTCGCCTAGGGTTGCGCCCTAGCTCGCCGCTGTTTCGAGCTCGCTCGCTTCTGTCTCGGGCTCTTTTGTCACGATTGCCCGCATGTGCCTTGCTGAAACAGCAAGATGAGTGACCCTGCAGCGTTGACATTCTCTAACATGCTCAACCTGCGCAGCCGTAAATGGCTTGCTGTCGTTGACCACAGAGAGCATGTCGTCCCTGCTCAAACACTCTGGCCCGACCGCATCGTCATACCTAATAGGAATGGGCCCACTAAGCATTTCGCGCTCATAGCTAATGCCTCCTATAATCGACCTATGATAAACACCAGACCTCATGATCTCTCCCTTTCAACATGGAGAACCACTCAAACACTCAAACGCAAACATTGCGCCTGAGCCTGGATTCCTGATCAGCCAACGGCTGAAACACAAGAATCGAAAATGGGTCAATTATAGATTAGTTATTAGTTAATGGCAAGGGAGGATTTTTTCTTTGTTTTTATCCACTTACACCCAATAAAACTTCACCGCACTCACGCAAAACGCCACGCACAGCAACGCCCCGAGCACCTTGCGGAAGGGCCTCCACTCTATAATATGCTGCTCAACCACCAGTCCAAAAAGCCCGCAAAAACTCACTATCGCCGGATAGACATAGCGGAAATCTTCCGAGGAAGCGAAGGGATTGAGGATACGGTTTTCCATGAGGGCGATGATAGGGATGAACAGGGTCAGCAGGCATAGCCACCATTCGGCCTGATAGCGTAGCGCCCGCCGGTGGAGGATGGCGCCGTCGATGACGTAGAGGATCAGGCAGAAGAGAAGTATGCTGATAACGCCCGCCAGCCCTTTCGCGCCCCAGTCATATTCGCCGAATAGCGAAGATTTGAACATGGAGTTCCAGAAATACTGGCGGCCATTTTCGTCGATGAATACATTCCATAGCGGATGCTTGAAATACACCGCCAGATGCGGCATGAGCAATTTATCGTAACTCCAGGGTTCCAAAATAATCACACGCGGCAAAACATGGGTATTGGATACTAAGAACGGCTCGTGATGCGATTCAAACAGCCGGTAATATTCCGTCCTGCCCGGCCCCATGGCGAGGCCGATACAAGCGATCAGCAGGCCGGCGCGAATAGCGGGGCTTTCCAGCAGATCAACAGTCAATTTCCGCTTGGCCCATTGATACAACGCGGCGATAGCCAAAATCGGCAGCAACACTAAAGCATTGGCACGAGCAGCGATGGCAAAGCCGAACATTATCAGTGTCATTACCAGATGTTTAGGCTGGTTATATTTCAGCCAGCACAGGGTGAAATAGAGACAGCTGGAATAGCAGGCGTAAAATAACAGATTGCTGTCGATGCGGGCGGCAAACAGAATGCCCGACGGGTAAAATACCAGCAGCATGAGCGCCAGATAATAGGCGTATCGGTTGCGGATAAGATGGTGCAATGTCAGCGCGGAAAAAACGATGAAGGCCATAAAGCAACTGAGGCTGAATAGCTGGATGCAGGTGAGCGCGTCGAAACTCCGCAGCAGATTCACCAGAGTAAGGTTGATCGCTTCCAGAATGTAATAAAGCGGCGCATGGTAAAAGGAATAGCCCCAGTAGGGTTTGGGTATATCCCAATTCTGGGCTATATAGGTGATGTAGACAAGGTGGCCGGGCAGATCCATGGAATACTGGATGCCGCTTTGCAGGCAAAAACGGTTCATATAGGCGAGAAATCCACCCGATAGAATAGTGCCGCCCATCCAATCGCCGGTGTGGCGTTCCATGAGCAAAACAAGATAGATGCAGGTGACCAGAATCATCGCCATGCCAAGCCATTTTGCAGGTTTGGCGCTATCGTTTAGAACGATGGGACCCATGTCGAACTCAGGCCGGGTCGTGCGTACTTCGATCGTGTTTCGGCCATTATGCATGTAGGGCGCGAGGTCGATAAAAAAGGGCGGCTCATAGACGTTCCAGTAAGCGCCGGGCTGGGGATTGCAGCCGCCATGCCTGGGAAACGGGATGGGCTTATAGTTGATGCTGATATTGACGACACAGCCTGCAGGCGTAATGCTGTAACTCGTTTGCTGCCGGGTGGTATCGGCGTAATAGACACTGAATTTATAGGTGTAATCCCTCGCGCCGGGAATGGGGCCGGTTCTCATGTCGGGAAGAAACGGCAATACCGCCCGTGCGTTCTGGGTCTCAAGCCGAACCAGGCTCCTTGTCGGCAGCGCGAAAACCTGCATCGCCATGACCAGGGCAACCATCGCCACGACATAGAAATACAGGCTTTTTCTGCGAAAATAATGTGCCGGGGACTCTAACTGCATCGCGATTGCTTGATGATTGCTATTCTTTCATGACACGATTATTGTATCAGGAAAAGCGGTAAAAAGGGGCACTATGTCACGAAGAGACATTCATATCCATTTTGGCGATGTCGCTGTCGGTTCCACGATCGATCCGCACTGGAATTTGCAGGGCGATGCCAAGAAAGCCATGGAAAAAACCATTGGCCGCCGCATCCATACGACCAAGCCCGCCACGACAGAGGATATGCGCGAACGTATCCACGCGGAGGGGCTTACGCAGATATGTCTCTATTGCGACCATAAGGATTATCTGGCCAAAGGCGCGGCGGAATTGGCGACTATAGCCGAAGTCACGCCCATCTATTGGGAGCGCGATTGGGATAATCCGCAGATTCCGCCCTTTGCCAAGGGCATCAAAATCCATCCGGTGATTGAAGGTAAAGATGCGACGGTGGATAATCTGCGCAAAATCATGGCGGTGGCGCAGGAAAGGCAGATACCCGTTCTCTTTCATACGGAAGATGAGAATCCCGGCCGGTCACGCGGGACTTTAATGGCGCAGCTGGCCGAAGCCTATCCGGATGTGACCATTGTCGCGCTGCATTCCGGAGCCTATGGCCCGCCGCAATTGCTCAATGTCCCCGCTTATAAACAAGATCTGCAAGCGCTGGTGGCGGAAATGATCGATGCCGCCGCTACGCATCCGAATATCTATCTCGAAACCTCCTGCCTGGCATTTCCTGAGAAAGCGCAATTGCTGTATGAGGCGACGCGCCAGCATCCGGAATTGCTGGAGCGTATTGTCATAGGCAGCGATTTTCCCATACTTGAACAATACCCTGATTTAAAACTGCATAATAGTTTCAGCCAGCAGGAAACAATACTGAAGTCGGCGGGATTTACCGACGGCGACATTGCCAAATTTTACGATAACGTCCGCAAAGCCGCTCCGCCACTCACGCAGCAGGAACTGGCCATGATGCATGCCAGGGGCTATGTGCGGACGGATTTTGAATTGGCGTAGTTACGGCTAATGCGCCTTCTTCGGAGCCAGCCCGTAATTCTGAATCAACTCCTCAGCAATCTGCACAGCGTTGAGCGCCGCGCCTTTGCGTAAATTGTCGGACACGATCCACATGGCCAGCCCATGCTTCACCGTTGGGTCAACACGTAAGCGGGAGACATAGACTCCGTCCTCACCAGCACATTCCAGCGGCGTGCAATAGCCGCCGTCCTTGCGGTCGTCATAAATCACCACGCCTTCAGCATCGGCGAGCAGCTCCTGCGCATCTTCCAGCGAAATCGGGCGTTCGAATTCGACATTCACCGACTCCGAATGGCCGACGAATACGGGCACGCGCACGCAGGTCACTGCAACTTCAATGCCTGGATCGAGAATTTTTTTGGTTTCCTGCACCATTTTCCATTCTTCGGTAGTATAGCCATTCTCCATGAAATCACCGATATGCGGGATCAGGTTGAAAGCGATGGTCTTGGTGAATTTCGCCGCCTCTTTTTTCGCGTTCATGTAGAGCGCTTTGGTCTGATCGAATAATTCGTCCATGCCCTGTTTCCCGGCACCGCTGACCGACTGGTAGGTCGATACGACGATGCGCTTGATTTTCGCGGCATCGTGCAAAGGCTTCAGCGCCACCAGCATCTGCATGGTCGAGCAATTGGGATTGGCGATGATGTTGCCTTTGCGGAAATCTTTCAGCGCGTGGGCGTTCACTTCCGGAATCACCAGCGGTACGCCCGGGTCCATACGAAATTGCGAGGTGTTATCGATGACGACGCAGCCAAGCGCCGCCGCTTTCGGCGCGAATAGTTTCGACACAGCCGAACCGGCGGACGACAACACAATATCCGTATCGGAAAAATCGTAACTATCGAGCGCCTTGGTTTTGAGTATGTCGATCTCGCCAAAACTCACCTCTTTGCCGACGGATTTCGCCGAAGCCAGCGCCACCACTTCCGACACCGGAAACCGGCGTTCCGACAATATCTCCAATATCTCCCGGCCCACATTCCCCGTGGCGCCAACGACTGCAATTTTGTAAGGCATTGTTTTTTCTCTATAGTATGATGATGAACGAAGGCCGGGAGTGTAAGCGGAATGCGCCGGGATTGCAACTGGGGAAATGAGGAATTGCGGAATAGGTTATAAAATGTTAACTATGATGGGGATCATGGTGATTCCAACCATACGGAGGCAGGTTTATGGGCGAAGGAAAGGCAGAAAAATTTAAGATTTTTATCAATGACTCTAATGGATTTTCTGGATGGGCAATTCCTTGTAACGCCAAACCAGAAGATATAAAAAATTACGGAATGTCATAGTTTAAGGTAGTCATTTTATCAATTCCTATCCGCCGGTTGACATTAACTATTTCCCCTTATAGCTTGATTTTGAAACGGTAACAATACTGTTTTGGGGTGTGAAGACCTCTTGTAAGCCGGAATTAAGTGCAACCGTAATCTGCACTCCCTAGCGTTTGGCTGGGGAGGTCGTAGTGTATGTCCAGACCCGCAAGGGTTAAAGACTGCGGCAAACCTGCTTACAGGTTTCTTCAACTCCCCTGCCACCATTAACCTAGGGAGTTGCAACATGAAGAAACTATCCATATTGATTTTACCCATTTTCCTATGCTCGTGCGCCCACCCAAATCAGAATAATTATGGAGAGGGAGAAGTAGGACACGATACCGTCATTATGTACGGCATTGTTAAATCTGTACGCCAAGTTGACATCACTGGTCATAATTCTGGTACTGGCGCAGCACTAGGAGCTGTAGGAGGCGGTGTAGCCGGTTCCGCAATCGGTCGCGGCAATGGTTCTCTTGCTGGCCTCTTGGTAGGTGCTGTTGTGGGTGGCGTTGCTGGCGCTGTAGCCGAACAAGCCATAAAAGACCGTCAAGGAATTGAATACGTCATAAAATTCTCTGAAACCGGTGCTTCGCGTTCCATTCTGCAAAATATAGCAAAGACGGATACGCCTATTGCGAAGGGACAATGCGTTATGGTTCAGATGAACGGGCAATATCAGCGCGTATTACCGGACGATGACGCTTCTGATTGTCCTAAGCCGGTAAAGCATAAGGTGACAAAAGAGAGGACGATCCTTACTCCTAATCATGGTTCGGCTACAATTATGGACAGTAACTAATCCTCATCATCTTCCAATAAATCAAACTGATGATTTTGCTGGGGGAAGGCACGATTTAAAAATGCCTTGAACTTCCTCCAGTTGGGAGCGGCCCGCATTAGTGCGATTACTGCTGCAATATGCCGTTCCAAATGAGGATTGCCAATATCTTCGGTCAAGAAGTTATAATGCTTACGTTTGCGCCTCCCTTTATCGTCTTTGGGATTTTTATTCCGTAATTCTTCTAAAACACCTTCTGGCAATCGGCTATATACGATATTATCCGTCATCTTTCCTACCACTTGCGGCCTCTTAACTGACATAGGGTTGTATTGCCAGCCATTGAGACGGAACAACTGCTCATAGAATGGCGAAGGGAATCTACTAGTATACTGTAAATATTCCTTGGATACATACGCTTCTAAAATGCGCTGCAAATCATCTCTAGGACGATCTTTCTGGTATCCGGTAGCTTCGTCTACAAGAGCGATGATACCGACATGTTTTAAGCCATTGCTTATAATTTCGGCTCTTGCTGCCGTTTCTAATTGGCGAGTGGTCTTTAGCTTTCCCGCGTCTCTGGCTTGAATCCATACTCCGCAGATATCGGGTAATACACTCGCCGGTATCCCAGCAGCAGGGTTTCCGCCATGTGGAGGAAGATATTTTATCGATTTAGATATGCGCGCGGTCAAATCCGCGGAAATGAAGGGTTGCAGAGGTTTATAGGCCAAAAAACGGGGGGTTTTCTGCGCGCGGTCTTGGCTACCGCCTTGCGCCACAGAAAGTGCTTTGTTTACACCACGTTGCGATAGAACGCGTGTCCCATCTTCCAAAACGTAGCAATCAATTTCGAGATCGCCAATTTTTAAGGGGGTTTTGCTGGAACCGTGTGTCGCCTTTAGAATTTTTGTCATGCTACTGCCCTGCTTATCATGAGGTTAAATACATCTGGATTTTGCCGGTGATTGTATCGAAAATAAAATTCATCGAGATACTTGTTAAGATAGCGGATACTGACCTTGTGGTACTGGCCGACGATACCGCGTTTGAATATCGCCCAAAAGCCCTCTATCGTATTTGTATGAATATGGCCTATAGCATAGGAAACCTGATGGTTGATGGTTTCATGGTCAATGATATGCTTCATAGGGGAATAACCGCGATATTCATCCGTAATCAGCTTACTACGTTCAAAGTCGATATTCTCACGAACGATCCGGCGCAGGTCTTTGAATTTCAATCTATGCTTATCCTGCTTCTTTGCCCTGACACGACCACCACGTTCCACCATGCCAACAACGGGAGTCTTATCAGTGCCACGCCCACGTTTTGATTTATTGCCGCCTTCTGGATCGTCGTCGCGCTTATTGCCTTTGCGGGGTTTGCCGCCTATGTAGGTTTCATCCATTTCCACTATGCCATTTAATAACTCGCCTTGCTCGATCATGGCATCACGCACACGCATTTGCATTGACCATGCTGTATCTTTGGTTACTTGAAGGTCACGGCCTAGCTGGCGGCTCGATATGCCTTTCTTAGCGTTGAGGATAAGCGTCAAGGCTAGAAACCACTTTTGCAGGGGTAAGTGGGTATGGTGAAAAATCGTGCCTACGGTGACACTGAACGAAGTATTGCAATTATTGCAATGATGCCTTTGCTCATCCGGCATCGGCGTTGAATTGGAAGACTTGCAATAAGGACAAACGGGTTTCTTACCCCATTTCACTGTCTCAAGATGCTTGATGCAGTCTTTTTCAGTAGGAAATTTCTTATAAATCTCTATAATGTTCATGGGCTGGCCTTTCTTTGGTGTTGCAACTCAAGAATAGGCCAGCCTTTTCCTTATGTCAAGGAGAAACTTACTACCTTAAACTATGACATTCCGAAAAATTATGTATTATATACGCTCGTTAAAGTTCGTCTTGACGGGCGGCAACATATCGTTGCCTTAGCTGGAAAGGGAATGGAAAACAAAGTCAATTTCAGTGAGCTCCGAGTGCTTCCACCCACCATGGAAATACTCAAGAATCATTTGACCGATAAAGCGCGGATCGCTGACATTTATAACAATAAGAATGTCTTTATTGTTTTACCAACCCCAATAGAAGCAGATGTAATTGATGGGAAAATAATACTCAATGGCGAAGACTTTCGAAAAACAATACAGCTTGAGTTTGCCAATAAGAAAGCAATGGAAGCAAAGGCTGAGCAAGAATTAGTGAATGGTGATTTTAATATAGGACAATTCATATCCGATAAGTCCGACAAGAAGCACTTTGATTCTATAAAGATTTATGTAATACTAAAAACAATAATAAGCAATAATTACAATAACTTTGATTATCACTATTTTTTTGGAAAATCAACTGAGGATGGCGATTGCATAATTGATCACGCCGAATCCCGAAGTCGAACTAACCATGAAAAAATAAACTTTGACCCAAAAATAACCTTTAAGAATGTTGTGACCAATGGAGAGATTGATAAAGATAAACTTAAAGAAGCTACAGCGACCGATGGCAAAACCACATTTAAGCAGATCGTAGCCCAAACTCGCCCTAAACAGGCCATAACAGAAGAAAATAAAAGCGCTCCTGAAGTAAATGCCAATCCTGAGGGAGGGTTTGTGCCCCCGACAACCATCCCCAAAGCAAATCCCTCAAATGCCACTAAAAAACAGGGCGGGAGAGAAAATTAATCCCGCACCGCTCGGAATATGTTGCAAAATATTAACCTATGGCTTGTATGATTGAGATGAAGGAAATCATCCGTAAGGAACAAGTTTATGGCCGACGAACAGGAAGATAAGTTTACTGTCTATAAGGATGTTCTCGATCGCACTTCTACCGGCTATATATTTGCTAAAGTTCCTCTCGAGGGAAAGCTGCAAATAGTTGCGATGGAAGGCAATAAGCGAGACGGAAAAATTACATTCGATAATTTTATCGTGCTCAACGACGGCATGAATGTCTATAAGGCATTTCTCAAGGGTGAAGGATTCGAAGGGTTCGAGGGTAAAACCGTCACTTTACCCAAGCCGATGGAATCCAGGATGATTGATGGCGAAGTGGCTTTCAAAAGTGGGGACATCCGAAAAACGATACAAACCGAATATGCCAAACATAGGGCTATTGAAGAGAAGGCCGAGCGCGAAATCTCCAATGGCGATTTCACTATGGAAATGCTGAAATGCTCAGACGGCACCCTTGTCGCTTTGTGTGCAAAATCAGCGAATCATATCCAGCGATGGTTCAATGGAAGCTTAAGTGAGGATGGACATTTTACCATTTTTGAAGTCGATGATAAAACGCTTCCACAAGCTACAACATTTAAAAATGTTGCCACCAATGAAGAACTTGATCCGGAGAAACTGCGCAATGCTACGGCGACGGATGGAAAGACGACGTTTAAGCAATTCGTAGCCGCACATCACCCCAAAAAAGAAACCGCCATTGAAGAAACTCCTGAAGTGGATGCCAATCCCGAGGGTGGCCATATACCTCCAAAGGGCATCCCCCCAAAAGCAAATTCCTCGAATACCCCTGGCAAGCAGGGCGGGAGAGAAGACTAATCGTTGATAAAGACCGCCCCAAAAAAAACGGCCGCTCCTTGTGAGAGCGACCGTATTCCGGATGAAACGGGAATGGCCTAAATGGCTATATCCCGTTTTAGTGCCTCGAGTTTTTCGAGACGCAACTCAACTTTTTCGAGCCTATCCTTCAGCTCTTTGACCGGTTGGGAATAGCTTTTCATAAACGCGTTTCCAAACCCAACCAAACCCATTACCACAACAATGATCGCAATCAACTTGTCGGTACTACTCATAATATTCCCCTTTCTAAAGAGGCGGGGTCATTCCAGGATCTCATTTGTCCTGATGCATACCCCAATGAGTACGGTCCATACGGACCAGGTATCTAATCGGCGCATAGCGCCGTTAAACAGAGAAAAGGCCCACTGGGCCTATCAATCAACACCCAGGACACAAACGCGCCCGGATGATAAGTCAAAACAGACTAAATTGGTGAAATTCTAATATATCATTAACCATTCGTCAACGCAGATCCGTGTGATAGCCGCTAATCTATTGAAATTAATTAAAATACTACACCGAAGTCTGCAAATGCGCCGACTGCTGCGCGGCGGCGTTCAATTTCGCCTGCCAGGCGTTGGGGGCAGGTTTTTCCTCCTGGGCGGGAGTGATGACGGCTGGCGCTGGAATTGGCTCCGCAGTAGCAGTTTCCGCTTGGCCTTTGGCTTTTGCCCAGGGATTCTGCCGCAGAGCTTCGACCTGCTTACGCAATATTTCGACGGCTTCCGTATCGGGCATGGCAAGCACATCGGGGCTGCCGAGGAATTTGCCCATTTGCTCGATCAGGGAATCCTGAAACGCCAGAGGTTGCTTGACGATCAAATCGGCCATAATCGCCACCGCGCTGGTATCGACGCTGTTGTCGCTGACGACGCCCTCGCCGTGGCCTTTGGAAGAAATGGATAGCAGGAATTCACCGATCAGCGTGCAGACGATGAACATCACGCGCCAGGGCACCGCGCCCGCTTTTTGCGTAGCAATCAGACGCTCATTAGCCGTCAGCGTCATATCTTTCATAGCCCGCAGGGCTTCGTTGCGCTCCACATAAGTGGTGAAGGTATGAAATAAGGTGCTGCCGATATAACCGTAGCTCGCCATCGCCAGGGGATTGCGCCATAGCCAGTCCGTGAAGCCGCTGATGCCGGTTTTTTTCGGCGCATCGGGATCGGCGGCTTTCTCTTTTCCCAACGTCGCCAGCAGCCCCGACGCCATGGTGAGCGACCCAAGCGCGGTATCTCCCCATCCGCCTAAACGCATTTTATGAATTTGTTCTGCGGTCATTTCGGGACGCGGTTTAGACAGTGCACGGTTCCGGAGCGCCGCCTGAGCAACGAACGCACCCGCCGAGAAATACATCATATTGCCGATTTCAGACGGGTATTTGCGGAAGAAATTATCGACTTGCGTGAGAATGGTTTCCTTAGGCTGATCGCCCAGTTTGGCGGCGGCGCTGCCTTCGACGTCCAGCCCCCTCTCCTTCGCATTTTGCAAAATGAGTTTCGCCATATCGCGTATCTGAAGATCGGACTGGTCGTTGCGGCCATACATGGTTAAAACGGCGCTGCCGCCTAAATAGCAAAACCCGGCCAATGCCTCGCTGAAATCCCGCTTATGCTGGGGATTAATCATCTTGTGGTTTTTTGCTTCCTTGATGCCGTAGATAATAAAGCCAGTATCGGCGAGCGCCATGGCAACGCCGCTTAATTGCATGGTGCGTTTGCGGAACCAATCCCACCAGGTGATATTATCTTCCGGATCTTTCTTGATTTGCGGCTTGTCTTTCACCCAGCCATTTTTATCGAGCACCGCCAGCAATTGCGGCTCTTTATTGAAGCCACGAACTTCGAGCGCCGGTTTATCGTTCAGGGTGAAAGGAATGGTTTCAAAATCGGCGTCGTGCAGCTGCGTCCGGATCGTCTCGAACGTGTCAGCGCTGACGCCCGCCGCACCATGCAGATAAGCCCGCACCGCGCCATTGGCCGTTTTCTTGAAGGTTATCTCATCGATAACCGAATCTTTGTAAGAAAATACGCTCAATTCAATGCCCTGCAATATATACGATTATCCCAGTCTATAGGATATACGAGAATTGTTACGGCTTGATGTCAATTCTGTAGAAAAATCAAAAATTATAAGCCATTGAAAACTTATAATTAATTTCTACCGCTGCTTGCTATGCCACTGCCCGTACCCGAAATAAATCAGGAATCCAAGCCCGAAATAGGGAATCAGCGTTACAAATGTCTCCCATAATGGCGCGATCAGCAGCAGGCAGGAGAGCATGCCCAGCACCGGCGTAACCTTAGGGAAAGGTACGCGGAAGGGGCGCGCAAATGTGGGTTCCTTAATCCGCAGATAGATAACGGTGAAGCAGATGATGGTAAACGCCATCAGCGTGCCGAGATTCACCAGATTGCCTAGATCCTCAATCGGCGTCATGCCCGCCACGATTGCCGAGACGATACCGACCAAAATCGTATTGACATACGGTGTCTGGAAACGCGAGTGAATCTTGCTGAACATCGGCGGCAGGAGGCCATCTTTCGACATGGTGTAGAAAATACGGGTCTGGCCGTACATCAGCACGAGCATCACCGACGACAGGCCGCAGATAGCGCCGACTTTTACCAAAAACGCCAGCCATGGCAGGCCGATCGCATCCACCGCCATGGCGATAGGCGCCGATACGTTGAGCGTGGTGTATTTAACCAAACCGGTCAGCACCAGCGATACCAATATATAAAGGATGGTGCAAACCGCCAGCGATCCGATGATGCCGATAGGCAGATCGCGCTTGGGGTTTTTCGCTTCCTGCGCCGCTGTCGATACGGCTTCGAAACCGACATAGGCGAAGAAAATATAGCTCGCACCGCGTAAAATACCCATCCAGCCGAAAGTTCCCCAGCCGTAATAGCCCAGCGGATGCCCGAATAAGGAGCTGGAAGTATCGGGAACGAAAGTGGGAATGAAGGGATGCCAGTTTTCCGGATTAATATAGAAAATGCCGAAGCCGATGAACAGCAATACGACCGATACCTTGATGAATACGATAACATTATTGACAGTGGCCGATTCCTTGACGCCGAGCACGAGCAATGTGGTCACGACCAGCAACCCTAAGGCCGCCGGCAGGTTGAAGATAGCAGTAACCGCCGGGAGCGTCGCCGCAACGATGCGCTTGCTGGCGAGTTCGTGAACCAGATCGTCGGTCAGCTGCAGCCAGCCTTCGCCGGGCACGTTAATAAGGTGCATGCCGGTAGCCGCCGTCCATTCCGGCGGGATCATGATATGGAAATCCTTGAGGAAACTCACGACATAGCCCGACCAGCCCACCGCCACGGTCGAACCGGCTATACCGTATTCAAGCAAAAGCAGCCAGCCCATGAACCAGGCGACGATCTCGCCAAGCGAAGCATAAGCATAAGAATAAGCGCTGCCGGAAACGGGCAGCATCGAGGCGAGTTCAGCGTAGCATAAAGCAACAAAGGCGCAGCACAGGCCGGTCATCAGGAACGACATGACGATGGCCGGGCCGGCGAATTGCGCCGCCGCCTGGCCGGTCATAACGAAAATACCCGTCCCAATGATACAGCCAATACCAAGGCTTACCAGGTTCAGAGCCGATAAAGAGCGCTTAAGCTCGCTTTTTTCCGACTCATTTTGAATTTGCGCTACGGATTTTTTTGAAAAATACTTCGATGCCACGGTTATATCCTCCCCGATTTTTTCGTGTTGCGATGTTTCTACAGGATTATAGTTTAAACACAAGGCCTAAGAAACCATGCGGCCATTTTGCACATAAAGCTTGACTTATTATAAAAGTTAATTATATTTAACCTTATTCGCCGGAATGAACCTAAACAGGAGAACGCTTATGGCCGATATGGGAAAAAATGCTCATTTCGATGAGGTGGCGCAAAGGAATGCTCTGCAATTGAGAGCTTCTGAACATAATTTACAGGTGATGATGAACCAGACAGCCATTCAGATCGACCCAAACTCCGGTAAGATGTCCGCCACCGTTACTATCAAAACGCCGGAAGAATTTCTGCAATTTTTGCAGGATATGGAATTATTTGGGATTATGGGTGATAGAGAAGGTGCGGGTGCTACTCACGATATGAGTTATCGCCGGGGTGATTTCGGCTTTAAAAACAGAAGGGGCGCAGAAGGAGAAGAAGACACCCGCGTCGGCATAACCATCCCCGCCGATGCCGATAGCTTATTGCCTAAAACGCTTGCCGATGGCATAAAAAAGGCGATAAAAAAAGGGCAGCCACTATCCACAACCGTAACGTACGATACATTCGATTCTGCAGGACAAACCATTCAGAAAACCGAAACATTCCCGGTCCAGTTAGAAGTTCACACACCAGTCATAGAGCGTTTCTTTGCAATACAGGATCGCGGACGCGCTACCCGCCTTGCTAATGGTCATGCGCAGGCAACTAGGGGCTCTAACACGGCAGATAACTATACGGGAAGTTTAAGGGGCTAGCATCTCGTACCTGCGCCGCAAACCAATATGGCCTGACACCGCTCCTGCAAAAAACTCCATCCATTCATCCCCTTACCCTATTGGTAATTTTTTAATCTTTATCTGATAGGGTCGGTTTTATGATAAGCGCTGACAACAAGCGCCAAAAAGCAAAATCATAAACCATCTACGGGGAGTCTAAATGTATGGGACAGCGCCAGTCGTACCTGAAATCCAACCTTATCAACCACAATTACAATTGCATCGACATGATTGTTGTCAGCATTGTACTGAGCAGTTTTGCTACGTTGTTTATGATATTAGCTTAAGAACCGCGCCAAATCCGCAGCGACATTTTTCAACGCCGCTTTCGGATTGGGCAGGCGCGAGCTGTTGATACGCAGTTTTTCGCCCGCCAGAGCCATGGCGATTTTGGCCGAAACATTATCGGGAAGTTTTTTGATATAACCGGCGGCGAATCCGCCGTAAGCCGTGTCCCCTGCCCCGAGCGTATTTTTAATATCGGCATCTTCGATGGCGATGGGCGGCACGTCATCCACCCCGTGCGGGCCGACAATGGCCGCGCCGTTTTTGCCGAAAGTGATAAAACCAAGCGTCCGGCCCGTTGCTTCCTCCGCCCGCTCATGATCGCGCAATGTTTTCTGCAAATGCTGCAACGCGTCCTTAAGCGGCATGTCATATAAACGCTCCAGCTCCGCCTGATTGCCGAAGACCAGGCTGGCATGCGCCAGCGCGTCCATAAATTTATTGCTTTCTTCCATAGTGAGATTCGCCTGGGTCGGCAGCGTCAGCCAGAGTTGCTTGTAATGAAGCTTGCAAAGTTTAATCAGGCGATCGGTAAATTCCAGATTGAACTTATGCCATAACGATCCCTGCACCAGAACGATATCGCTGTTTTTCACCAGATGCTCCGGCAGCAACGCCGGTTTCAGGATGTCCCTGGCATTGCCCGAATAGGTGGCGATGGAACACTGGCCGTCCGGATAGACAAAAACAAACGATACCGCCGATTCCATAGTTGCGTGGCACTGGGGAAAACGCTCCGGCACCAGCGCAATTCCAGCCTCCGCCATCGCATCGCGCAGAACATTGCCGTAAACGCCATTTCCCGGCATGCCGACAAAACGAACTTCAATCTCTTTGCCCAGAAGCTTACCCAGCGTCGAAAGCATATTGGCCGAGGAGCCACCGGGAGTCACCGTCACCGCCACGCCCTCAAGCGCTGCGGAAAATTCTTTCATCTGCTCGTCATTCAGCAATTGTTTATTGCCCGGCTTCATGCGGTATTTATCGGCAAGCTCCAGCAGGTGCGGGTTTCCGTCCAGCGGTACAATCACGTCGGCAATAAGCAGGTCACTCGATAAAATGCGTGTCATCTGAAACAAATCTAGTTTTATTTCAGGGCACTATGGCATGAAGGAGTTAGCAAATGATTACCAACGGCAAAAACATGCCGCCGTTTTTACCTTTTCCCCTCTCCCCTTGTGGGAGAGGGCGGATTTACTTAGTGAGCGCAGCGAACTTAGGAAATCCGGGAGAGGGGTTTCTTAACTTTCCCCAAGAGTCCCTCTCCCCGGCCCTCTCCCACAAGGGGAGAGGGGAAGGAAGGGCTTATCGCTAGTTCAGCTTACCCCAACAAGATGCTTGTCCTTAACCAAAAGTTAATATAGAATCAACCCGTTTCTCGACTCTTGTTATTTTTCAGCCATTGGCTGATCAAGAGTCCAGACTCGGCGGATTTGTTTTCGTCGAGTGCAAGAGTGGTCTCCTTTTTGGAGAAAAAAATGCAATTGGCCATATGGATCGTAATGATTATTTTCTGTGGGTTTCTCTATTGGAGCCCAAAGGAAAAGACGAAGCCGCTAATGGTGGGATGGCTTTTGGGACTCGCATGCGGCGCATTAGCTGTCGCCTCGGAGTACGTTAAACTAACGCCATAAAGGATCAAGAAAAAGGTCCCTTCTTCGGAAGGGGCCTTTTCTTTTACCCCCAAAACTCTGCATGGGCGCGCCCACTTTATTACTGAAAAAAAGGTTAAGAATGTCAAGGAATGTCAAGAAATCTCAGGAAAATGCAAAAAATTGCGAATTTAAACCAATTTTCCGTCCTTCAAACGCAATACCGGGTAATTGAACAGGGAGATAAGATGCTCATCATGCGTAGCCAGTAACACCGTGGTGCCGCTTTGATTAAGCGCTTCGAACAGATACATAAAACGCAAAGCCAGTTCGGAATCCAGATTGCCGGTCGGTTCGTCGGCGAGCAATAGATCGGGCTTGGTAACCACGGCGCGGGCAATGGCCGCGCGTTGTTTCTGCCCACCGGAGAGAATGGCCGGGCGCGCATTATGATATTCGGGCAGGCCGACCCATTCGAGCAATTCTTTGACCTTATCGGCAATCACCTGATCCGATTCACCCGCCACTTTCAGCGGCAGAGCTACATTTTCGGCGATGGTCAGATGTTCGAGCAGTCGGTAATCCTGCAACACGATGCCCACACGCCGCCGCAAGCGCGGCATCTGCTCGCGCGGCAGGTGGGTAATGTCCTCGCCGAACATGCGGATGCGGCCTTTGGAGGCGCGGTATTGCAAGGCGAGCAGAGAGAGCAGCGTACTTTTTCCCGTACCGCTCGCACCGGTAATAAAATGAAACGAGCCGCGCTTGAGCTCCATCGAGACATCTTTCAATATCTCCTGCCCCGGCAAATATTCCATCGCGATATGTTCGAGTTCCAGCATCCGTCATCCCCGCCTTGCGCGGGGATCCAGAACGGCAATCCCCGTAAATAAATTATTCATCGTATCTCTTCTATCTTTTTCGTCGCCCTAGATCCCCGCACAAGGCGGGGATGACGAAAGTGGCAGAAAGTTTTTTTGTAATATCAAAACAGATATGCTACAGACAATAGAAACATGCAACCACATCCTGCGAAGCGACTTTAATCCGTGATCATACAATGCTCAGAATGCCAGGCGCGCTTTCTCGTACCCGATCAGGTGATCGGGATAAAGGGACGTACCGTGCGCTGCGGAAAATGCGCCCATACCTGGTTCCATTCCCCCGTCGCCGATCTGGACAAAGAAAATATGCCGGATCTGGGAGCATTGATCGACGAAATCAACATCCGGCCTAAACCGCTCGCCAAAGGCTCCAATCTGCCCACCGTCAAGCGCGAGCCCATGCCGATGACGCAGAAAATGTCACTGCTCATGCTTGGCCTTGTCGCCGCCGCCCTGGCACTGCTTCTGCTGCTACCCGGCATCTATGGACTTCCTTCCAGCAAAGGACTGGTCCTGGCCGATGTGGGTGTCGTGCGGGTAGTGGATAAGGACAACCACACCTCGTTCCAGATCAACGGTAAAATAGCCAATACGTCCGCCAAAGCCATGAAAGTGCCGACGCTGCGCATCAGCCTGGTCGATAGCGAAGGCAATTTGCTGCAATACTGGAGCTTTTTAGGCGACATGCCGACCATCGAAGCCCATAAAGACGTCCCGTTCGCCACCGGAAACCTGGATATACGTTTTGGCTCAGGAAGGCGATTCGTGGCAGAAATTGGCAATCCGCTTGAACTGAAATTACGAAGGAAACCTGAACCGATGAAACCTTTATGATCATTACCGATAATATCGAACGCCTCATTTCCGCTGATGAAATAGCCGTGCGCGTCGCTACGCTGGCGGAAGAGATCGCGCAAAAACTACCGCCCGACCTGATGATCGTATCATTGCTGCGCGGCAGTTTCATGTTCACCGCCGATCTGATCCGCGCCCTGCATAATGTCGGCAATAAAGCCCTGCGCCCGCAGATCGATTTCATGACTCTGGCAAGCTATGGCGAAGGCACGGTATCAAGCGGCGAAATCCAGGTGGTGCGCGACCTGAAAGAAAATGTCGAAGGGCATGACGTGCTGATCGTCGATGACATTCTGGAATCGGGGCGCACGTTAGCTTATGCGCGCGATGTTATTACGCAGCGCAAGGCCAAATCGGTGAAGATCGCCGTCCTGCTGGAAAAACCGGGCAAACGTAAAGTCGATAATGTCACCGCCGATTTTGTCGGCTTCGTCATTCCCGATAAATTCGTCGTTGGGTATGGGCTGGATTACGCTAATTATTACCGCGAATTGCCGTATATCGGGGTGATTACGATAAACTAATTCCACCCCGGAATCTTATCCCGCCCCACCAGTTCCTCATAACTCTGCCTGGGCCGCACGATGGCGGATTTCGCGCCATTGACCATCACTTCGGCAATGAGCGGCCTGGCGTTATACGTACCCGACATCACCGCTCCATATGCACCCGCCGAACGAAACGCGACCAGATCGCCTGCGGCAGGGACTTTGAGCAAACGCTGCTCGGCAAAAATATCGCCGGTTTCGCACACAGGCCCAACCACATCGACCAGTTCCGTCGCGGCATTGCCCACCGGCGCAACTACCGGCACAATGTCATGATACGCGCCATACAGCGTCGGACGCAGTAAATCGTTCATCGCCGCATCGACAATGACAAAAGTGCGGCCATTGCTTTTTTTAATATAGATGACTTTCGACACCAGAATACCCGCATTGCCCACCAGCACCCTGCCCGGCTCGAACAATAAGGTGCAACCCAGATCCTGCATTTCGCGCTTGGCGATTTCGGCATACATATCGGGCATCGGCGGTTCTTCCTGACCGTAGGGAATGCCAAGCCCGCCGCCAAGATCGAGCGTTTTGATAATAAATCCTTCGCTGCACAACTCACCGACAAAGGCACGCACACGGGCAAAAGCCTGCGCGAACGGCTCGAGATTGGTCAGCTGCGAGCCAATATGCACCGACACGCCCTGCACTTCGATACCGCGTAATGCAGAGGCATAACGATAAACCTCCATCGCATCATTCATAGGAATGCCGAATTTGCTTTCCTTCTGGCCGGTGGAAATTTTCGCATGCGTGCGCGGATCAACATCAGGATTTACCCGCACGGCAATCCGTGCTTTAGCGTCCTTGGATAAAGCCACTTCATTGAGCAATTCAAGCTCCGGCTCGGATTCGACATTGAACTGGAAAATATTTTTCTCCAGCGCATAGGCCATCTCGGAAGCGGTCTTGCCAACGCCGGAAAATACAATATCGGACGGTTTAATCCCGGCCGCCAGCGCCAGGCGTATTTCACCTTCCGACACAACATCCGCGCCGCTGCCAAGCTTTGCCAACGTATTTAAAACACCGAGATTGCTGTTGGCCTTTACCGCGTAACATACTTTCGCATCCATGCCGGAGAAATGGCCGGAGAATACTTTGTAATGGCGCGTAAGCGTGGCGGTGGAATAGCAATAAAACGGTGTGCCGACTTCGGCGGCAAGCTTCGGAAGCGCGACGTCTTCGGCGTGATAGACGCCATTTTTATATTGGAAATGATCCATGACTATTCTTCTCCTTCTCCCTCTGGGAGAAGGTTGGGATGAGGGCCCTCACCCTGCCCTCTCCCGGAGGGAGAGGGTGCATCGTCCTCTTCTTGATCATCCTGCGCATCCGCCGCTTTTTCCGCACGGGCTTTTTTCTTCGCTTCCGCCGCTTCAATCTGCGACGGCGATTTGAGCTTGCCTTTCGTTCCGCAGGCGGAAAGACCAATCGCAAGCAGAGCTATCACCAGTATTTTCGTCATCCCGGCGCAGGCCGGGATCCATGTCCATCCGGATGCACAAGCTGATAAGCGTGGATCCCGGCCTTCGCCGGGATGACGGGACACAATACTCACTTCAAATACCTCTTTTTTGCTTCGGCAATCGCTTTCCTGACATTCTCCGGCGCGGTTCCACCAAAGCTTGTACGGCTTTTGACTGAATCGATAGTCGGCAATACGGAAAATATGCTTTTTAGAATTTTTGGCTCGATGCTTTGCATTTCTTTGAGCGACAATTCTTCCAGCTTCTTGCCTTTGCCGGAGGCAAGCTTCACCAGCTTTGCGGTGATATGATGCGCATCGCGGAAGGGCAGTTTCAATTCCCGCACCAGCCAGTCGGCAAGATCGGTGGCATTGGCATACGCCTCCGAAGCCGACTCTTCCATTTCTTCTTTATTCACCGAAAAATCGAGCACCATCCCCGTCATCGCCTGCACGCAGACCATCAAATTTTCAACGCTATCGAACACCGGCTCCTTATCTTCCTGCATATCTTTATTATAAGCCAGCGGCAGCCCCTTCATCGTCGTCAGCAGACTCATCAAATTGCCAAACATCCGGCCAGATTTTCCACGCACCAACTCCGCCGCGTCGGGATTGCGTTTTTGCGGCATGATCGAACTGCCGGTCGACCAGGCATCGCTGAAACGGATAAAACCAAACTGCGCGCTCGACCAGTTGACCATTTCCTCGGCGAAGCGCGATAAATGCACGGCAGAAATCGCCGCAACGGATAAAAATTCCAACGCAAAATCGCGCGAAGCCACCGCATCCAGCGAATTGGCCATAGGGGCGGCAAATCCCAGTTCCTTCGCCGTATAGTCGCGGTCGATAGGGAAGGAAGTTCCCGCGAGTGCGGCAGCACCAAGCGGCGATTCGTTCATGCGTTTCCTCGCGTCGCGGATACGATCGCGGTCGCGGCCGATCATTTCGACATAGGCCAGCAAATGATGGCCAAGCGTCACCGGCTGTGCCACCTGCAAATGAGTAAAACCCGGCATCAGCGTACCGACATGTTCTTCCGCACGTTTTAAAAGCGTGCGTTGCAGCGCCATGAACGCACCGTCAAACGCATCGAGCGCATCGCGCACATATAAACGGAAATCGGTAGCCACCTGATCGTTGCGCGAACGCGCCGTATGCAGGCGCCCCGCCGCTTCGCCAATGCGCTCCTTCAGCGCTGATTCGATATTCATATGCACGTCTTCCAGCGCATCCTGAAAAACAAAATCGCCCGCTTCGATGTCGGCCAGAATCGCCTTCAGCCCTTCGATGATCGCTTTGGCATCGGCTTCGGTGATAATTTTTTGTTTCGCCAGCATTTTGGCATGGGCGATGGAGCCGCTTATATCCTGCCGATAAAGCTGCTTGTCAAAGCCGACAGATACGTTAATCTTGGCCAGAAGTTCCGCTGGCGCGACAGAAAACTGCCCGCCCCACATCTGATTGGCTTTGGTGTTTTTACCTGTTTTTTTCGTATCAACCATTAGGAATCCTTTATGTCATCTAATACAAGGTTATCGGGTATTTTGGCAAGCTGTAGAATTATTATTCTAGCAATTGTTGCACTTTGCGCTGCCCCCTGTTTTGCCGATGAATATGGTACGATTGAACCAATGGGCGCCGCGATCTTCCCGGATCTGGCCTACAAAGATGAGCAGAATCAGCCCCATCTGCTGAAAAACGACCTGGGCAAACTGACCATTGTGCATTTCTGGGCCACCTGGTGCGGGCCTTGCATCGACGAGCTTCCCGAAGTGGATAAGGTACAGAAGAAATATGCGAGTCAGGGGCTTAAAGTCATCAGCATTTCCGAGGACGGGGAGAATAGAATCAAAACCGTCAAAGATTTCTTTGCCAGAAGCGACATTACCGCCCTTTCCGCCTATCTGGATATAGGAACCGCCGCATTCAGAAAAACCGAGGCACGCGGATTGCCGACATCGTATTTTCTGAATAGCGCCGGATTGAAAATCGCCATCGCCGAAGGACCGATCGACTGGAAATCGCCGGTGGCTGAGAAGTTTATTACCTCGCACCTCAAGTAAATCTAAAACTGGAATGCCGGAATAATATAGTTCGGCGCGGCGTTGTATTTTTTGCATAACGCCGCAATATCACCGCCGTTCTTTTTCAAAATACCGCCGGTGACTAACACGCTATCCACGCCAAATCGTGTCGCGCCCGCTATATCGGTGGCGATGCCGTCGCCTATGGCTAGGATTTTTTGCTTAGGCGTGCCGGCAAAAATCTTCATGCAATGCTCGTACACTTCGGGATAAGGCTTGCCGAAATAGGTGACTTTGCCGCCGATTTTCTCATAATCGAATGCCAACACTCCCGCACAGGGATAAACCTCGCCGCTGATTTTCACCACTTCCATATCGGGGTTCAGGCAGAGCATCGGCAAGTTCAGCGCATGCGCGGCGCGAAACAACATTTGCCAATCGTCCGAACATTGTTCTTCCGTGCCGAAGCCGACATTGAGGAGGAAATCGCTATTTTTAATATCGTCGCTACGCCGGTAATCCAGGCCATCCAGAATATCCGCATCTTTGGAAGGGCCTATATAGTAATAACGTTTGCCCCATTTTTCGGGGTTGGAGGACAGCCATTGATAGCCAATCTCGCCGGACGTTATGATATCGTCATACCATTCGCGCCGTACGCCAAGCTGTTCCAAAACCGCAGCAGCCTTGGCAACGCGGCGCGGAGCATTGGAAATGAAAATGATTTTTTTATGTGCGTTGCGAAGTGCGACAAGCGTTTCCTTCACATCCGGATAAAGGTGTGAACCATCATGAATCACGCCCCAGAGATCGAGCAATAGCGCATCATAACGGGAGATGATAGGTGCAAGGTCGGAGATGGATTGCATGGTCATAAACTTGTCATCCCCGCGCAGGCGGGGATCCATGCCTATCAGCAATGACAGCGCAAATGGCATGACCTGGATTCCCGCCTGCGCGGGAATGACGGGGAAAATGGTTCACGCCGCCAGATCCTCTTTAGCAATCACCCGCCGGATCAATTTGATCGACTCTGTCCTGCCGTATAATTTGACGAACGAACCCATGCGCGGACCTTGCGGCTGGCCGAGCAATGTTTCATAGAGCGTGGCGAACCAGTTTTTGAGATTGGCGGCGAAATATTTTTTGCCGATTTCGTAGATTTCCGTCTGGATTTCTTCGGCGGTGGCCGTGTCGGGCGTTTTTTCCAGATACGCCGCCAGATCGTTCATGGCTTGCGTTTCCACATCGGTCGGCAGGCGGTATTTCTTCGTCGGCTTGATGAAATCATGATAGTAATTCACCGCGCCCTTGGCCAATTGGTCGAGGAAGGGATGGGTTGCTGGCGATACGTCCGGCATATAGGTCGAGATGTAACCCCATAGCACTTTCGGGTCCTCCGCCTGCGATACACCAGCGAGATTGAGCAGCAGGTTAAATCCTGGCGTTCCTTCGGGCTTAGGTGGATGGCCCGCGTGGATATGATAAACCGGATTATTGAGCTGCGCGAGCTTCTCCTCCTTGGGAAATTTTTCGATATAGGTCTGATAGTCGTCCACCGCGCGCGGGATGACATCGAAATAAAGGCGCTTGGCTTTGCGCGGCGACTGGAACATGTAGAGGCTCAGCGATTCCGGCGGGGCGTAGCGCAACCATTCGTCGATGGTCAGGCCGTTGCCTTTGGATTTAGAAATTTTCTGGCCTTTATCGTCGAGAAATAATTCATACATGAATTGTTGCGGCGGCTTGCCGCCAGCGATGGTGCAGATGGCGCTATAGAGTTCCGCCGAAGTCAGATGCTCCTTGCCGTACATTTCGTAATCGACGCCGAGCGCCGCCCAGCGCATGCCCATATCGGGCTTCCATTGCAATTTGCAATGACCACCGGTAACGGGGACTTCTTCTTTGCTGCCGTCTTCCTCTTCGTAAACGATAGTGCCTTTTTGGACGTTCGTTTCGAATACTTTCGCCAGCAATACTTTTCCCGACCGCGGTGAAATAGGCAGAAATGGGCTGTAGGTCTGCTGGCGTTCTTCGCCAAGCGTCGGCAGCATGACATCCATCACTTGGTTGTAGTGTGCGAGCAATTTCAAAAGCGTGGCGTCGAATTCACCGGCTTTGTAGGTATCTTTCGAGCTTTTGAATTCATATTCGAAACCAAAATGATCGAGAAACTCGCGCAGTTTCGCATTCATATGATCGCCGAAACTCGCATGTGTGCCGAACGGATCGGGAATGCTGGTCAGCGGCTTGCCGAGATTGGCCGTAAGCATATCCTTGTTCGGCAAATTATCGGGCACTTTACGCAACCCATCCATATCGTCGGAAAAACAAATCAGCTTGGTGGGGATATCGCTGATGGCTTCAAACGCACGCTTGACCATCGTCGTGCGCGCCACTTCGCCGAACGTGCCGATATGCGGCAGGCCCGATGGCCCATAGCCGGTTTCGAATAATACATAGCCTTTGGCCGGAGGCGCGTCTTTATAGCGCTCGACGAGAGTTAAGGCCTCCTGGAATGGCCAGGCGTTGGATTGGGTAGCGAGATCTTTGATGGTCATAAGAAATTGAGAAGACGAGAAAATGAGAAGACGAGAAAATTACGCATTGTTACCCTCACGTAGTTTATGCAGCATTTTTACTATTTCTGATAATTCTTGTTGCCATACAGCTGTCCTGGGTAGAATTACATAGCCAAAATCGCGAACGAAATCGAGCCACATAATCGTTTCTTCGCAAGAGCCCAGTGACATCAGCAAAAAACGTTTCCATTCCGCCTTAGAATCGCGCTGGCGCATAAAGCCTTCAGTGATATTGGCACAAATAGAACGTGATGATCGACGAATTTGATCGCCTAGCGCATATTGTTCGATTTTTGGAAATTCGAGGGACGCTTTATGTAATTCAAGCGCAAGCTTATAGGCGCGCTGAAATACTTTCAGATCGCGATAGCTAGTAACAAAATTCGACATTATTACTTTTTCCATTTCTCGCCTTCTCGACTTCCAGTCTTCTCAATTTCTAACTTTTCTTCCTATTAAAAAATCCAGCCAGCGACATGCGGAGATTATCGCCCGACTGCTCATTTACCCTCGTTACCATGTGATAGGCATCGTTGGCAATAAATACGATGCGGTTGCGCTTGGGGAATATGCACTGGGCAAAGCCCTGCTCCATCAGCAACTCGTCCAAAGGATTGGCGTGTAGCCATTTGCGGTTATAATAATCCATTGGATCGACGTTCTTGCGGTATTCGTGGACTTTTTTATTAGCTTCCTCATCGGCAAGCAGTAGCAATCCGCCCCAATGCGGCCGCCACAAAGGATTTATGAAATAAACATAGGCGCCGGAATATACGCCTGAGCCGTCATCATGCATGGCAAGGCTGGTGCCGTGCGGATACATCCATCCGGTCACCGAGAAATGTTCCCATCCCTGGCCTTGCTTGCCAACCAGCCATTCTACTTGTGGCTGAATAGCGAGGATATGCTCAATAAATTTATCAAATGGCAGTTTCGTCGGATAGGAATTTTCCGGGCCGTGGGCACTGCTGCCGTGAGCGTTGTAGAAAACATTTTTGCAGGTTCTGAGAGGAAAACCATCCTGCACATGCCAGGCGCGAACCGATTTGCCATGCGTGTTGATGCGCTCATAATCCGTCGTCAGCGCAAAATTACTGATGGCATTATAGGCGTCATCCGACAGGAAATCGTCGAAAATGATGGCCTGCTTTGATTCGAACACCTTTTTAGCACGGTGATTTCCGCCCATGTTCACCATGACGCCCAGCGAAGTGGATGGCGGTTTCAAAACGGATGAATGCGTTTGCGCGGCAACTTCGCCGCCTGCGTTATAGCGCACATTTTCCTTCTTCCACTTATCAAAAAATCCCCGGCTCTGGCGTACTTCAGGATAATGGCGGAGTGTTGGGACGAACTCCTCAGTTTTAAGCGACAGGTTTTTGCTCTGAGCAAAATAGTGCCGGTAGGCCTCATCTTCCTGGCCATGAAAGAAACCGACGATGATAAAACGCTCGCCTTTGGTGACAGGCTTTGCTTCATGCAGGGTCGAACAGGAAAAGGCTATTCCGCTTCCGGCAGGAGGACGGTATACATGATCGTCATATTCAGGAAAAGACAGCCCCCCGCCTTCATAATCATCGTTCAGGTGAATGGTGGCGGCGATATTGCGATAGCCCATCGGCGCATCGAAATTATCGCGGTGCTGTTTGAAAAAACCCTTCTTTTCGCCCGAATACATGCCTATTTTGTATGCCTCGCGGTGTGTCACTTCAAAGCCGAATATTTTTTGGATTTCAGGGAAAAAACTGCGGGAGAATTTTTCATCCAGCTCCGCCAGCAATTCCCCGCCAACTATATAATCAGTCCGCACTTTAACATCGGAACGATATGCCCTGTTTTCATGCGCCCCTACCGTACCTTCAAACGTATGCCCTGTTTTAAAGGCGCGAATGCATTTGGCGCAAAGCTCGGGCGAGAGCACATCGGGTACAATAAGCGCCGGCGCCATTTCAGAGATTATTTTTGATGGCCGGTTTTGCTGCCTGTAATTTTTCATTTCGGAAGCGCAATGATCGACAAGAGCGGCGGCAAGCTGCTTTGGATCGGCATTTACCTGGCGATCGAGAATTTTCAGATTGGGACTTAAGACAAATCCAACCGGCGTAATCTTTTCGCCAACCCGGCCTATGCCAAACGAGCGCGCCACAGCGCGATGGGGATCGGCATGTAATACGGAATCTATGTCCAGTTTTTTCCGGAGCGCTTCCAGCTTAATCACCGTATCGTCGAGAATGATTATTTGCCATATGTCGCTTATTCCTGCCGCTGCAATACGCTGCGACAGCTCATGGAAAAAACGCGATAAAAATTCCGGTTGATCGGCAGGAAGATAACAGGCGATACAGAATTTGCCACCGAACATTTCCACGGCGCGTATTTTCTGATTCGTATCCTCTATCTCGATTAATGGGAAAAAATCCCCCGGCTCGAGCATTTTAAATGTAATCATTTTTTCTCCTTCCGCCTTCACCAAAGGTGCAGAGGGTTTTTGCCCGGAAGGGGGATTAATATTACGCTTATCATCAATTTCAGGAATATGAATAGGACGGTCGCGATAGAGATACAGATTTTCAATAAACTGGCAACGCAAGGCCCGTTCCGTAGCAATTTTATTTTTAAAATCGATGCCGGAATAGTGTTCGTATTGTGCAAAACTGCGCGCATGGCCAAAACCATACAGCTCCAGTTCTTTCGTCACTTCATATTCGGTTGAAAGCGCATGCCCGGCGAGATGATTAAAGCGTTTCAGCCCGCGATCACGCAGGAAGCGAATCCGGCTTTCATTCTCTTTATGCAAATCGCGCCAATGCAACGGCCTGACCGTACCGGACGGCGCTTCATGGTCATTATAAAAATGGTAGAGAAATTGCTGTCTGGGGCTGAATATATCCCAGCCATGCGTATATAGCCGGGCGGCATACATGATTTCTTCCTGATCGAAATAGAGGTACGGATCATATGGCACTTCAGTGGTAATTTCAGAACGGGAGAACACAAAATTCGCCACCAGAAACGCGCCTTTGAGCGGCCTGGGCGGCGAACGGTCCAGCATTTCGCCCTGACAGCGGATATTCCCATCCGGCATGAAAGGTTTCGCGCGCCGGATCGTCGGCTTCATGCGCGTGCCGAGATGGTTCGGCGGAGTATAGCGTTCCGGACTGGAAGAGAGCACAGGCTTGGGTGATTCACATGCTGCCAGTTCCTGCATCATCAGCTCATCCCAGCTGGAAACAAATCGCATATGGCTGTCGATCATGAGTGTGTATTCTTCACCGTCCCATAATTGCTGCGCCTGATGCCGCGCCCAGCATACGCCCTCGGCTTCACGCCAATCCGCTGGCAACATCCGCACCTGATCGGGACGCGTACTGACTTCGAAACAATGCTTATCTTCCTCCAGATCGAACTGCCAGCAGATGCCGACATTAATCCGGTCGGGATATTTCGCTTTTTCGAATAAATCCTTGACCGTCCACTGGCACTCCGGATCGCGGTAGCTGGCTATATTGACGAAGATTTTTTTGTTATTCTGAACGGCGGGAAACGATTCCCCGCTGCGTTCTGCATGATCAAAATTGCCATGACGCGCCTTATCGCTAATGGTCCTGTTGGCAAAATTTACCCCGGAAAAAGCCTGATATTGTTCAAGCGTGCGCGCTTTACCCAAACCATATTGCTCAATCTGATACAATGCCTGCGAATCATCGGTAGGCGCAATGCCTACCAGGTGCGCGGCCCTGAGACGCGTTGCTATATCGAAAGTGGAATAGTTCTGATGATCGTCCCAATGCGCCCTGCGGTCCTTGCGCTCCCATAAATGATAGAGTAAAGCACACGGCGGCGAATAAATATCCCATCCATGCGTCCACAAGCGTGCGGCGTACGTAAGATCGTCGCCAAAGAAATAGATATAGGGATCGAACGGCACTTCCCGAAACGCTTCGCTCGGCGCAAACATGAAATTATTAGAAACCGTTGCCGCCAGAAACGGCTTTGGAGGCGCATCCTGATTATACACCCTTTCGGAGTCATAAAGTAAAACGGGCGGCAGCTTGCCCTGCGGGTCCTCCTCGAAACGCTGGAAGCGCATGCGGAGTATATAGCCTTTATCCAGCTCGTCCGGAGGCAGGTAAGGCGGCGGGTAACCCGTCAATAACGCATGCGGCGATTCACATTCCTGAAGCATTTGCAGCATTTGCACATCCCAGTCTTTCTCGAAACGCGTATGCGCATCAATGCTCAGCGTATATTCCTCCCCCTTCCATAATTTTGCCGCCTCAACCCGCGCCCAGGACGCGCCTTTTGCGTCTTTATAATCGTAATTCACAACCCGCACCTGATCCGGCCGCGGATATGGCACGGTAAAAAACGCCTTATCCTCCTGCGGATCAAATTGCCAGCAAATACCGACGAATATACGTTCCGGATGCGTCGCTTTTTCGAATAAATCCTTGACCGTCCACTGGCATTCCGGATCGCGATAGCTGGGTATTTGCACGAATATGCGTTTTTTATCATCCTGAACAGGGCGAAGGATCTCCGCTGATTGCATGGGAGCCTTCGGCTCCGCGGCGCTGCGCTCGGGAGGACTGCCCACCACTTTTTCCCGCGCCGCCATATTCCAAATACCGACTTCAGCATTATCCGTTATGGTGCGTTGTTTTAAATCGACGCCGGCAAAATCCCATAAATCATTAAGCGATCGCTCCTTGCCAAGGCTGTAGCGATCGACATCCACCAACGCTTGCGGATTCTTCGAGGATTTGAGGTTTAAAAGATGGCGGATGCGTTCCAGCGACAGGCTGTTTTCCGGCGTGTTATATTCACGGTAACCATGCAGGTGGAATTGTTCCTGGCGTACCCAGTAATGATAAAGGATGATCGCATTCGGCTGGAAAATATCATAGCCATGCGTCCATAATCGCGCGGCAAAATCGATTTCATCGCCCCAGAAATGGATATGCGGATCAATAGGCACTTCCTGAAAAGTCGCGGCAGGCGCGAAAATAAAATTAGCAACACAGAACGGCGTCGGATAGAGAATTTTCGTGCGCTCGTCCGCCAGTTCCACCAATTCGCCGCTGATGTTTATCAGGCGCGGATCACTAGGCTTGCCAAAACGGCGCAGGCGCGTCCGCAACAAATAACCGTCGTGATGGATCAGGCGGTCCGGCGGATTATAATCGGGCACATAACCCGATAATACCGGCTTTTTCGCCTTGCATTGCTTTAGCATATTCAGCATCGCCTCATCCCAGCCAGGCGCAAAGCGCATGTGGCTGTCGATAAGCAGCACGTATTCTTCATTCTGCATCAGCTGCAACGCCTGATCGCGCGCCCAGTTGGCGCCTTTGCTTTCGTTGTAGTGGTATTGCTTGATGTGTATCTGGCCGGGATGCATACCGGGATTCACCGTGCATTTTTTGTCCTGAGCGGGGTCGATCTGCAGACAAACACCGACATGAATGCGGCCCGAATTAGAAGCTTTGGCGAATAAATCGGCAATAGTCGGCTGCGTTTCCGGATCACGGTAACTGGCAATCGCTACGAAAATTCGTGGAGTCTGCTGCATTGCTATTTCCTTTACTTCGCCCTTCTGCTTCGGATTACGCCGTTGTTCTTCCAATGCCTTCGCCAGATAGTCCGACTGCGGCATTTTCCTGAATATCTCAAAACCCGCCTCGGCAATTTCCTTGCGCTTTTTGGGATGCGCCAGATCATCGAGACATTGACCGACAAGCGCATCATACTGGCAAAAAACGACGCCGTCTTTAAAAGACGACATGATGTCCGTATCTGCCGAGACTTCGGAAATCACAAAGCATTTATTCGCCAGCAGATAGGAAATACGGACTATTTCCAATAAATGCGCCGGCTCCTTGTGGATATTAAGGTGAATTTTGCCACGCGCAAGCCAATCATCGCGCTCCTTGCCAAATACCTTATATACCTGATACAGTCCCGCACCACCCGCAACAATACCATCGAGTATTTTTTGCCGGCGCAGATGGCCGCCGCCTGTGAAAACAACATCGGTATCCTCTTTAACGTGCTCGATCCTTGTAAGTTCCGGAGCGTAGCCAATGGCGCAATGAATAACGCCGTCGATACCGAATGCCTTCAGCGCCACTATATTGTGCGCACTGAAATCCCAGACGGCATGTTTTTTCAGCAATTCGATATAGCCATAATTGCGCTCAAACCAGCGCGAGTCAGGATGCGCCTGCTCGAGGTTGTAGAGTATGGCGTTGTCGGGCAATGCTATCTTGTACATCGGGCAGAGATTAGCACCGAGCACAATCGGCACGCCTTCGATACGCTGCGAGTCGGTAACGATGGGAACCGTATAACCAAGCGTGCGGAAGGCCGATTGAAGCCCGAGGGCGACCTCGTCAAATACGTGCGACCATATCAATCCCGGAGGGGACACGATCCATAAAGTGTAATTATCGGCCATGCAGTCAGGATTTGTAATTGTTTGAGAGAGGGACTATAGGATAATATAGTAAATTTATACAGAAAATACAGAGTAGCTATGCAAATTATTGTTTTAGGCATGCACCGCTCGGGCACATCGCTGACCACGCGCCTGATCAACATGATGGGAGCCTATTTCGGCCCGGAAACCAGTGTTGGCGAAATCACCGACGATAACCCAAAGGGTTTCTGGGAACGCCCCGAAGTGTTTAAATTAAACGAAGCGTTGCTGGCTTCGCAAAGCTGTGCCTGGCATGATCTAGCGCGATGGAATAATCAGTCCGCCGTCATACCGGGCAATATAGCAAAAAATATCCAAAAAATCGTGCTCGGCATAGATGCCTTCCGCCCCTGGGTCCTGAAAGACCCGCGCTTATGCGTATTATTGCCTCTCTGGCGGCCCTATCTCGAAGTCCCTATTGCCGTCATTGTCCATCGCGACCCGGTGGAAATCGCGCTTTCGCTGCAAAGACGCGACGGGTTTTCGCTGGATAAGGGATTAGCGTTATGGGAGTGTTATGCGAAGGGTATTATCGCTCACACCCAGGATATACCACGAATATTTGTGTCTCACCATGAGCTGCTTGAGCGCCCGGTGGAAACCTGCCAGCGCCTGTACCAAGAGCTGGCCGAGCTGGGGGTACGCCGCCTAGCGATGCCGAGCGACCGGGAAATCACCGCTTTCATCGATCCAAAGCTTTACCGCTCCAAACCGAAAGGCGAGATGCAGCTTATGACAGAAAATCAGCAGATTTTGGCGGATATGATGGAAGGAAAAAGGCCGTTTTCTATGGCGTTGCCAGGCTAACGTTATTTTCTTTCTTCCGATTTATAACGTCCCATATCATCCACTTCCGTCAGCACGTTGACAGCGGAAGCACCAAGTGATTCGAGTGTATCTTCACAGCATTCCAGAACGCTTTTATCGCCGGCACGACCGCCAATGCGGCTGAAGCTGAAGCTCACGCCCAGGCCGATGCTTGTTTTATCCGGTAACACAAAAGGATTGGCCGCGATCTGCCAGCGCAGGCGGTTGACCGCCATGCGGGCGGATTCAATCGCGGTATCAAGCAGCATAATGCCCAGCCGTTTGTAATTGATGACCCCTACCACGTCGTCGGGGCGTAAACCGCTGCGTGAAAGGGTGGCGACATGCTTCATGATATTGTGACAGACGGTACGCCCATATTGCGACAAAAGTTCATCGTAATGATCAAGCTGCATGATGGCAAAGCACGAACGCAGATCCCCTTTATTGCTGTAATAGCCCATCAGCTCAATGTCTTTATTCAGGGAATAGCGGTCCGGCAACCCGATATCGGGATCGAGCACCTCATGGCCTTTGAAGTTATCCTGTATGGCTTTACGTAAAACCTCATTCTTGCGTAGTCCCGTTTTATCCTGCAGCACGAGGTTAAAAGCAATATTTTTGCCCGTCGATTCCGCTCTTACCACTTTCAGGCGGAAGCCGTTTTCCCTGCCGTCCTTCCCGATGGTGCTGAAACTCTGCACTTTCGACAAGACATGCCCGACATCGTTGGCATCCGATTCATATTCGACATATTCACCCAGCATGTCGGCAATGCGCGAGGGCAGAATATGCGGCAATGGCTTGCCGATTAACTCTTTAGACGAATAGCCAAGCACGTCCTCACCGGCCTTGTTAATGCCAGTAATTTCTATCGACTTTACGCTATTATTCTGACAAATAGTTATAACAGCGTCATTGCTACGGTAGCCAAGTATCATATAGTTTGCGTCATAGTGTGAATCATACTTTACCTTAGAATAAGAAGATGAATAAATAATTAACTTTTAATAATCATCATGTTATGAGTCAGGAATTGCTCCTCAAACGGCTCCGGTACCGCAGCCTCCACCGGGGATGTAAGGAAACCGACCTGCTATTCGGGAAATTTTCGGAAAGCCAGCTGGCGGCGCTTGGGCCTTCCGAGATTGCCGCCTATGAAAGGCTGCTGGAGGAAAACGACGCCGATATATGGGGCTGGATGACGGGGAAGACGCCTCCCGCCGCTGAATATGCCCCTTTAATCGCCATGCTAAAAAGCTGCGTATTATCTTAAGGTTATGAGTAGTATCACCGCCGAAAAACCTGAATCGACGCGAAAGCTATGGACGCTCGCCGGTGTGCCGACCGGATCGGAAGCGCTGGTTTTGAGCGATTTGCTCTATGGGCGCACGGCGCTGGGGGCAAAACAGGCAAGTATTTTGCACATCGCCATCCATGACCGCAATCTGGACATGATCGCCGAGGGTTTGCAATTTTTTGCGCCCGATATCGAAATACTGCGTTTTCCCGCCTGGGATTGCATGCCTTATGACCGCACCTCGCCCCTACCCTCTATTATGGCTGAGCGTATGCGGGTTCTGGCAGCGCTGGCATCGGCTACGGTAAGCACTAAACCGCGCATCATTTTAACTACCGCCAATGCGGTACTGCAAAAACTGCCGCCGAAATCGCTGATGCGCGACATTGTCTTTTCCATCGAAAAAAACAAGCCCCTCAATGTCGACCGGCTCATGCATTACCTGGCGTCACAAGGCTATCACCGCAGCGGCAAAGCCATGGAACCAGGCGAATTCGCCGTGCGTGGCGGCATCATCGATATTATGCCGTCGGGCATGACCGAAGGCATACGCATCGATCTGTTCGGCAACGATATCGAAAGCATCCGCAATTACGATCCGCTGACGCAACTCACGCTGAGTGCCTTCCCCCTCCGGGGGAGGGACGGCGCCAGCCTGGGTGAGGGCCCTCACCCTAACCCTCTCCCGGAGGGAGAGGGAACAAAGCTGCTGCTCTACCCGATGAGCGAAGTGCTGCTGAATGAATCGACCATCGAGCATTTCCGCGAGCGCTACCGAGACCTGTTCGGCGCCGTGCATAAGGATGATCCGCTCTATGAGGCCATCTCCACCGGGCAGAGTTATACCGGTATGGAGCATTGGCTACCGCTGTTTTATGAGCGCATGGAATCTTTGTTCGACTATTGCAAAGATGCGCTCGTCACACTCGATAGCGAAGCGGAAACGGCGATAGAAGAACGTTTTGAAAGCATCCTCGATTATTACGAAGCCCGCAAAAACGCGCTGAAAACGTCGAGCACCAAA